>Ga0075441_10001401_pt1 | contig 11618 bp, 12 predicted proteins | sample CoawatmetaG00DNA_FD_71582 | JGI IMG/M metagenome (GOLD analysis project Ga0075441, IMG submission 71582) | Marine microbial communities from the West Antarctic Peninsula - Coastal water metaG002-DNA | ecosystem: Environmental > Aquatic > Marine > Coastal | place: Atlantic Ocean: West Antarctic...
GGTTGCATTCATATTTAGGTTATAAATCGCCTAATCAGTTTGAAACTGAGATGAAAATGCCACGGCTAGAATTTCAAAAAGCCTCTTAACTGGGTTGTACTAAAAAGCTTGACCACGTCATTGCGCTTGCACTTTCGAGGGAATTGCTCGGTGACATTTTGTTCTTTTTCCGAAAATCGACATATTGTTCACTGCTCCCGTGAAGAAGGTTATTTTTGGCGTCTATAACAGATGAATAAAGCGATTTGTTTCCAGCAAGGTGCTCATTATCTACAAGAGAAAAACTTCCACTTTTAAAGTCATTATTGAAGGCTACAAGTGCATTAGAAAAGTCTGTGGAGCTTTTAGGTCCGTCGCCGTCATCATAAGAAGCCATCATTTCTGCGATACTGGAAATAGTAAGTGCCATGTACTGTACATCAGAATCAAGGTCAGATACGTCACTAGAGGCGTCTGCTGGCTTTACACCTAAGATCTTTGTCAGTCCGAAACTGGAAGCCACCTCAAGGTGGGCGCTTTTGATTCTGTCACTATCAATCTTTTCTGTCGAGTTAACAATATAGCCTGCAGCTAAATGTGTTAGCGGGGTTACATAAGCAGTATCTGACTTTTTGCTTAATATAGCTTCCATTGTCAAGCCTTCACCAATATCTACGCTTGCACCAAAACCCTTCTGAGCGCCATTTTTATCAATACATCCACTTGGCACATCACATATCATTTTTGTGTTACCTAAAGAATCAACTGTAATTCTAATAGGGCCATCCTTATAATCCTTAAGGGTTGCCGTATAGCTACCATCGGATTTAGTTTTTGCATTGCCTCGCGCTAACCATAGTGCACCAACCAATTCAGAAACAGTAACACCAGCACCATCTAACATGCCTTTTGATGCAATTCCACTCACACTAGACGCTGAAGAGGAGGCACTAGGAAGGGAGGCAAAATCCTTTGCAGTGGGGTCTGTTCCTCCACAGGCAGACAAGAGCGCTAAAGTGCTGCAGGCAGCAATGATTTTGATTGTATTAGACATGAATTGATCCTTTGCAAATAAAAGTCCATTTTTTAGGACAAAGAAATAAGAAGCACTATTTTATATTATAATATAATATTATTATAATAAAGCGATACTGTTGTCTACAACCTTAATAGGCTTCTCCAATATGATCAATACTGAGAAGTAAAACCGAAAGCCACGCTGCTAGAGCGCCAATTGGCAGCATTTAACCTTTGGCTAGAGACGGTACCATTGGCTAGGTAGAAATTGTGTACACCAGGCAGGGTAGTGTAGGTCTTTTGAGACAAACCGATATTAAAGAAGCTATTAGGTGCCAATAGTGCATAGGACACACCTAAGCCGAGATGAGTGCCTTTGCCATTGGCAGATTGGCGTTGGCTGATGGGTTGCTGTAAGTCTTCACGTAGGTTCCAACTGGCTTGGCCGTTGTAGTAGCTGTAGTGATATTCGGCTTCAGCATAGGTGGTCCAGCGAGGGCTTGTGGCCAGTCGCAAATCTAAGCCTAGCCAAGGGCCTCTCCAATGAGTAGCAAAACTAGAATTAAGCCCCGCAATTGGCCCTAAACCACCATTACAGCTATTGGGAGTGCCACTGGCATCACACAATACCTGGGTGCCACTGGTAATAGTGAAATTTTGATGGTGGCTAGAAAAACCAACCAATGGCGTGATGCCAAAGCGGTTGTCAACGCGGATTTGTCGACCCACAGCAATGCTAAAATCTTCTGCAGCGCTGCGATTTGAGGATGATGTAGATCGTGAAAATTCTAAACTACGATCGTCGCTATTGTAGTCTGAATCTTGGTTTGTTCCTCGGAAACCCCATCCCGTTGACGTGTAGCCTTTGACATACCAAGTTTGATCGCCAATAAAGCGAAAACCAAGCCGTGCTTCATGAAACCCCACGTTGTTCCACTTAAGTTCTGAGGCGATGTTTGGGTTTGTGCCTGCCAAATCACCAGCAATATTCCAGTCCAACTGATCTGTGCGTAAGCCATATTCTAAATCCAACTTATATTCCCATCTGTCGATAGCGTGTACGTGGTTAGGTGCGTTGAGCCATAAGATGCAAAGTAGGCAGGATGTTTTCATCGATTTTTTCATATTGGATACCTCGTGTTGAAGCCATAGCCACCATTTTGAAGTTTTTTGCCCAGTAAATCTAAAAGTGTGATCAACTCAGAAGCCACGTTATCACTTGGGTTTACCTGATAATTTGAGCTAAGCTCATGTGCAGTTAATACTGAGTAACCAGTCATCATTAACGGTGTTGATGGGTTAGTTAAAGAAAGCTGATAGCTTAATGGAGTGGAAGTGGACGTAATCTTTCCATTAAAAACACCTATGTTAAGACTGTTTGACACTAAAATATTGGATGTAGAAAATCGTATAGGAGAATGTAAATTAATCATAGGTAAGCCATGGCCTTGATGATCTAATTGTTGAATATCAAGGCTGAGGCTTTCATTAAAAAGTGTAACCTGCCCAGTAATGGGAGGTAATGGGAGGTAATGGATAAGGAGTGGAAGGAAGGTAGTGTATTATTTGAGCGATAGAGGCGGTAAATTGCCCTCCATCTAAATACAGCTCTACAGAATTTTTGCTGTATAGATTGTGTAATGGCACAGTCACTAGTGTTGAACCTTTGAGTGATGAATGTTCAATGTTAACTCTAGATTGTATTTGGCCAGACCACAGGTGCTGCAAGTCTAGCTCCCATTGCATGTTCACCTGCTTAAATTCTCGATAACTAAGCCAAACAGATCCATTCCACCAATTGCCGTTAGTGGATTGAAAGCTTAGGCCCGGATTAAGGTTTTGAATGCTTTTGGTGATTATACTGAGGGGCAAAAATATAACTAAGCCAAGCATTAAGCTGAATGTGAACAGTGTGGAAAACATTAGCTTCAAAATATTTTTTTGTAACATTAGTTAATCTCAAAGGTGATGAAACCGCTTACGAAGCCTGGTTTGGTATGTTCAGAGAGTTGGCTTTGAGTCACCACTAGATTGCTAGAGGCCTGTGTGGTGTGTATCCACCGAATGAGCTGATTAAAGTGAGCCTCATCAAAGTTTAGCTCTATAGGCCTTACTTGGTCAGATATGTTGGCTGAGTTGAGCGTCATATTCAGCCCTTGTTGTTTGGCACTGGTTAGTAACCATGCCTCAGCGCTGCGATGTTCTTTAAAGCGTTGCTGCTGGGCACCGTCGTTTCCAAAAATAACTAGATAGCGCTGACTAAGCACTGCTATCTGATCAGTGTGTTGTTGGCCAGCTTTTAGCTGGGCTTTTATTTGTATTTTTTGTTGCCACAGTTGATAGCCTGCCAAAGCCAAACAAAGTAGCAAAACCCAAGGGATGAAATGGCGAATATTTGCTTTAGTCATCACTTAACACCTTCTGTTGTGGCAAGGTCTACCTTTATCTTGCCATCTAAAAACGAGAGACGCTTAAATTTTGAGTTAGAGCTGGCCTTAGTGCTAGCTGTGCCGACGGCCTCACCTGCTTGCCCATTTTGTTGATGGAACTCATAGAGCAGGGGCAGGAATAACGCCTGCTTCTTTGGCTTTTGGGCCTGTAATAACAAACTTTCAAGCTGAGTTAATGGGTCTATTAAGCGTTCGTTGGGTAAGGCTTGGCGAAATAACGCTATACCTTGTTGAGTGCTTTGTTCAAGTTGGGTTGTTAAATTTTGGTTGGTAAGCCATAAATGCGCCAAACCCACTAGGCCTAAAACCATCACCAAAGCATAAGGCAAGCGCCATAGTGACCAATTAATCTTAGGTATCCAGCTGGGTTGATGACTTTTGGGCAATAAATTGATACAGGTTTTTACACTAAAATGTGAGGCTTGTAGCGCTGCACTGTTCGTCATAGGCTGGTGCGTTGAAATGCTGTGATAGTCAATATTGCAAGTGGTAAACCACTGCTTAAGTTGGCTGGGTATAACCCCCATTATATCAATGCTTAATGGCAAGTCTAAGCTTGTGTCTTTGGTTTCATCATAGGTTTTTTGTAACCAAACCATAGCGTCATCTACACTGTTTTTTGATGTAATTTCCACCCGATAAGCTAGGTGAATACCGTAATTGAGCATCCAGTAATTTGGTGTGATGATTAGTTTCCAGAGGCTCTCACTGCCGGCAAGGTGGAGGGCATCTGCGATAATCCACTGTGGTTTGATACTGGCTTCTTGGCAGATCTTTTGTATGTTGCTCAGGCTAGCTTTATCTATACCTACTAGTTGCAAATGTTGACCCTGAGACTGCCAACTCCAGTGTAGGTTGTGGGCATTACAAGCCAATTGATTTTGCACAGCAAAAGGGATAGCAGTGCGCCTTTGGCTGTTACGTTGGGTAGGCAGGGAAAGCTTAGTAATAACAAGGAGATTGGCAGGCACAGAGATCACGCAAGGTAACTTTCCACAGGCTGCAGAAGCCTGTTGCAAATTACCTTCACCTTGACTGGTGATTTTTCCAGCTTTGATTACTACCCAAAAACATTGGCTACTATCACTTTTTAAGCTAGACAAGCCCTCAGTAAGGCTTGTCATATGAACGAAGCTGTATTGTTTGGGTGTCGATAACATCATAGTTAAACCTTTAAACCTTTAAGGTGTATAAATTCTAGAAAATGTGTTCACTGAACCGTTTTCACTGCGGTAAAGAATGCTTTCAAGGCGTGTATTAGACACCCCAAATTGTGCGGATATTTGTAAGTTAAAATAACTACTCTTTACAGTAATAAGCTTCTTTAATGCGTTCCATTGAGTTTTATTTTCATCACTCATTGGCCCCAAAACAGCTTGCATAAAGTCTTGGGCACTAGGCCAGTGTGCTTTATCTTTACTGACTATTAGTTGCTTAGCCATAGATTCACTAATGGCATCTGAAACAGCCATCAGCACCTGCGCACTTGTGGTGTTTACATTGATTTTAGTAGGCTCAGGGAGGGCACTGACCAGTGGGGCTAACTTGGCTACACTTGCTAGGTTAAAACCACGCACAAGGCCTAGTTCTGAAATATCTACCAAGGGTTGGTTGGCGCTTCTGTAAGGTATGGATTGACCTAAATAATAAGCATCTTCTAAGGTGCTTTGTTGTTCAGTTTCAGCGTTGCTATCTATCCAGTCTACTAAGTACCAAGCAAGCTGTGGGCTAAGCTCTTGTAGCGCCAACATCCGTTGAAACAACGCCATTGCATCTTGGTTAACTGCATTATTAGAGACTAGGTTGTTAAGGTTAAACCGGCCTTGCAGGTCAGTAATTTGGCCACTAACTACACCTTGTTCCACGGGGATTGGCAAGATCGTTTGAGCCCACACCTCACCTAAATGATCTACATCATTTGCCTGTTTATCAGCTGTTAGTACTTGTGCTGCCCAAAGCTGTGCGCCTTGTATGTGAGCTTTTGTTTGGCCTAAGTGCAAAAGTGCACTGGTGAACGCTTGGCTATACTGATGCCGCTTAATAAGCGATGCAGTAGTCACTGCGACAATGGCTAATACCAAAAGCACCATTATGACTGCTACACCAGTTTGCTTCATAAGTTGCCCTCTATAAGAGTTTGACTTTGAGAGTGCTCTGCTTGGGGTATCTCCAATAACCGACGAATAGTACCGTGCTCTGGTGTAGTGACATACACATCTATAGCTTTTGGAAGCTGATTTAAAACAGGTGATCCATTAGTATTTATGGGTGGCCAATAATCAATCCATTGGCCCTTGGCAGGTAAAAACCGTAAATTAAACCCGCTCACCATGTTTAGCAAAACATAACGCACCGGGCTTGTGCCTACTCCAGTATCTAGTTGGGTTTCATATTGCCGCCATAGCTTTTGGTCTTGCCACTGGTAAGACACTCTTTGCAGTAAATTACCGGTTAAATCTTGAGGGTTTAACCAGATCTTAGTGGTTAAGCTATAAGAGGCACCAGGGAAGGCACTTCCAACAATGGCAGCCTGACGGTCACCAAAAACATCTCGAATAGAGCGAGGCACCACTTGGCTTAGATCACTTTCAATCACTTGAATAGCGCTTTGAATATTGGAAAACCGTTGCTGTTTAAGCTGTAATTGTTGGTGTTGGTTTAATAAGTGGTTCAGTCCACCAAACGCCATAGCTGACAAAACAGAAAACAGGCCCAATGCGATCATCAGCTCAATTAGAGTAAACCCTTTTTGGTACCTGGGCATTTGCCGGCCCAAGAGTCTATTTCCCATCATTAAGATACCCCACTAAAGTGCCTGAATAGTCTCCAGCATGATCAGCTGTTTTGATTGCTACACGGCGAATAGAAGGGTTGGGTGTGTTACTTACTAGCTGCGAAAGCTGCCAAATCTGTTGGCCTTGTTGCACCTTAAAGGTATGGCTGCCAGGGCTTGGCCACTGGGCTTCTATGCGCAGCTGTGCCAGATGATTTTGGGCGACCCAATGGCCTAGAGTACGATTTTTGAGCACATGGGTTTGAGTTATTTGTTGATTAAGGTGAGTTAGATAAGCGCCCATGGTGATCGACAAAATGGTTAACGCCACTAAGATTTCCACCAGGGTGAAACCCTCATTTTGCCTATTCATAAGACCCTGCGCTTAAGGTAATAGATAGGGGAGGGAGGCTGCGCAAATGCCATTGATAATTGTTTAAGGTAAATAATAAATCATAAACGCTAGGCTGTTTGTTAGGCATGAGCACAATGAGGGGCGTGTTTTCTACTTTGGAATTGGTTTTTGGTTGTAACAACTGTAAACGACTACGCAGACGTACTTTACCAAAAGCCTTACCTTTGGCGGGTAGCCATTGTTTTTGGCCATTGTTTGACCCCTGGTAAACATAAAACTGGTACCCAAATTCAGACACCACCAAACCATAGGGTTGATGGCTTATAATGGCTTTTTGTTGAGCATAATCAAGCTTAGCCATTAGCTCTTGGGCTTCTCTTTTAGACTCTCTAGCTGGTCCGTTAGGTGTCATGGAATAAACCGCAAGGCTGGTAATGATGCCAATGATGAATACCACTATCATCACCTCTAATAAGGTAAAACCATTATGTTTTAAGGCGATGTTATTCAAGTGTCCAATTGCCTATGTCAGCGTCTGAGTCTTGCCCACCTAGGCGTTGGTCTGCACCATAACTAAAGAGATCAAAATCACCATATTTACCTGGCATCACATACAAATAAGCCTGGCCCCATGGGTCTAGAGGCAATCTATCAAGATAAGCTTGTTGCCAGTTAGCAGGAGCAGGCTCCCCCACAGGTTTGGACACTAAAGATTGTAAACCTTGGTTGGTATTTGGATAACGATAGTTGTCTAAGCGATACATATTTAGGGCGCTTTGTATGGATCTCATATCTTGCTGAGCTTTTACCACTCGTGCCTGATCTGGTCTGTTCATAATGCGTGGGATAATAAAGCTAGCCAAAATGCTTAATATCACCACTACAATCATAATTTCAATCAGTGTAAAGCCCCGCTGGGTAGAGTGTGAACGGTTTTGAAATGTAGGCATATCAGTGTTCCTTATTGGGCTGGGGGTTAGCCAATCATTTGGTTCATATCAAAAATAGGCAGCAAAATAGCCATCACAATAACGAGCACCAAGCCACCCATTACCAACATCATGAGCGGCTCAATGAGAGACAAGGCAATGCTAATGCTACGCTGCAACTGGGTGTCTAGCTGATCTGCGGCTTTGTCTAGCATTTGTGCTAAGCGACCACTAGTTTCTCCACTAGCCACTAAATGCAAAGCGATAGGTGGCAGTATTGGCCTAGGTTTGAGCGCCAAAAATACACTAGAGCCTTCTCTAATCGCTAGGCCAGCCTCAACAATGTGTTGGCGAATAAACAGGTTATTAACAACCGCCTGCGCGCCTCTAACGGCCTCTACAATAGGCACTCCACTTGAGGTGAGTAGTGCTAAGGTTTTACTAAACCGAGCGGCATTAAAAATAGCTAAATAGGGCCCAAGTAAAGGTAACTTTAATAACCCTTGGTGCACCTTTAAGCGCAAATGGGGCTGCTTAAGCACCAAGTTAAGCCCTAATAGTGCGAATAAAAACCCAAGCACTAAATACATACCCTGGTCTGTTAAAAAATCGCTTATGTTAATCAAACCTAACGTAAGGGCAGGTAGCTCTTGATCCATGTTGATGATGACTTCAATCACTTGAGGCACCACGTAGGTGAGCAACAAAGCCAGCACGGCCAATGCCACAAGCATAATGATGCTAGGGTAAAGTAACGCTAATGTAATGCGTGACTGGGTTTCTTGCACTTGCTGTGTATAGCTAGATAGGCGCAAAAGTACTTGAGACAAGTGACCACTTTGCTCCCCTGCAGCTACGGTGGCAATATAAGCTGCTGGAAAACTCTTGGGATGATTAGACAATGCTTGAGCCAAAGACAGGCCCTCACTCACTTGTGAAAGTACCTGGCTTAGTGTGGCCTTAACCACCTTTTTATGAGACTGCTCAATAATGGCGTTTAACGCTTCATCTAAGGGCAATGATGCTTGTAATAAAGTGGCCAATTGTTGAGTGATTAAGCATAGGTCAGCATTACTTAGGCGTCTAGAAAACCATATGATAGGTTGTTTACGTGCAGGTGTTTGTGCTGATGTTTTTGATAATGATTTATTCTGAATTTGTGGCTCTACCGACATAGGAGACCAACCCTTAGCCAAAAGTTGATCTGCCACTTGGCGTTGGGTGTCTGCTTGTATTATGCCTTGTTTGCGTTTGCCTTTGCCGTCAAGAGCATGGTAGTGATAACTGGCCATGGTTAGCTTTCCTGACTCACACGAAGCACTTCATCCATGCTAGTGATGCCTTGCTGCACTAGAGCTAAACCGTGCTGGTGTAGGCTGCTATGTTGTTGCTGCGCCTGTTCTTGCAGCTCTTGCTCGCCGCAGCCGTCGTGAATCAGCTTTTTAATGCCCTCAGTCACTTCTAATAGCTCATAAATACCCACACGCCCGCGATAACCCATGTTTGAACACACGCTGCATCCCACCGCTTCAAAACCACCATTGGTCGACAGTGAATCTGGTATTTTGCAGTCGTTGCAAAGCTTACGCACCAAGCGTTGGGCTAACACCCCGATGATGCCAGAGGAAAGTAAAAAGGGCTCCACACCAATGTCTTGTAAGCGAGTGATAGTGCCAGCTGCAGTGTTGGTGTGCACAGTAGAAAACACTAAATGCCCTGTGAGACTAGCCTGCACGGCTATTTTTGCGGTTTCTAAATCTCTAATTTCGCCCACCATAACCACATTGGGGTCTTGGCGTAATATAGACCGTAAGCCATGGGCGAAGGTCATACCTGTTTGCGTGTTTACGGCGGTTTGACTTATGCCATTTAAATCGTATTCAACAGGGTCTTCAATGGTCATGATATTACGACTGTCTTGGTTTATTTGCTGTAAAGCAGCATACAAAGTGGTGGTTTTTCCAGAGCCTGTAGGCCCAGTAACAAGAATAATGCCGTGGGGCCTCTGTATTAATTGATTTAGGGCATCGTGAATGGCTTTAGGCATGCCTAAGTAATCAAGATTTAAACGACCAGATTGGCGATCCAATAGTCTCAATACCACCCGTTCGCCTTGGCCAGAAGGAATGATAGACACGCGAATGTCTACTGGCCTGCCAGCATATTGAATACCCATGCGACCATCTTGTGGCAAGCGCCGCTCGGCAATGTCAAGCTTGGCCATAATCTTTATACGCGACACCAATAATGGTGCCAATTCACGTTTTGGCTCTAGTATGGTTTGCAATACACCGTCTTTGCGTAAACGAATGCGCACACAGGTTTCATTGGGTTCTAAATGGATATCAGAAGCCTGCTCTGAAATAGCTTCAGCGATTAAAGCATTCAATAAACGGATAACTGGAGCATTGTCTTGGCTGTCTAAAAGCTCTTCTGCTTGAGGCAGAGCATCAGCCAAGGCCATAAATTCCTCCTCATCAAAGTTTGAAGCTAGGGCCAATGCCGAGCCATCATTTTTTTGAAAGAGCCCTTGTAGCTGCTGATCAAGTGCCTGTGCATCAATATTTTTAAGCGTTAAAGGGCCTAGAATACGCTGGGCCTCTTGCAGAGCAGCCAAACGTGTTTCAGGGGTGTGTAACAACCACGTGCCATCAAAAACGACCTTATGTTGCTTAGAAAAAGCATAAGGTAATGTGGATGAGTGCCCTACAGCTAACTTAGGCATAGGCTACCAATTTACTGTGCTGGCAGGTTTTGGGCTGTCACTAGAAGGCAGGATGGCTGCAGGGGTGCCAAGCTCTTCTAGCAGGGGCCGTGTTTGATCTTGCATTAAGGTAATGTCTTTATCATTACCTAGTAATTGCTGGGTGCGTAATAAAGTGTACTTGCCGTGGCTAACCGCTTCCAAAATAGCAGCGTCGCGCACAATGGTGGTTCTTATAAACACCATAAGGTTGCGCTTTACCAGCTGTGACTTTTTGTAGCGAAAGGCAGCTCCTAAAATAGGTAAATCACCCAAAAAAGGCACCTTTTCAGAGGTTTCTTGCAAGTTATCATCAATCAATCCACCCAAAATAATAAGGTTGCCATCATTGGCAATCACTGTGGTCTTAATAGAGCGTTTGTTGGTGACTATGTCAGATGCAGATGCAGAAGAAGGCGCTATGCTAGAAATCTCTTGAAATATTTCTAAGCTAATCGCATCACCTTGGTTAATTTGTGGCTTTATTTTTAAGCGTAAGCCCACATCTTCTCGTTTAATTGTTTGAAATGGTGCATTGGGAGTAGAACCACTGCCAGTGCTAGAATACTGCCCTGTAACAAAAGGCACATTTTGGCCCACCACTATTTCTGCCTCTTGATTATCCATGGTTAAAAGTGAGGGTGTTGAGATAATGTTGGTAGACGCATCACTGGCTAAAACCCGTAGCAAAGCACCAATGCCCAGCTGCCCGGCACCAAACTGTCCTACACCTAAGGTGAATCCACTACCCACAGACAAAGGGTTTGCGGTGAGTTGAATGATGTTAGAGCCGCTAGCGCCAAAGCTAGTAGTGCCAGCAAGGCTGTCAGCACCTAAGGCCCACTGAACACCCAGCTCTGCGGCTTTACTAGATGAAATTTCAGCAATAATAGCTTCTACTAACACCTGTGCACGCCGTACATCTAGCTGCTTAATGACTGATAATATAGGCTGTAATACGGCTTCTGGTGCGGTGATGACCAAGGCATTGGTATCTATTTCTGCTTGCACACTGATTAATACAGGGGCTGTATCTGCTGGGCTTGCCGTAGCTTTATGAGAGGCTTGAGCTGCTGCCATATCGGCAATAATGGGAGCCAGTAGCTGTGCATTGGCATAGTGCAGATACACCACTTTGGTGTTGCCTGTCATTTGTGCTACAGGTGCATCTAAGTGAGCAATGAGCGCTCGTAGCTGGGGCAGGAGTGTGCTTGGGGCATTGATGATTATGTTGTTAGTGCGTTGGTCAGCTACTATTAATGGACTGGCAGATTCGGCTGCGCCAGTGGAAATATTGGGGTTAAGGCCTAAGCTGTTAATAATACTGACCACTTCTGCAGCACTAGCATGTTTAAGCTGCACTATCTCAATG
>Ga0075441_10001406_pt1 | contig 11597 bp, 11 predicted proteins | sample CoawatmetaG00DNA_FD_71582 | JGI IMG/M metagenome (GOLD analysis project Ga0075441, IMG submission 71582) | Marine microbial communities from the West Antarctic Peninsula - Coastal water metaG002-DNA | ecosystem: Environmental > Aquatic > Marine > Coastal | place: Atlantic Ocean: West Antarctic...
GTACAGAAATTTCTGGCTCCCAACCTAGCTCATCTTTGGCTTTCTTTGCACTACCTAGAAGGGTTTCCACCTCTGCCGGCCTAAAATAGCGTTTATCGACCCTAACAATAATATCGCCAATCTTCACTGCACCTGCATCATCACCCTCGATAGAGTCTACAATACCAATCTCTTTAAGCCCCTTACCTTCAAAACGAAGAGTAATACCAAGCTCCATGGCGGACCACTCAATAAATTGCCGCACAGAATACTGTACGCCCGTAGCAATACAAAAATCGTCTGGCTTATCTTGCTGTAACATCAACCATTGCATTCGCACATAGTCTTTCGCATGCCCCCAATCACGTAACGCATCCATATTACCAAGATACAGGCACTCATCTAAACCTTGAGCGATATGGCTAAGTCCTCTGGTAATTTTTCGAGTAACAAAGGTTTCTCCTCGCCTGGGAGACTCATGATTAAATAAGATACCATTACACGTAAACATTCCGTAAGACTCACGATAGTTAACTACAATCCAAAACGCATACATCTTAGCCACTGCATAAGGTGATCTTGGGTGAAATGGAGTGGTTTCAGTTTGCGGGATTTCTTGCACCTCTCCATAAAGCTCTGATGTTGATGCCTGGTAAAAGCGAGTTTTCTTTTCGAGACCTAAAAACCGAATCGCCTCTAATAATCTTAATGTACCCATTGCAACAACATCTGCGGTATATTCGGGAGCTTCAAAACTTACAGCAACATGTGATTGCGCTGCTAAGTTATAGACCTCGTCAGGCTCTATCTCTTTTAATATTCGGGTAAGATTGGAGCTATCAGTTAAATCGCCGTAGTGTAAATATAGGTTCGGATTCTTAACATGAGGATCTTGGAAAATATGATCAATACGCTGAGTGTTAAAAGATGAAGCGCGACGCTTAATTCCATGCACCTCATACCCCTTTTCCAGTAGAAACTCTGCGAGATATGATCCATCTTGTCCAGTTATACCTGTTATTAGGGCTACTTTTTTATTTTTCACATTCACTCCTTCAAGTAGTAAAAATATGCCTATGTATTTGCTCTACAATTAATAGTCAATTAATAATAGAGCACTCGTATTTGTTGTGTTACTAGATTTCTAGATTGAAAAATTACTCTAATTTAATCTATTAAACCAAATTAATATTAGGATTCTCGACATCCTGATAAATCTTATTAGATTAGGCACCGTTATAGTTGATGAAAATCTAGCTAAGGCAAATTAGTCAAAGCTTAAAATTAAGCGCATCTCCCAGAGTAGTGGGCAGATAAATCTAAATACATATTTATGTCAAACCTCTAGAGAGATGTTTGAGTACCTTGCTAAATTTAACTTATACCAATTAATGATTCCTGGCAGGTCATCTATTATTGAATTTTTTGGCTTCCATCCCAAACGTCTTATCTTCGAATCATCAACTTGATATCTTGAATCATTAAAAGGTCGATCTGACGTGAAATTTATTTCGTTATTGTCTGGCCGGACTATGGAGTTAATAAGGCTTGCCATCTCTAAATTACTAAGCTCTATTTCCGAAGCAACGTTGTATGCCTCGCCACAAGATCCCTCAATAGATACGAGCTCTAGTGCTCTTGCAAAATCTGATGCTGCGAGATAATGCCGTAAATTTGATCCATTACCATGTACCTCTAAAGGTAATCCCTTCAAAGCTCTAAGAGAAAATCTTGGAATTATCTTCTCTGGAAATTGCCTTATACCGTAAATATTGTTGGCTCTTACGGTTACAACCGGCAGTTTGAATGATTTAAAATAACTTTTTACGAGCATTTCAGCTCCCGCTTTTGCTGCTGAATATGGATTAGTAGGATTTAACTCATCATCCTCTAAAAAGATACCATTTGTATTTTCGCCATACACCTCATCAGTACTGACGTGAATTATCTTTTTTACATTATTCCTTTTGCAGGCCTCCATAAGCGCGTGTGTTCCCAGCGTATTCGACTTAGTGAAAATCATAGAGTTACCAAAAGAATTATCAACATGGCTTTCTGCTGCGAGATGAATTACCAAGTCAGCATTTTCTGTAACCCTGAGGCAAACATCCAAATCTGCGACATCTCCCACTACTAGCATATGATTTGGACTGCTCATTATATTAGGTATATTCCTAATATCTGCCGCATATGTCATTTTATCCAAAATAATAATTTTAGCCTTAGGATATATACCCGAAAAATGATCATAAACATGGGAACCAACAAACCCAGCGGCTCCGGTAATAATAATCTTGTTAAACATTATTCTTCCTTGCTTCAGCTTCTATTTTCAATCTTACCCCAATATGTTTCGCATATTTCATAATATCGACCTTATTGATTTTGCGACTACCGATGCTCAAGAGTTTTTGGTTATCTAGAACAAATTGATCTTTAATTACCGTACTTCCAATAGTCGTGATAGCGCCACAACCATAACCTTTAATAATGGAATTACATAAATCCTCAAGCGTTATACCTATTCCAGAACCAACATTGTATACACCAATACATTTTTTGGAAATTAACTGCATTAGATAGATTGCAAAATCATTAACCGGAATAAAGTCCCGCACTGTTTTCTCTGAGATATCCAGCAATATTTCTGACTTACTGAGAAGCCCATCAAGAGCGGTACCTGCAAATGATTTGCGGCCGAGCTCATATCCAAATATGTTAGACCCTCTTGCTATCAATAAATTCTTAGAGCCCATAATGGATCTACAATATTGCTCAGAAAAAATTTTATTGCTTCCATAAATACTATTATTGTTGTGTTTAACCTCATCACCCTCTAGTGAAGGAGTTAAGAAGTTATCGCAACCATAAACCATTCTAGAGCTTATCATTGCGTATTTTTGGTTTTGGGACTTACTAAGTTTTTCCACTATTAACGCATCTTGGTCTATAGATTCTGAGTATTTATCAGTAAAAAACTTAGGATTGATTGTAAAATTCACAACCCAATTGAAATTATTCAGATTTCCTGGAATATCTAAATGTGAGCATGCAAAATAATCTATTTCATTGTCCTTACACGCCTCTATAAAATATTGTGCAACGAAGCTATTTCGACCTATTATTAAAATTTTCATATCGTCATCTAATATTTATGGTTGCAGTATTTTGCATATGGCACCCAATACTACGTCGTAACATAGTACACTTGTGTAATAACAGTATGGAATATTGGCTTTATTTAAATGTATTTTAGCGATGCTACGATACATCCCAGAATGCACCCATGTAATATTTAATGCTCGAAGTAATCCTTAACATATTTATGAACTTGGGTGCTATTTTGCAGCTCCTCAACAGTGAACCATTGATATTCACTATGTTGCTCGGACGGAAGGTTGCCTAATTTTTCTAAATTAATCTCATAAGCCAAATTAACGTAGTGGGTTGTTACATTCTCATAAATACTATCTGTATAAAAATGTTCGAAAACACCTAAAAATCGGGGAGTTGTCTTCAAATCAAGACTTAGTTCATTTTTAGCTATTCGTATCAATGCGTTCTTAATTTTTTCCTCTTTAAATACACGGCCACCAACCGAAAAAAATAAACCTTTTGCAGGTTTATTTACTCGTCTACCAAGCAAAATGACATTATCTTTTTTAACGATGAGGTCGATTGAAATAAGTGGAGTCGAACTTATTACCGATTTGAACATTTGGTCATCCAGCATTGACTATTTCCCTTTATTTTCGACTCTACCATAGATATCTTCATACCTAACGATATCATCCTCACCAAGATAACTTCCAACCTGCACTTCAATTAATTCCAAAGGGATCTCTCCCAAATTTTCCAAGGCATGGACAGTCTCCTTATCATGATAAGTAGATTCATTGATCTTTAAATCAAATGATTTATCTCCGTAATGAACTCGCGCTTGTCCAGCTACAACGACCCAGTGCTCCGAGCGATGATAATGCATTTGAACACTCAGTCTAGCCCCTGGGTTCACAGTTAACCTCTTAACCTGATATCCAGCATCACTATCAATAGAATCGTATTTACCCCATGGCCGATAGACTTCCCTGTGTGTTTTCCACTCAGTTCTTTCATCCGCTTTTAGTTTTTCGGCAACAACTTTTACATCCTGAACGCTATCTTTGTGGGCTACCATCAATACGTCTTTAGTAGATATAATAACAAGATCATCTACACCGATGGCTGCAATTAGCTTTCCATCAGTCCTTATGTAGGAATCATTGGAACCATGGAGAATGACATCACCATAGGTCACATTGCCATTAAAATCTTTTTCACTCACATCCCAAAGAGATGTCCAAGACCCTATATCACTCCAGCCAGCATCCATGGGAACAACCACTGCATCAGTAGTTTTCTCCATAACAGCATAATCAATAGAGTCTATCGGGCATTCTTCGAATGCTGCTTGATCTATGCGCAAAAAGTCATTATCTTTTGATATGTGTTTCATTGATAACTGACAAGCCGTATAAATATCCGGGCGATATCTTTCAAGTTCTTCCAAGTAACGGCTGGCCTTGAATAAGAACATGCCACTATTCCAGAAGTAATCACCGGATTCGAGATACTGTTTCGCGACTTCGATTGAGGGTTTTTCCACAAATGCATTCACTGCGTACCCAGGGCCCTGAGAGAGACCTCTTTTAATGTAGCCATAACCTGTATTCGGTTCATCGGCGACTATTCCAAAAGTGACTAGCTTTCCAGATTCGGCCAATGGAATTGCATCGTTAACTGCCCTAGTAAATGCGGCGTCATCTTGAATCATATGGTCCGCTGCTAGCACCAATAACAGAGGGTCCTCATCATCCTTGAATGAAAGCGCCGCGAGCGCTATAGCAGGGGCAGTATTTCTGCCTACCGGTTCTAATATAATTGAGCCAAGCTTATCAATTTCTCGTAACTGTTCTGCGACAAAGAACCGATGTTCCTCATTGCATATAGTGACTGTCGATTTAATCGCTAGCTCCTCCAGTCTCTTCACCGTAGACTGCAGCATAGTACTAGTACTTGCACCATCGAGAGCAAGAAACTGTTTGGGATGGGCAGCTCTAGAGAGCGGCCATAGGCGAGTGCCGGATCCGCCAGCCATAATAACAGCGCTAATAGTCAATTCATTATCCTTTTTTTAAAAATTATTAGTAACCGGTTCGCTTTTGTAGAGCCCGAAACGCACTCTTTTTTAACCTGATATTAACAAACGAAACACATCACTATTTAGTAACTAATAGTTTCAGACTGTTTTTTGGCCATACTCATAAAGGAAGTGCGTGACATTTCCATTCTATGACAAGATATGCATCAATTAGTCATGGGCTCTTTTGAACATGACGACCAAGACAACCAAAAATGATCGAGATAATAGCCAATAATCCTAGCTTTCTCCAAAAAGAGCTTCTTCGAACATACCGCATAAAATATATCCGGGTAAAATATGGCATTATCCCTAAATATATTGTACTTAATTGAACTCTATCGGAACTACATCGTTGGGATCTTAATGCGTAGTCTTAATTTAATATCTACCAAACACTGCGGCCACCATCAACAACAATATTCTGACCATTCATATATGACGATGCATCAGAGCATAGAAACTGAATAGTTGATCGATACTCATCAGCATCTGCCATACGATTTAGTGGAATCAGGTTAGTTAGCCGCTCAACAAAGACATCATCTTGACCGTTAAATACTCCACCAGGCGAGAGCGCATTACATCTGATACCCTGATTTGACCAATAGGTAGCTAAATAGCGGGTGAGCCCTATCAACCCAGTCTTTATTACTGAGTAAGTAGCCGGCTTTACCGGTTGCTCTTTTTCAGGTACGCCCTCCTTAACATAAAGTCTCTGATCTGGAGAGAACACCGACAGGTCAGAGGCAATATTTAGAATGACTCCACCCTTATCATCGGCAGCCATTTTTGAGCCAAAGATTTGACTACACAAAAACGCTCCAGTAAGACCTACACTAAGCTGCAAGTTCCATTGATCTAGACTGAAGTTTTCTAGGCGTGAGGCTTCGTCTAAGCCTTTATTTTTTGAAACCTTTGGGTCTATTGCCGCGTTATTAACAAGAATATCTACACGAAGACTCTGATCGATCAGTTCGTCAGATACTGAGACAATATCATTTTTACTGGTCACATCCATAGTCTTGACGATAACTGAGTCAGCCTCAAAAGACTTACATAATTTTTCCTTTGCAAGTTCTAGTCTTTCCATAGAAATATCTGTCAATATAACCGTTGCACCAGACTCAAGAAGAGCATACGCATGTTCTTGACCTAGCAAACCTGACGCACCGGTAATCAGCGCCACTTTTTTCTCTAGGCTAAATTTTGAAAATGTCATATTAGTTTCCATAGAAAATCATGAACGTGTCTGCCCACCATCTGTTGTGACTATAGTGCCTGTGACAAACTTGGCCACATCTGAAGCTAACCAGACAACCAAGTTAGCTACATCATCGGGAGAGCCAAATGCCCCCAGTGGTACATTATTTTCTAGCATCGCGTTGACCGACTCTGGATCTTGAGCCATTTTCTTAGACCAAACAGAACCTTCAAAACTAATATTACCAGGTGCTACTGCGTTAATTCTTATTCCCTCTACAGCTAAAGGTAGCGATATTGATTTCACATAAGTATTAAGTGCTGATTTTGCTACTGAATAAGTTACAGGAGCTCCGGGTATTGTCTCATTACCACAAATAGAGGAGATGCAGACTATGGAGCCTTGTGATTCTCCCAAAAATGCCCGTGAGGCTTCAATTAAGTTGGTCGCACTGAAAAAATTTACGTCAAAAACTCGCCGCCATTCATTATAAGTTTCTTGACCTGGCGGCACTGACGAACCGCTTCCTACATTGCAAACAATAATATCAATGCCACCTAAAATATCTGCGGCTTTGGTGATCGTTGCTAATGCATCTGCAGGATTACTAAGATCTCCAGCAATGCTATTACAATTGCCAAGAGATGTTGCGGCGGCAGTTAATTCATCAGTATTTCTAGAATTTATTACGACGTCCGCTCCTTCTTCAATAAATTTTCTAGCAACACATATTCCTATCCCTTTGGACGAGCCAGACACGAATACTTTCTTATTTCTTAAACTAAGATCCATTGTTGAGAACCCACTCTTCAACCATAGACTTATAGCGACTCAAAACACCTGCATGATCTCCATTATTAGCTCGAGCCGTCTGCAATATATAATTCCCACGGTAACCAATTGTCGCTAGCTGATTAAATACTTTAGTAAAGTCAGCATTTCCATCACCAAGCGGCACTGTTGTTCCCTTTAAAATACGATCCTTTACGTGCACATTTAAAACTCTATCCCCATAGGCTTCGAATTCTCTTTCGACATCAAAGCCTAAAGCTGCGCTGTTGCCGATATCGTAATTAATGCCAAAAGTTTTTACATTAAATTGCCCAATAAAAACTTTCAATTCATCAGGAGCCAAGTCTGATTCGAAAACTATTTGAATGCCTCTATCACTAATAGTAGTCTCTTTTTCGTGTAAAAAATCCAATAACGCCTTCGACTGTTCATTGTTATCTATCCGACCATCATCTACTAAAGGAATTACAATCTGAGTAATGCCTACACTGGAGCAACCATCTAGGATGCATATAAGATCATTTTGCCGATCTTCTTTCTCGGCGCCTAAAAGCTTCCAGAATGGAGATTGCATGAAACAATCGCCAGTCAAAGAGGGTATTCTAACCCCATAATCCCGACTTAATTTCCTTATCTCTACCTGACCTATTTCGGTCATCAACGGACTTTCATAAAGACGATCTTGATCTAATGTCCATTCCATAAGACTAAGCCCCAAACCAGAAGCAAGATCAAATTCTTGACGCCAATTATCCCAAGGAAATTCTTGAATCTTTCCGTTAACTAAGGGGGATAAGCGCCCTTGCATAAAGCCTATACGAGAATCACTCATATTCTTTTGATTGAGAAGTAGGTTTGTAGGCGCATCCCACCAACATTAATTCTCTAGACCATCTGAAAAATTTATTTTTTACACGCACGGGGATAAATGGACTTATTGCAGCACAAAAATAATTTAATACAGGAAACTTCCAGACTATAGGTAACTGTCGAAATTTAGTAACGCTCACATTTTCAAAGTCGCAAATCTTGTATATATCCTCTAAGGAAGGTTTAGTAAATGGAGTTCGATGAGTAAAATCATCGAAATATGTTTTGTAATTTGACTCCCAATCGGGAATCAGGCAAAGAATCATTCCACCAGGCCTTAAAACCCTATAAGCCTCACGAAGAAAAACATCAGGGTGGTTGAGATGCTCCATGAAACTCTTGTTGTAAATCACATCAAAACTATTATCTGGAAACGGCAACCCAGCATCTGCCTCAACATCACAAACAGCCAAATCTATACTATCCTCACCAAGTAACTCTCTACTTTCTTCAGATCTATCAAGACCTACTGCATCCATGCCTAAGCCTTTAAAGACTCTTAGAAACTCACCACGCCCACATCCCGGCTCTAAAATTTTCATCCCAGGCTTCATTTTAAATCTTTCGAATAAATGCGTAATAAGTTTCGAAGGGTAATCCGTGTATGGACGCACACCCTCACCATAAACTACTGTCAAATAATCCGCCATTATTGTAATTCCTCAACCATTTCCATCAAAATTCCATCCAAATCATGACAATACATTACTTTAACCGATCCATTAGCTGACACTGCGGGAGGGTTAACGATGGAACCACCCAAACGAATAATTTTAGAAGAAACTTCTTCAACATCCTTAACAGTAAAAGCCACATGCGAGCATCCATGCGTGTTGGATGGGTAGTTAGAAATAGTAGGCTTAGTTGGATGTGATTTGTATTCGAGTAACTCAACCACTGATTCATCCGACAATTTAAGCTTTGCCGTTTCTATTTCTGCATTCTTGAGGCCAACAACTTGTGAGAGAAAATCTCCACTCTCATTCTCATGCTTCCACACACTCAAGCCTAACCCCTCATAAAATGCAATCGATGCAGATATATCTTTAACCACCAGTCCAGTATGCCTAGTTTTGATTATCATAACTTATTCTCAGAAATACTGGCTGCTATACTTTGCTCCAAAACACTTAACCCCTCGAGCATAGCCTCTTTGGAAATACTTAAAGGAGGAGCCAATTTAATAGACTCTCTCCCAGTATGAACTACTAAAAGACCGCTCTGCATACAAAGCTCTGCAATTGCATCGCACAGTGATGCCAGCGGCTTACCATTCACATCTTTGAAAATTAATGCAGCCAATAACCCCCTCCCTTCTACCCAACTTAAATGCTCACTAAATCGACATCTAATTTTTTCCAATTCCTCATGAAAAGTGATTCCCAAATCTCTCGAGGCTTTAATTAATCCATCGTCAAAAAGACATTCCAAATTTGCTTTACCGGCAGCACACACTATGGGATTAGCGGAGTGAGTCGAGCTCATAGAACCTATATCAGGGAGATCGAGAACTTCAGCAGAACCCAATACCAGAGCCAATGGAAATCCTGAGCTGGCACCTTTACCGCAACACAGTAAATCCGGCTCAACTCCATAATGCATATAACCAAACAACTCTCCAGTACGGCCAAAACCTGACTGCATTTCATCAAAAGTGACCAAAATATCGCGCTCTTTTGAAAACTCAGAGAGTGCTTGGACAAATTCAGGAGGATAGAAAACTGCGCCCCAACCCTGAAAAGTTTCAAGCATAAAACCACATAAATCTTTGGTGGAGTCTAGACCATGGTCGTCACATAAATTCTCTATGCCATCCTTGAAAAATCGCTTGGGATCTTTCATCGCAACAGAGTCCCAGGGATATGGAAAAGGTATATGCAAAATATTTGGATCATGGTAGCCAATCCACGTTTTCTGGGCAGGGTTCCAACCCATCATCTGCGCACCCAAAGTACGCCCATGCCAATTCCCTTCAATACAAACAACGACCCCTCGCAGCTTTCCTTTTTTAATTCCCTGCTCTCGCATCAACTTCAAGGCACATTCAGTGGCCTCAGTCCCCGCTGAAAGCATAAAAACTTTTTCGAATTGCTTAGGCGTTTTTTCAATAAGAAGGTCGAGATAATCTAATCTTTCTTGGCTCAAGTATGTATACGTATGAAGAAGCGGTTTATCCAATACTTTCTTGACCGCCTCAACTATTCGGGGGTTGCCATGACCGGCGTTGGCAACAAATATAGTGCTAGTAAAGTCTATCCAAGAGTTACCCTGAGCATCAAACACCTGGAAGTTATCTGCGCGATCCCAAACCACAGGCATCTGGCCATGCATTGATCTAGATTCTAATTTATATGCTTTTTCAAGCATCGCAACGCTCTCTGAATTTGGAATTTGGGTCGCGATCTTCCTGTATTTTGTATTGATTAGAGGAACATCTTTTGGAGTGTGATTAAAATTAAATCCGGCCATAGTTATTTGATCCTCTCAAGATACTTAGTTAAACCACAAATGTTTTTTTGCAATTGAAATTCCAGTAAGTCCAACTCCTCATACGCGTCAAGTTCATTACAGAAAGGGGTTTCAAATGCCAGCACTTTATTACCATGCAACAGCTTTCTGTCTCTAATAAATGAGCTTCTTACAATGTCCACATAACCATTAGGGATAAGCACATCAGGGAAATCTTGGCGAGGCCCATTATACTTATCTAAATTTGTATCTTCACCATTTAGGCTAGTCAAGAAGCCATCCCTATCTTTCCTTAGCCATTTAAAAGGAGACTCAGGTGATAAATGTCCAGACCTTAATGCAGTAGCGTCTTGCCTCTCTGTAATTAATGACATTGCTGCTTTTACAACATGAGACTCTCTAAGCGGTGTTGTGGGACGTAGATGGATCCAAAAGTCAGGGCTATCCTTTGAATTATCGTCAAACCAATCCACCGCATGCGACATAAAATCGTAGTCCGTAGAAGCGTCTTGCGAGAGCACTTCAGGCCTCAAAAAAGGAACCTCTGCCCCGTATTTTTCAGCAATTTTTGCATATTCAAGAGAATCTGTAGACACAATAACCCTATCTACGCCTTCCGTCGTTTTAGCCAAAGCAATACTATAAGCAATCAATGGATGGCCTCCAAGCAATGCAAGATTTTTATCTTTTATGCTCTTGGAACCGCTTCTTGCTGGGATTATAGCGCTAAATCTAGGCATTTTCGGCTCGCAAGCTTCCAAAAATAGACTCCTCTACGAGACCACAGATGATATGTCCTAACAAAATATGGCATTCCTGAATTCTCGCCGTATCAGTGGATGGAATATTTAAAGTCTCTGTAGCAGCATCAAGCATGCCTCTTCCAGCCCCAGTTAAAACGACGGCCGGGACATTAGCCTTTTTTGCGGCGTCCAATGCCTTTAAAATATTACCACTGTTGCCACTGGTAGTAATCGCAATGAGCACGTCAGCAGGTGTCGCGATCGCCTGAATCTCTCGAGCAAATACATTCTCATAGCCGTAATCATTGCCAATAGCCGTCATTGCCGAACTATTAGTTCCCAAAGCAAGCGAAGGCAGGCC
>Ga0075441_10001411_pt1 | contig 11566 bp, 9 predicted proteins | sample CoawatmetaG00DNA_FD_71582 | JGI IMG/M metagenome (GOLD analysis project Ga0075441, IMG submission 71582) | Marine microbial communities from the West Antarctic Peninsula - Coastal water metaG002-DNA | ecosystem: Environmental > Aquatic > Marine > Coastal | place: Atlantic Ocean: West Antarctic...
GGGTGTGATGGGTGAGGTGGTGAAAGAGGGCAGTGCGGGCGGCAGCTCGGGTGGCTCCACCGGGAATCCGGGCAACAGCTTTTCAGTCTTTGCTGATGAAGGGCTGAATGCTCTCGTTGTCCGGGGGGACCCCTCCCTGATGCAGGAAGCCGAGCAGATTGTGGCACAGCTGGATGTGCGCCGTGCCCAGGTGATGATTGAAGCGGCCATTGTGGAAATCAGTGATGAGCTGGGCGATCAACTCGGGGTGCAATTGGCGGCTGGCGATGAGTCTGCAGGTTCATTTCCGGTGCTGGGTACAAACCTGACAAGTGGCCAGGGTATGGTTGGCCTGAACTCCGTGATTGGAGCTCTGGTGGGTGACACTATTCCGCAGCTAGCCGGCGGGTTGACCGTCGGTGCCGGGCAGCGTGATGAGGATGGTGTTACCTGGGGCTTACTGATTCAGGCACTGTCCTCTTCTTCCGCGGCGAACCTGTTGTCTACGCCCAGCATTATTACCCTCGACAATCAGGAATCTGAAATTATCGTTGGCCAGAACGTACCGTTCCGTACTGGCCAGTCTACCGTGACCGGAGACGGGACCACCAACCCGTTTACCACCATCGAGCGGCGCGATGTGGGGTTGTCGCTGAAAGTCACGCCTACGATCAGTGCCGATGGCCTGGTGCGTCTGGTGGTTGAGCAAACGACCGAGGACATTTCCACAACCAGCGTTGATGGTGCATCCGATCTGATCACCAACAAACGTGAGATTAAAACCACCGTGCTGGCGGATGACGGTGAGACCGTGGTACTGGGCGGTCTGATCAAGGACGATTACCAGGTCAGCAAGAGCAAGGTGCCGCTGCTGGGCGATATCCCGGTACTTGGCCGCTTGTTCTCTTCCGAATCCGAGACCCGCGTTAAGCGCAACCTGCTGGTTTTCCTACGCCCCACGATTATGCTGGGCAAGGCAGATGCTGTGGCGGCGACCACTGAAAAGTTCAACCGCCTCTGGGATGTGAACCTGGAAGTGCGGGAAAAGCTTGGCTTGCCCCAGGAAGAATCCGATCCGTCGGTCGATATGCTGTTTGAAGGGCGCAGGCAGTAGGGAGTTGTGCTGACGAGACAGCGTGGATAACCGCGCTGTCTGATCATCGCCCTGGCGAGCAGGACTGGGGCGGTGCTTCGAGTGCTCTCAGAGTGGCGGCATCGGGCAGTCCAGTTGATCCGCCACCAGCCTCATTAATTCGTATTCCTTAACTTCCACCTTTCCGTCGTGACTGATGCAATGTCCGCAGGCATCAATAATGGCAGGCTTCAGCAGTGGTGAGAGCTTGCTGAGAACATTCAGAGCAGCTCTCAGGTTCTGCATGGTGATCTTGCTGTGCATGGTTTCGTCGTTTCCGTTGCCAAACCCGGAAATAGCTTCCTGATAGAGCGCTTGAGCCTTTTCCGGTGCTTCGGTGCCGGCCCGGGCGAACAGGCTCAGCACCTGTTCAATGGCGGGTTTGACTTGCCGGAAGCTTCGGTATTTCACGGGCACCACCTGCCCGGAGCCACGGCCTAGATGCCGCCACAGGAAGGTGGTGAGTGCGAGCTCGAACAGGGTCACCCGGTTGTCCGCCTGAACCAGCGTCTGAATATTTGCAAGAAGGGTATCCCGCTCCTCCGGATCGAGCTTTCGCAGCGCCGGCATGGCCAGTTCAAGCATTGGAAAACGTGCGCGTTCGCCAAGTTCCTTTAGGGATGGCAGTAGTTTGCCAAGCAACTCGGGTTGTGCGCCCAGCACGGAGTGCTCTGGTATGAGTGCAAGCCTCTCGGTTTGCTCGGCGTCCGTCAGTTCGTAGATCACCAGGCCATAGCAAAGCTGAACGGCTCCAGCCCGGGTATATAACAGGTTGCGAAAGGTCGATGGTAGTTTTTTCAGGAGATTGCCGGCGAAGCGCTCGCTGTCCGCGGAAACCGTGCCAACGCGGCTGGACAGCGTAGGGGCTGCCGTTGGAGATTCGTTGGTCAGGGAGCTTGCCAGAGGCGATAGGCTGTACTTTCGGGTGCCTTGAGCGGGTTCGACTACCTGGCTCACCAGGTCTCCAATGGCTGCCTTTTCCGGACTGGGGCCTTGTCCCTGCAAGCGTGAGCCCGGTTCGGTATCCCGTAGCCTGCTGCGCAGGCGTGCCATCAGCCCTGGCTGGATGGCGTTGATTCGTTCGTCAATGGGAGGGTGGGATGCCAGCAGGGAGGTGAATTTCATCCTTGCCGCCTCGCCGAAACACATGTGGTTCATGTCGCTGGCATGGCTGGTAGTGTCCAGATACCCGCCTTTCATCCCGATTTTGAACAGGGCTGCGCCAATGCCTTCGGGGTTACGAGTGAACTGAACGGATGACGCGTCGGCCAGCATCTCCCGTTGACGCGAGACGGCCGACTGAATGAGCCGGCCAAAGAACACGCCGACATAACCGATCACCATCAAGGCCAGCCCGATCAGCCCCATGGCGGCCTGTGCCCGGCCGTCCCGGTTTCGGCTACGACCGCTGCTGTAGAAGCCAGCCCTCAGGAGAAACTGGCCAATCTGGCCAATCATCAATATACCGGCCAGCAGGGCGATCAACCTGACATTGATGCGCATATCGCCGTTGAGGATGTGGCTGAATTCGTGGCCTACCACGCCCTGGAGTTCGTCCCGGTTCAATTGGGTCAGGGCTCCGTGGGTAACAACCATCACCGCTTCACCAGGGGTGTAACCGGCCACAAAGGCGTTGATGCCGGTTTCATGGTCCATCACGTAGAGCTCCGGTACCGGAACACCACTGGCAATTGACATTTCCTCGACGATATTGCGCAGTTTGCGTTCTTCCGGGTCGCGGGTGTCCGGATCAATAGCCCGGGCACCAACCATCCGTGCCACGCGGGTGCCGCCTCCGGCAAGATCCACCCAGCGGACCAGGGAGCCAACGCCAATCAGCGCGACCACGGCACCCGCGGTCGTCAGGCCATGGCTGGACAGCAGCCAGTAATGGAAGGGCAGGGCCGAGGTCTGGCTGCGGGTCACCATGTAACCCACCAGACAGACCGCCAGAGTAATCAGGGTGACTGCGGTGAGAAACAGCACAACCAACAAGCCAGTGTTGCGCCGGGCACTGGCCTGGCGCTGGAAGAAACCGGGGCTCGCCATGAATCAGGCCTCAGAAACTGACTTTCGGAGCCTGGCGGGCCTCTGGAGATTCAAGCTGGAGCTGGGCGGTTTCCTTGAACGCAAACAGGCCAGCGACCAGATTGTTGGGGAACTTCTCGCGGAAGATGTTGTAGTTCATCACGCCATCGTTATATGCCTGGCGCGCGAACGCGACACGGTTCTCGGTGCTGGAGAGTTCTTCCATCAGTTGCTGGATGGTCTCGTTGGCTTTCAGCTCAGGGTAGTTCTCGGCCACGGCGTAGAAATTGGCGAGGGCTTTGGTCAGCAGGTTCTCGGCGCTGCCAAGGCGTTGGATCTTGGTGCTGTCGCCTGGGTCACGGGCGGCATCTTTCTGGGCGCTGACCGCGTTATTGCGTGCTTCCATCACCTGGGTGAGAGTGGACTTTTCGTGGTCCAGATACGCTTTGGCGGATTCCACCAGGTTCGGGATCAGATCGTGGCGGCGCTGCAGCTGGACATCAATCTGGGCAAAGCCATTCTTGAACTGGTTGCGCAAAGAAACAAGCTGGTTGTAGATAAACACCAGATAGAGGATGACAACGGCAATTACGACAAGACCGATGACAGTCGTTCCCATGACTACTCCTAAGGGCTAAAGGTTCAGGCGTTATTTTCCACGATCCGGGCGTGGAAAGTCTGTACGAAATTCTCAAAATCTCTGGGTAACAGGGGTTTGGAGAAGAAATACCCCTGAGCAAGCGCACAGCCACGCTGGCTGAGGTAATACTCCTGCTCTGCTGTTTCCACACCTTCTGCGACGACGGTCAGATTCAGGCTCTTGCCAAGGTCGATGATGGTGTTGGCAATTCGGGTATCTTCCTCGTTGATCAGCAGGTCCCGAATGAACTGCTTGTCGATCTTCAGATGCTGTACCGGCATCTGCTTCAGATAGGTCAGCGATGAATAGCCCGTGCCGAAATCATCAACCGCAATACTGATGCCGGCCCGATGCAGCCGATGCAGCTTGGCGACCGCATCGGTGAGGTTGGTCATAAAGCTTGTTTCGGTCACTTCCAGCTCCAGACGGCCCGCAGGAATATTATGTCGTTTCAAGGTGTTGAGAACATCGTCAACGATCGATTCCTGGCGCAGTTGAACAGCGGACAGATTCACAGCGATTCTGATGTGAGTGCCCTCGCTGGCCCAGCGAGCGGCCTGCCAGCAAGCCTGATCCAGGACCCATTGACCAATCTCGACGATGGAACCATTCGCATCCGCTACCGGAATGAAAAGGTCCGGGGGAATCATGCCGTGTTCAGGGTGTTCCCACCGCAGCAGTGCTTCTGCACCAATAACGCGCCGTGTCTCCAGATTGATCTGTGGCTGGTAGACCAGATGGAATTCGTGGTTTGCGAGGGCCTGGGCAAGGTCCTTTTCCATCTGTTTGCGTTCGCGAATTTCCTGGTCGATGCTGGCTACATAAAACTGGAAGTGGTTGTGACCGGTCTGTTTCGCCAACGCCATGGTTTGCTCTGCACTCTGGAGCAGTCGGTCGGCCTGGTCGGCGTCTGACGGAAACAGGGAAATGCCGAGGGTCGCGGTCATGGAAATCCGGTGGTTACCGGAATTGATCGGTGACCCGATGGTGGCCAGTACTTTTTCGGCGGTTTCTGCCGCCTGGAAACCGTCGCGAAGATGTTTTTCAACGATGACAAACTGGTCGCTGCCCAGCCGGGCGACATTGAATCTGTCGGATGAGAGATTGGCGCTCAGGCGACTGGCGACGGTCTGCAGGATGGTGTCCCCGGTACGAAAACCGCACTGCTCATTGACGGATTTGAAGTCGTCAATACCGCAGACCATCAGAGCGATAGAGCTGTGGCCTTCCTGGGCTCGTTCAATAGCGCCCTGAAGATCTTCCATAAAGGCATCGCGGCTGGGCAGGCCTGTCAGTGTGTCGTAACGGGCCAGTCGGGTGACCCGGTCTTCTGCTTCCCGATGTTTTTTCTGGGTATCTCCGATGGCTACGAGCAGATTGTTGGTGGCGTTAACCCAGAGGCCAAGTTCGTCGGCCCGGTGTCCCTCCGGGATCGAAACCAGGCGATCGTCCGGGTGTGCCGGGTCCACCTTTTTGACCGACTGCACAATGCGCAGCAGCGGGCGGGTCAGCAGCAGATGGAACACCACGAACAGTACGATGCCAAGAATGAGTGCCAGGGCGATGCCTGAGGCAAACGTCACCAGTGCTCGGCCGAGCCAGGTTCGAGCGTAGGGGGCGGTGTCGTAGTGAACCTCAAGATAGCCGTAGACAAGATCCGGATTGCTGCCTCGCGTGAGACTTTCGCGGTATTCGCGAACCTGGCCGAATATCGGATCAGTCAAAGGGCGAAACGGGGAGTCCTGCAGAGGCCGTAGCCGATCACCCAGTTCATCACCATCGGGATGGGTGATTTTGGCCATGTGAATGGGTTCCAGGGCGAACAGTCCATCCACCACCTGTTGCGCGAGCGTGTCATCAATGCTGAAAACGGCCTGGGTGGCGGAGTCTTCCACCATGGCCAGGGTCTGGGCCGCATCACGCTCCAGTTCAGCGGATACCCTCTTTGCATCCAGCACCACCTGTACCGCGCTCATCAGAATACCGCTCAGCAACGCGACGAGCAGTACCCATCGGAGAATGCGGTATCCGAGGTGGTTCTCTACTTCAAAGGTTTTTTGCATCCGCTGTTCTTGGCTCATCTGTCTGATTGGTTCTGTCGGACTCTGCGACAGGATCTATCACGCGGCACATGACAGTATGGTTCAGATTCCTTTCAACTTCATGGAGTATGGACGATTTTTTCAGAGTTTCTTGTGGATGCGTGTGTCGATTTGTTTCGGTTTCGTCGCATTCAGATACAGAAACGCCCGCAGGGGTTCCCGTGCGGGCGTTTGGTCAACGGTGAGGCGGTTGCTACCTACCGTTGTTCCGACTGAATCAGGCCAGGTTTTCGTTCACGAAATCCCAGTTGACCAGGTTCCAGAACGCTTCCAGGTAATTCGGACGGCTGTTCCGGTAGTCGATGTAGTAGGCGTGTTCCCAGACATCAACGGTCAGAACCGGCTTGTCGGCGCCGGTCAGTGGGGTTTCGGCGTTGCTGGTGTTGGCGATGGCAACACTGCCGTCAGCTTTTTTCACCAGCCAGGTCCAGCCAGAACCAAAGTTGTTGGCGGCCTTGTCGTTGAATTCTTTCTTGAAGTCTTCGAAGGAGCCAAATGCCTTCTCGATGGCTTCTTTGGCAGCGCCGGTGGGTTCACCGCCACCGTTCGGGCTCAGGCAGTGCCAGTAGAAGGTGTGGTTCCATACCTGGGCTGCATTGTTGAACAGCGGGCCGCTGGCGCTCTTGATGATGTCTTCCAGAGACTTGTTGGCATTCTCAGTACCTTCAACCAGACCGTTCAGCTTGGTTACGTAGGTGTTGTGATGTTTGCCGTAGTGGTACTCAAGGGTTTCCTGAGAGATATGCGGTTCCAGTGCGTTTTTTTCGTAAGGCAGTGCGGGAAGTTCAAATGCCATGAGGTCGTTCTCCCTGGTTCTCTCTGTTTATGTGAGTTGACACTCTCGCAATATAAGGGCGGTTTGAGTTAAATCAACCCTTTGTTGTGAGAGAGCTTTTAAACTCGGGGCTGCCGGGCAGAAACTGAGCGCAGGTCCTGACCCGCCAGACCAGCTCTTCATAACTGTCTGCGAGAATGTTCACATGCCCGAGCTTGCGCCCTGGGCGCTCCCCTTTATTGTAGAGGTGAAGGTGAGCGTAGGGCAGTTCCAGCATTCGTTCAATGTCGCCGTGCTCGCCGATGATATTAATCATGCAGCTCAGGCCGCGTGCCTGAACATTGCCCAGAGCATGTCCGCTGACCGCGCGAATGTGATTCTCGAACTGGCTGGTCATCGAACCCTCAATGGTCCAGTGTCCGGAATTGTGAACCCGGGGTGCCATTTCGTTTGCTACCAGGCCGTCCTCGGTCTCAAACAGTTCCAGAGTCAGTACGCCCACATAGTTCAATTCGTTCAGTAGTGCCTTGATATACTTTTCGGCATCTTGCTGGACGTGGGGTTGCAGTCCGGGTGCCGGGGCAATTGAGTAGCGCAGAATGCCCTCGTGGTGCGTGTTCTCGGCCATGGGGTAGAACGCCACATCGCCATCCTCGCCGCGAACAGCGATGATGGACACTTCGCGTTTGAAGTCAACGAACTTCTCCACGATTACCCTGGGATGGCCGATGGCGGTCCAGGCTTCTTCTGCCTGTTCCGGATCTCTCAGGACTGCCTGGCCTTTGCCGTCGTAGCCCTCAGTGATGGATTTGGCTACCACCGGGCAGCCAAGTGCCTCGGCAGCGGCTTTCAGGGAAGCATCGCTATCGGCGACTTTCCATTCCGGCGTTGGAATGCCAAGCTGGCCGAACAGGGTTTTCTCTGCCTCCCGGTTCTGGCAAACCTGAAGCGCCCGGGGGCAGGGGTGAACCGGCTTGTGTTGGGCCAGCTTCTCCGCCACTTCAACAGGCAGGTGCTCGAATTCGTAGGTTACGCGGTCGACGCGGGAGAGGAAGTCGTCCAGGTAGCTGCCGTCGCGATCCACAATGACTTCCCCCAGACCAGCGCTGGGGCTGCCGGACATGTCGTAGAACACAAATTCCTTTGCGAGGGGGTATCCGGCAAGGGCCAGCATGCGCCCGAGTTGGCCGGCTCCTAGTACACCGATTCTCATCTGGTTCTCCTGCTCTTTATTTGGGGCGACGCCAGAGCGGGCCGGGGAGGGCTTTCCAAAACTGTTGAGGGCCATGGACGGCCCGAAACAAGCGCACAGGGAGGTGCTTGTAGCGTGTTTTGGAAAGCCCTCCCCGGCCCGCTCGCCTGGTCTCGGTAATAGGTTATTGATCCCTGGGGTCAGGGTTGTCCAGAATCGTCTGGGTCTGGTTTTTCCTGAAGTCTTCCACTGCCTGGCGAACCTTGTCGTCGAACGTGCCAACGATCTGTGCTGCCAGCAGGCCTGCGTTGGTGGCGCCGGCCTTGCCAATCGCCAATGTGCCAACAGCAATGCCGCCTGGCATCTGCACGATGGAAAGCAGCGAATCCAGGCCATTCAGTGCTTTTGATTGTACGGGCACGCCCAGCACCGGCAAAGATGTTTGTGAGGCAACCATGCCCGGCAGGTGCGCTGCGCCGCCGGCACCACCGATGATGACCTTCAGGCCGCGATCGGCCGCGGTCTTGGCGTAATCAAAAAGCAGATCCGGTGTGCGATGGGCGGAGACAACCCGGGTTTCGTAGGGCACGCCGAGTTTGTCGAGCATGTCGGCAGCGTGTTCCATGGTGGGCCAGTCAGATTTGGAGCCCATGATGAGTCCAACAAGCGGCTGCATAAGCAACAGTCCTGTGATAATTGGAAAGCCGGCCATTGTATGTTCTGGCCAGTTGCCGTGCAACACGGCAACCCGGGCGTTCGGCTGTCTGAGCGCTTTCTTTATAAGCCTTCATTTTAACCCGTCCGTAACTGCAGGTATTATCGTCGGTAATACGATTAAACCATCCATTCCCAGGAGCTGTAATGGAACCCATCCGCCCGGACGAAGATGAGCTGAGAGCAGAACCCCCGATTGGCGCCGGGGAAGCGCGAAAGCCCCGTACCAGTAAGGAGCGTGAGCCTGGGGGCGGGGCTCCCAAAGCCAGGCCGCCTGGTGCAGCTGCGGGCTCTGGCGGAGGCGGTAGTCGTGGTGGACGAGTTCTTGTCTGGGGAGCGATTCTCGGGCTTGCGGTGGCTGCTGGCGCAGGTTGGTTTAGCCAGAGTCAGCGCATTGCCGCGCTGGAGAGTCAACTGGAAGAGGCGGATTACTGGGCCCGGCAGAGCAAGCTGGCGCTGGCCCGTTTCGAGGGTGAGCTTTCGGAAACCGGGGAATCCTTGCAGGAGCGCGGTGCTTCCCTGGAGGAAAAGATAGCGGCCAATGCTGAAAAGGTAGAGACCGCCAACAGCGAGATCCGCAAGCTCTGGGTAGTTGCCAATGAGCGTAACCGGAAACAGCTTGAGGAGCATGGTCAGCGGCTCTCGGCGCTGGATCAGAATCTGGCCGAGACCGGAAAGTCAGTGTCGGACCTGGAAACTACGGTCGAACAGGTTCGTACAACGCTGGCTGGAGATATCGCTCAATTGAGCCAGAAGCTGGAGACCTCTGTGGCAGCTCTTGAGCAGGCAAATAGTGAGGCGACGTCGCAGCTGACCAGGCTAAGTCAGCAGATTGGCGACATCGACCAGGTGGTGGAGAGCCGAATCCGTCGGTTTGAGCAGGAGCAGAAACTGGGTATCGACGGTATTGAAAGCCGGCTGACCTCCCTCGAGGCCCGAACGGACGGCCTGGCCGGAGCCGGTGACGTTCAGGCACTGCGGAATCGACTGGCGGAACTGGCCCGCACCGTTGAGTCCATTGACGCATCCCGTGCCCAGCTTACCTCACGGCTTGTGCGTCTGTCGGAGGAGGTCAATCAGCTCAGGGCATCGAGCTCAGGGCAGTAGTAGTTGCAGGGGATGAATGTAACGGTTTGTATTCATCCCTTGCGGTAGCTCTCATTTCTTGTGGTGGCCAGTTGTTATGATCGTCCCTACTCGATAAGGGATGAAGAGTGCATAACAATGAAAATCCGAGTGCCTTTCGTTAAGAGTGCCGTTGTTGTGGCATGCTTTCTGGTGTTGTCTGGCTGCACCGTTTATCAGTCTATTGGCAAGAGTGTGGGTGGCTTTCTGCATCCGGTGTCTGGCCATGATTTCGTGCATATCGACACCGATCAGTGGGACCAGAACAATGCCTTGTTGTATTTCTACCGCACCCACTCCCAGTGGGCGGCGGATGAGATTGAGTCTCCCAGCGTCTATATTGACGACAAGCACTATTTCAATATCCGCAATAACAGCTTTACCTGGCTGGAAGTGAGCCCCGGCGAACGTCACATTGCCATGCGCCGGCCATTGCTTGGGCTTGAAGGCCTGAATTCCTTCAGTCTGAGCCTGATTGCGGATGCCACCCTGAAGGTGGAGCCCGGCAAGATTTACTACCTGAGATACAACGAACTGACGGAGCCTGCACGACCGCATCCGGATCTGGATCCGGAGCACCCGCTGGCCTCGGGGGATCTGCAGCTGGTTACCCGTGAGTATGCCATGCAGTCCGATGAAATTGTGACCACGCTGTTCCTGAACAGCGACTTGCTGGCGCCGAACCATGCGGCAACGTCGATTGTTGAGGTTAACGAAGACACCGACTACGAGAAGCGGAAGCTGGCTCTGGAGCAGGAGCGAGAACTGGAGATTGAGCGCCTCCAGCAGGAAGGCAAATATGAGGAAACCTCCTGGTTCTGGCCATTCGGTGGCGGGCCAACGGTGCCGCTGGAAGCTGATCGCAAACTGGAGGCGCTGGAGCAGGAGTATGCCCAGCTGGAACTTGAGCGCGAGCGCAGGGAAGAGGCGGAATCGGGAGGCTGGTGGATATTCTAGGCACTGACTACACTGGTTGTGGTGTAGTGACAAGAGATAAAAACAATGTCCTTCAAAGAGACGTTCCGGCTGCGTATTGAAAAGCTGGCCGGGCAGGTTGGCCCGTTGCTTGAGGAGTCCTGGCGGGAGGCTCGCCAACGCCTGGATGAGCTTAACCAGGCGCTTGCCAGCCAGACGGTGCCGGGCGAACGCCGGGCGCGGGTGAGTGAGCTGGCGCTGAGGAGCAAGGGGCAGCAGGCGGGCCAGAAGTCTGCGGAAATACGCCCCTTTCCCGGGCAGGGCAAGATAGTACAACGCTCTGATTTTGATCAATAAATGTCCATTTGAGAGCGCCTCGGAAAAAAGTTCAGCAATTTTCGGAAAAACATTTGACACAGTGAGCGAAATGCTTAAAATGCGCGTCTCACTTGGTTGAGACAGCAACGCTGACTCAGCAAGCGCCAGGCGCAGCAAGTGACTGTTTTGAGCCTGAAAAAGAGTAAGGCAGCGAAAGTGGGTGGTTAGCTCAGCTGGGAGAGCATCGCCCTTACAAGGCGAGGGTCGCAGGTTCGATCCCTGCACCACCCACCACTTTCAAAGCAGAGTTGTGATTCAGCAAGGCTGAATCGATGCGGAGCGGTAGTTCAGTTGGTTAGAATACCGGCCTGTCACGCCGGGGGTCGCGGGTTCGAGTCCCGTCCGCTCCGCCACCTTATCCCGGGTGGTTAGCTCAGCTGGGAGAGCATCGCCCTTACAAGGCGAGGGTCGCAGGTTCGATCCCTGCACCACCCACCAGATTTTAAAAAGCAGACCAATATGGTCTGCTTTTTTGTTTGCCCGGCGAAGCCGGCAAACCCGGCCACCTGAAAGAAGGTGGCGTCACCCCGACTGAGGGGAAGACAATCCGACTGGCAAGGGCGTCACTGGCCAACGGTGGGGTCTG
>Ga0075441_10001416_pt1 | contig 11543 bp, 6 predicted proteins | sample CoawatmetaG00DNA_FD_71582 | JGI IMG/M metagenome (GOLD analysis project Ga0075441, IMG submission 71582) | Marine microbial communities from the West Antarctic Peninsula - Coastal water metaG002-DNA | ecosystem: Environmental > Aquatic > Marine > Coastal | place: Atlantic Ocean: West Antarctic...
AAAAAAAACACAAAGTGTCAGAAAAAAGTTGAATATTATTTTGAAATAAAGTATAAAAAACACAAAAAAAACACAAAGTGTCAGAAAAAAGTTGAAAATTATTTTCCACAAAAATACAAAAAACACGTTTTCCAAAACTTACCTAAATCGTCTTCTTCATCTTCATTCTTTTTCATTTGTCTTGATTTTTTAGAAGCACAGAGTTTTCTCAAAAAGCCTGGCACGTGTCCAACGACTTCTGCCATAAAGACAATGCCGTAGTACACTAAACTACCAATCAATACAATACCACCAAACGCCAAGACAGCTGAATAAAATCCTTTTACTTCGGAATCTTCTTCGTTTAATATTTGTAATCCAGTTTCCGGGTCGGTAATGTAAAATTGTCCCGATTCAAACATAATAGCAATAAGACACAAGAAAATGGCACAAGCAATTAAGACTTGCTCCACCGTGTTGTAGTCAAAGTAGTAGTCTTTGGTTGCCGTCGTTTTTTGACGTGCTGCTGCCATGCTTAAGGAACGTACTACTTTGTTTCTTTGTTTGTTTCTTTTTTTTTCTAAATTTTCTTGTAATTGAGTAATAGCACGATTCATTTGCAAATGCATAAATAAATCTTTGTCAATATCATCCATGTTGTTTTCATGCAGTTGCAGTTCGGCTTCGTGGGCTTTCAAACGATGCTCCTCTTTGACGCTGTCCTTTTCGATGCTACTCATGTAAGGACGATGACGTACTTGAAGCACGTAACACATAAACAACAGTAATAGACAACAACTCAACATGAAACTAACGTTTCTACGAAACAATAAAGCAAAGATAGACAGACCTGCTTTACGAATCAGTACCAGTAACATCCAATAGACTTTGCCAGGTTTAAAATGGTAATACAATTTGTGATACTTTTTACGAATGTCGTATGTCGCTTTCGTACGGGATCGACATTTTCTTGGACGCAATTGAATGTTATCTACTGCTTCCGAACGCGCTTCACCTAAATCATGTGCACGTAACAATTGATCCAATTTCATTTGCACACGATAAAACCTGTAAAAATAAATTTTGACGTTAAACGAAAAAAGTAATTTAAAAACAGCAATAGAGTGTGTAAAAGAGTCAAATATATTTATTGAGTTAAAAAAGACTTGTTTGGGTGTTTTAGAATAGAAGAGATCGTGACAAAGACAATGAAACAGGTTTGAAAGAGGGAGGAGTCATAGAAATGTCAACTACAGTGCTCCATTCGCGTGCCGCTCTTTCGCTTAAATACTCACCATGTAATGGCAATGACAAACAATGGAAAACCAATGGTATAAAAAATGAGAGCCAAAGTAGCGGGTAATTTTAATTGGTACTGCAATTCTGCTGGATCGTCACACCGACAGATACCACCGTCACATTCAGCACTCGTAAATTCCGTGTACAAATAACCATCAGGTGGATCTACTGGATTACAATTAAAAATGTCTAATGCACGACGTGTGACCGACAAATAAATGCAATAAAAGACAATAATAAAGACAGCGTACAGTTTGTTGCCATGGCTGCAATACTTCGGAGATTTACCACCCATCTTCAACATTTTCATTAAAAATTTCTTGCACAAGATAAGTAAAAAGATGAGGACTAATAAAGCAAAAAATAAAATTGGTAATAAGATCATAAACCACCATTTGTTCGCATAAGTGATATCCAAATCCAAACACTCCGGAGCAGCGATATCAATATTGAAATTAAATACACTTAACACTTGCAATACAGTTTTAATCCAACGTGGCCATTTGACAGGAATACGGGCAAAAATACTTAAGACTTGAAAGTAATCCATACCAATACTTAAAAACGCAACGTTGACTTTTTTATCTTCCATCCACCAAGCACCAATCAAAAACACCAAGATACCACAAACCATAGCTGCTATTATTAATTCAGGATTGTCTGGACATTTTTGACATTCTCCGTTTAATCTTCTGTAACCTTTTCTTACAAATTCTTTCAATAAGATTCTGTCACCAAACTCTTCGTAACCATAGGAATTTTTGGCAAAATAAATGTACCCATCACCCTCTGGAGATGTATCGGCCGTACCACCCGCAGCAAAGATCGCCAATTCAGCTTCTTCTTCCGTCACCGGTGCATTACAAAGACCACATCTAGCCGCACCGCCGGTACACTCACATCTGCCTTCGGTGGTACCAGTAATTGGATCCGTTGTTCTTTTACATCTGGAACAATCTTCTGGATTGCTGAGGGTACAGGAACTAGAAAAGCCACTGTCGGGAATAAGGCCATCGTTTTTGAATCTCGATCGAGTACGACAGTCGTAATCGCTGTCACAACTTGTTTTATTTGGATTTTGAACATTAAACGCTTCACATTTATATTTGGAATACGAATAACCGTCGTCGCATTGATTGTTACCAGTACAACTACTTTTAGGAGCACAGGCCACGACACTGTAGCAGTTCGTACTCATGTCCAACGAGGGAAACTCTTCGTAGATGGCGTAATCGGTCAAATGTCCCGTACGTGCAGCTGGACAACCAGGCATTTGTAATTCTACAACTTGATCATAAGCTGTTGGATCGGAAGCTCTACATTTTTGTCTTGCCGTTGTTTGATCGAGATCTCCCGCTAATTTGTCTGCTGCTAATTCCTCGGTTAAATCTGCTTTTGGACAGGCAAAGGGCCAGTACTTTTCGCCAAGAGCGCGTTTGGCTTCTTTAGGACGACGAAACATGCAGGCACCGGGTGAGGTTCCACCACGTTTACTGCATTGAACGGGGTGACCACCTGCGACCGCTTCCGTACCGTCCTCTAAAAATCTACGTGTAGTGCTATCGCACTGTGTAATGTTTTGTGGATTAGGTACACCCACCGAACACAGTTGAAAATCAGAGGCTTCTTTGTCTTCACTGTTGGATATGGCGGCTTGCAAATCTGAATAGGAATAAAAAGCTGTCCCACCTCCAGTTGTAGAGAGATCGGGTACTTCATTCAAATTAGCTTGGCATGGTTCACCTGTTTCAAAAATCAAAAATAGCGAACGCATTGAGCAAATGTAGTTTGTAAAGTTGTAATTAGAAGAGAATAAGTTGAAAGCAGTTAGTAATCTTGTTTGGGTTTGTTTGAAAGCTATGATTTGAGAGAAGAAAATAAAAGAGGAATGAAATTATGAAAAACTATTCTAACGATAATTACAGCTACATTTGCTCACTGCGTCGCTTTGAATACTTACCGTTGTCTCCTTGGTTGCACGCGAATTGTAAATCTAAATCTAATCTAAAAAATCCTGGACGTGCTTTCGGTTTAGAACAAGCAGCATCTTCACATTCTTCGTTGTTCAACGCGTTGTCAATCTCTTCACACAGCTCGCCGGGTTTCGCGTACGACTGCGTCGTTTCCGAGGAACGGGCGCAAGTAAAGATTAAACCACCGTTTGGATCACCTTCAATGGAATTGATGAGTGCTGTTAAATTTGTATTTTCATCAATAGCTACAGGTCTTCGATCGGAGGGAAAGGAAATTGGTAAACCACACAACTTATTGTTCGTGGAGCAGTCATCCATTTGTCCAGCAATCACGATGGAGACGTTTTTGAAACCCGCCGTATCTCTAGGAATGATGCAATCGATGTAGGGAAAACCTCTGGTCAAGGAATCACCCCCTTCTTTGCTTGGATACCATTGAGGTTCACGACATTTTTTCATACATCTTTCTTTGTCACCGCAATATTCTCCTTGATCGTCGTACTCTACACCAATACGTATGTCAATTTTAGTAGTCACGTTATTGGCACCAAAATTAAATCCCAGAATCGTAATTCGAGAATTGCCATCGGGACGATATATAGTGGAGCCACCGTTCTGTGAGGCAGGCGTTTCAAAACCAGTGACGGTTGGAGGCATGTAACGCATAAAAGATTCTTCCGCGTTCGTTGGCGTAGCTCTTCTGTCTTTACCAATAATAATTTCAATTTGATGTCTTCTACCGTAACCAGGCCAAGAGTAGACTTCAATCTCGGTGTGGGTATGACTTTTAATTTGTAACTCACGAGAATCTTCGTACTCGTTGTTCGTACTGCAATCCAACGTACCGGTTGGACAGGTACCTGCTTCTTTCGCATAACATTGTTGAAAAGTGGTTGACATACATGGTGCATCGGTACCGTCCAATTTTGTTTTACAATCACAAATTTTCTGTTTCATGGTGACTTTTAAGGGTGTTTGAAGGCCGTCGGTCGTCGTCGCACCAAAATCTTTGCCTGTAATGATGATCGTTTGCGTGTTGTTTTGATCTCCTAAACCACATTGTCTTTTCGCACCACTCAATGCCAATGAATCGGATTGTGCTAATCTGGCCGCAAAAAATTGATAGGGTTCCCATCCGGTATCTCTGATACCTAAGACATCTCTTGATTCACAACCATCCGTTTCCAACATGTTGAACGTAGCACTGTTCGCATTGATGTAGACGCGTGACACCACGGCACGCAAATTGCCGGCTGGATTGTTAAAACCCAAGTAAGTATCGGAGGTAGGTGTCCCTTTCGTTTTTTCTTTTTCGTTACTAGCTATGGTAAACGTTGGATTTGTTGCACTGCTTGCGTCGATTGCCGTGACTAACCAAGTACCATCGTAATTGAAGCCTTTGTTGGAAGCAACACCGACTGCTGCACTCATGCCTTGCATTTGCACTTGCATTCCTACTTCCATCGCAAAATTAACGTTGGCAGCTTTGGACAATGTGACTACACTGTTACCATCGACTAAACCATTGAGTCCATCCGAAGCAGTAATACTTGTAATTTTAGGATATTCGTGAATAAATTTGTAGCCTGGATTTCTAAAGCCATAACAATTGTGTGCACCACACTTGGGGGCAATACTTGTCACAGTAGGTGCAATGTAGGCAAATTTCTCTGTTACCACTGCACTTGTTTGTCCTCTCACTACGACTAATATGTCGACTGAACTACCGTAACCTTCTGGAATTGGAAATTTTAATTGAGTGTGACTTCTACCGGTAATAGTTGTGGCTGCGCCGTTCGCATCGTTTGGACCAGCTGTTACCATTTGATTTGCTTGAACAATAAATTCTAAATTAGGACTTTCAGTCAACGTTTTAAAAATGACTTTAATTTCTTCATTTGCATTTGTACCAAAATTACTACCTGTAATTGTCATTTCAACTGGATCACCATTCGCATCTTTACCGCTGGTACTGACTGTTTTTGGATTGAAATCAGTAATTACTGGAGCGTTGTAAGAAAAAGTAGCGCCAGTCGTTGAACTTTGATCACCACTCGTCACCACGGCAGCTAAATTAGCACCTTCGCCGTCTTGTACAGTGCAAGTGAAGGCAGTGTGGTAACCCGCGTTGTTGGCTTTTGCATCGACTATACATGTCTTGCCATCAATTTTCATAGTAGGTTGCAACAGACCCATATTCTTTCCATTCACCGTAATAGAACCAGGATTAATAGTGTTGCCGGTAGCTGGTACTAAACCAGCTGGTGTCGCAGTAGCTGAATTAATACTAGGTGGTGCGTAAGCAATGGATTTCCCGTTGCCTGGAAATAAAACAGTAGGGGTCTGTCCAGCAATTTCAACAAACATTGTGTAGCCAGTTCCTTGCGATGGTGGTAACGTACATTCTACAGAATTATGCGTATGTACAGCACAGTTACCTTCATGGTAACCGGTGTTGTCACGATAATGTAAGTTGTCTACAAAATTAGCGTCTTCTGATTGCCAACGAAAGACAAAGTAATTTAAATCAGTATGGACACCTAAATTATTACCTATGATAATAACTTTACCACCTTCCGTTGGTATGATACCTGGTGTCACATCAACACTTGGACAATCGGCACTGACAGCAGTACAGACCGTATCAATTGCTTTAGGCAATACAATTTGTGTAATGGATGGTTTTTCGTAATACAAATAAGCACTGTTCGTCGTATCTTTACCAAATCTCGAGACTCGAACAGTCTGTTTGCTTCCACTACCTGCTGGTGCACTGAATGCAATGGAATATCGTTTGGCAGCGGCACCTGCCTCACTGAGCAATGTTACATCGTTTACATCGATAAAATTATTACTACCTGCTGGTACTTGATTACCACCGACAATAACTTTCACACCGTCCGGTGCTTCTAAATTAATAACGTAAATGATTAATTTAGGAGTTGCTTGTCCAATCGTAGGGACACGTGTATCAATAGGGTACTCGATATCAGTACCAGCCGAGTTGACTGAGAAACTACCACCAGCTTCAATATTGTATGCATTAGTACTAAATAAATTGTAGTTGGATTTCGCAGTTGCTAATCCAACACCTTGACCTACAGTGACATAAACAAAATCTGTTCCTACACCTACTTTAGCTTCAATTTTATTATGGGACCATGAAGTAATTAAATTACTGGCAACTTGATTTAATGTAGTGGAATCAGGTGATGTGCTTGCATCGCAGTAAGCAATGTTGTCACCACCACCACACAACCATAGTTGACCACAATTCTCTGTGTTGTGATCACAAAAATTAGCACCAAGAATAGTAATTGTATATAATGAATCGGTCAAAACAATAGTTACACCATCGACATGTGGATTTAAGTAACCTAATCCTTCGTTTGAAATAACATTGTTAGCACCACCACCACCAGCAGCAATCGTAATGGCACCACTACCAACCGCTAATTCCAATTTCATTTTGGCAGAAGTAGTACCAGTCAATACGTAGTAAGTTTGTCCGTCGTTTAATTCTGGAATATTGACTACAGTTGATATTAATTGATTAGCACCACCTAATCCACTAGCAAAAGTAATTGCAGCACCACCGCTAGTTGCTGCAAGTTTCATTTTACTGCCATCACCACCAGCAAGAACGAAATACGTAGTACCGTCTGTGAGTCCAGTGATAGTTTTGTAATAATTAAAAATATTTCCAGCAGCACCACCAGAAATAGTCATAACCGTAGTATCAGTACTACTCTTTGTCAAACTTAATTTAATGGAGGAACTATCACTACCGGCAAGAACGTAGTATGTTTGACCGTAGTTAAGTCCAACGATAGGAGTATCGGGACAGACAGGAGCACCTAAAGTGCTGCATTCGTAAACAATTGCCTCCTTTACTGCTCTACCATGTGGTGCACCAAATTTCAATTCATCATTTGCAACAACACCGTTCGTACCAGTTGTACCAGTAACACCAGTAATAGCATTATTATTAAAAATAATTTTTGTATTGTCAGCTAAACCATGTGCAGCAGCAAAAACTAATTCATTGGTTCCAGTCACTGCACTAGTCAAATAATTTGTGGCTGTTGCTTTTGTGTAAACTACAGCAGTGCCCGCTGCCATGTTGTGAGCATTTTCAAAAATTAATTCATCCGTTCCAGTGACACCGTTGGTTTGTACGTTGATTGTTTGTTTATCGGCGATGGTGGATTGTCCTGTCGCTGAATTGGTCACTATCATTCTTAAATTCCATTCTGGACCAAATCCAGAAGGTGTCGTAAATGTGACACGTTCCTTTCCATTGGCTAACGTCGATTGCTTCGTTGCACTGATTTCATGACATGTACTGGCTGCATTTGCACATGATGATACAGCTGGACCCTTAGTAAAAACAACACGAAAAGAAGCGGCTGGATCACTTGTACCAAACTCATCTCCTACGATTGTGACAGCAGTACCACCAGAAGTAGAAAATTTCGTAGGTGATATGCTGTGAATTTGTGGTGGTGAATATTGAGTCGTGACTATTTCTTGCGATGTTTGTCCTTTGACAGTAACGAACCATTTGTGTGGACCAGCTATGCCAGGTTTCGTATTACAGATGATCGAAAAAGTTGCTTTATGAATTTGACATCCTGCTACTGATTTTGTTAACGTAGCTGTGTGTGGTACTAACGGCATGACAACTTCACTGCCAGTATTAGGACCATAGGTGACAGCTTCCAATTCCATGGGTTGAGCATTTGTTCCAGCCGTACCAAAATTAATACCACTCAATACAATAATTTGATAACCTTTCGTAGATAGACGAGTACCACCGTCAAAATCACCGGACACGGGTGTGGGTAGTTCAATATCGTTCGCGTCTGCAGTGTAACATGGATTGGATGCGACGTTGTTGACATCGGTACGGTACCAACAAGGTTGACTACCAATCGTAATGGCAGGTACCTCTGATGCTAGATTCTTACAATTGGCACAGCTACATTGTGGTTCACCAGAAACAATTGCACCATGTGTAGTACCACAACTTTTAGATTTTATTTTTGGACTACCGTAATTAATAGCGGGAATAGTACTTTGTTGGCCACCAATTGTAACGACTAGTTTCAATCCTTTACCAGCACCACCAATAGTAGTACACGACATTTCGGTATGTGCCGTTGTCACGACACAACCCGTCGCTGCTAATTGATACAAACCTTCACCATACAAAGCTGAATCAATAGTTGTACCAATTGGACCAAAATTAGCACCGGTTACAATAATAGATTGACCACCATATGTACTGGCATCGCTCGCACCAGGACCTGCGTATACCGCTACAATAGGAGCAGCGTAACTAATACCAGCGTCATATACAGCACTCGTGCGTGCCACTGCCGTGGCTGCATCACTACCAGTACCGATCGTAACTGTGAGTTTGTGACCCGTACCATAACCAGGTGCGGTCAAGCAACGAATTTGTCCTAAATTTTGATCATTACTGAGACTTGCTAACGGTTCATCGGCAGTTACTACATTGCAATCCAAAGCAGTATACCAAGTCGATTGATCAACTGTGTTACCATATTTGACTACTACATCTACAGCTTCAGTTCCTTCACGTTTGTGTCCGTAAAACTTGCCATAAATGTCTAAGATTTCATTACCGGCCGTACCTCCACTGGTTTTACCAGTACCTGATACGGATGTTACAGTTGGTGTTGTCCAAGGAGAACATGCACCAGGAGAAGCCAAGGCGCAACTAGTACGTGTGGCACCAATGTCGCACACGGCACAAGGCGTACAGATGTCGTTGTAAAGACTAATTGGCGTGGTAAGTGGACCTTGAATTTTGTACGTGTTACCAGGACAGTTTACGCAAGAAGTCATTTCAGAAGTTGTCGCACCACCACCACTTAAACAATTACCTATTGTAAAAAGTAATTCAATTAGAGAAAAAACGAATAAAATATATAACGTTAAAAAAAGTATAAAATATGTGGCCACATGTATATAATGTTAAAAAAAGAATAACAGAGAATACAATTTACTTACCACCAAGACGAAATAAACCAGGGTCACACGCTGGGCATGCTACACAAGGTGTATTCCATCCAACACCTTTTAAAGCATCAGTATTCACGGATGTGTGAGCGAAAGCTTTGTATTGACCGACAATGCAAACAGAACAAGATGTTTCGGCACAACTTGTTTTTGTTTGTCCAAATGGGCAACCGTTGCACCAATCACATCCACCATTATTTGCAAAAGTGGCGTAATTTGCTGCTGCAAACGCACTAGCCGAAATTCCTGCAGCAGCACTTTTCACAGCTATGCAATTGTCACATCCATCTAAAGCACTATTAGCCACTTCACCAGCTTGGTTACAAGTTTTACAAGAATTTTGACCAACTACGTCCTGGTACATCTTTCCTGCAGTGCCGGGAGAGACGGAACAACTTAAGCAAGACGTTTGAGCAACACTATTTTGGTAACTTCCTTTGTCACAATCAATGCAACCAGCGGGTTTAGCAACAGCAGCACTTGCTTTGCCTGTAACAAGATAGAACATTGAAAACAAAAGACGTATTGAAATGAATGAATGAAAGAAAAAAATGTGAGAAAATGGAAAAAAAAAAAAACAAAAAATTTGATACAAAAGATATTTTTTCTCTTCTTACCTGCTTCACAATCAATACACGCAGATGCTGTAGCAGCAGAATATTTACCAGGAGCACAATTGGAACAGGAAGCTTTGGGACCAGCCGCGTCTGTAAAGAGACCCGCTGTACAAGAAACGCATACCGTTTGACCTTGCGTCCCTTGAAAATTACCATTGTTGCAACTAGGACAAGTTGCCGCAGGATTATCACCGACAGAATTTGCACTATCATAACTAGCACGTTTTGTTCCGGCTGTAATAATGCGATGCAAGAAGAAGATGAAGAAAGAAAAAAGTTAATATATTTTATTAAGATTGTGGTATTGAAAATAAATATGAAAGAATAAAATATTGAAACATTTCAGAAGAGGACACAAATTGCAATTCAACACAACCCCCCCAACAATCCACCAGAAGAATGTATATACAAAAACAGATCTGTATATTATAAAAAACTAAAAACAAAAAAACCATTCAACAACTTCGAATTATTATTTTTTTAGGCTTTACCTGGACAAATTTTACACGAAGTTTGGGCAGCCACGTCTTGCATGTATCCCACTGCACACGGTGTACAGATATTGTTTAATTCATATGTGCCAGCAGCACAATTTTCACAGGCGTTTTTGTCAATGTTGGGTGCTTTACCAGCATCACAAGATACACAAGAACCTTGACCAGCTGATGAAATTTTACCTGCCCCGCAAGTAGTGCTTTTAAATTTTGTTTTGTTTAAAAATGTGGAAGAAAAAAAAAATTTTGAAGAAAGAAATGTAAGATATATTACAAAAGATAAAGTTAGACATTTGGAAACAAGGGATTGAATTGCACATGTTAAAATTTTGAAAATAATTTCTACATTTAAAAACAATATAAAGGTGTTGAAAGTTGAAAGAAAAGAGTTGCCTTTCTTTTTTAATATATTGTTTTTTTTCCAATTTTTTTTGTAATAATTTTTGTAACTTACCAAATAGAAAGACCATTACCATTAGCTGAAAATCCAGCAGGACAATCATGACATGCAGATTTAACTTTGAAATTTAAACCACCAGCTTTATCGTCCGTAATTTTACCGGGAGTGCAGAGATCGCAATTGACGGCTCCCGTTGCAGGTGCAGCACGACCTTGGTAAAAGGAAAGAAGGAGTGTATTGATAAAGGAAAGAGGGAGTGTAGGAAAGAATAAAAAAAATAGTTGTCAGTAAAAAGATAAATAGAACGAAGAGAACGAATCTGTTTGTCTGCAACAAGCAAACAACAACAAGACAGAACTTGTAACTCACCAGCTTGACATTCATGACAATCAGCATTTTCATTGGTTGCCGGATTAGAAACTGCTCCAACTCCGGTTCTTCCATTTTGGTCATTGTATGTACCGATACCACATTGTTTACAAGTTGACGCTTTTGTTTGATCCTGCCACCAACCTTGAGGACAAGTTTTACATTGACGACAACCTGCATTGGTAGTAACACCATCTGTAGACCCTTGCTCGCAAGACGTTTGGTACTTTCCTGCCAAACAATTGTCGCACAATGCTAGACCTTCTTGATTGGAATAAGTACCTTCTGGACATGCAGAACAAAAGAGAGGTTGATTGTGCATTTTTGCTACATTGGCCGAACCAGTATATCCACGATATCTACC
>Ga0075441_10001417_pt1 | contig 11542 bp, 12 predicted proteins | sample CoawatmetaG00DNA_FD_71582 | JGI IMG/M metagenome (GOLD analysis project Ga0075441, IMG submission 71582) | Marine microbial communities from the West Antarctic Peninsula - Coastal water metaG002-DNA | ecosystem: Environmental > Aquatic > Marine > Coastal | place: Atlantic Ocean: West Antarctic...
CCCTTGTGCGTTGACTGTGGTAACTCGGCTCTCTCCCGCGTTACGTTCAATAGAACCTAATAAAGATGCGTTGACTGCACTTGTTGCGTTTACCGCGTTAGCACCATTACGTTCAATAGCAATTGCTAAGTCACGTGCGCTATCTGCTGCGGCTTGGCGACTGGCAGCATCAGTAACAGTGGTAGTAAGACGGGTCTCACCAGCAACTTTCTCAATAGCAGTCATTATCTTGCCACCGTTACCTTGAATGGCACCCATTAGCTGTCCTCCGTTACGCTCAACGGCAGAACTAACATAAGCAGTGTTTTTATCAATAGATTTACTACTCATAAGAGTGCCTTTCTCTACTGCGTCACGTAAACCGAGAGTAGTAGCGTGAATGTCTTTAGTTACAGACACTTGGCCGGCTGTCAAATTACGCTCGGCATTGGTAATAGATTCGATGAATTTTGAGTCATCGTCCTTAGGCTCGTAAGCGTAAGGGGGGTAGCTGAAATTTTGCCATTGTTGAAATGGCGCGCTTGTCGGGGGATACTTTCCGTTTGTCTCCATTGACTATAATACTAGTTCATATTATAAATTTCAAAAATAAAAAGAAAATCCTAAATAAATGGCAGCATTTATGGTGTGATTACAATATTATTTACACACTGATTCTATTATTTACAATAGTTTACAAGTTTAATATTGTAACTACAGTTGTAATATTACAATGGGCTTAGCATATATCGTGTATATACCAAAATATTTAGGGAAAACAAAAAATATAATAGATTTATATTATGAAAAAAAATTCCGTTATTGAAGCACTAAGTTACGAAAATTTCATTTTGAAAACAAAATACAACGAAATGGTACAATCTGCCACAAAAATAGAAAACGAGTTAAAAAAAATGAAAGAGAAGTATTCTAATGACTCACCTGAAACACAAATTCGTATCATTTCTATTCTTCAAACAAAAAACGCACAATTAAACAAAGAAATAAACGACAAAAACAAAGAACTGACCCAATTAATAAATGAACCTTTTGTATTATTAGATACGGAATCTCACAAATCGGGACATCCTCTATTTCATATATCAAAATATAAAACGTGTCCGTCGTCAATAAAACCCGATAATGATACAATGAGTGAGATTACAGAAGAATGATAATTAAAATAACATATAAAGATGAATTATTTATATATGTTATACTATATATATTATAAATACTCAGTAGAGATGTCAGTGGACCGTATAATAATTACTGATAAAAATGTATGTTCGTTCTATAAAGAACACCCGTGTATAGATGTGAATAGCGTTAATCGTTTGTGTATAGAATTATTGAGTTCCGCAATTAATAATAGCGATGTATCCACAACTAATACTTTCCATCAAACTATACTCAGTGAACTAGTAGAGAATAATCGTGCTGTTTCTCTACTTCAAGATACACTGACCTCCATAAAAACCGATAATTTACATTCATTTATTACTGAAATTACTGACATAAAAGAAGATTATTTGGATGAATTAAAAACAATGGTAATTACCGAGACAACCGATAAAATAACAACTATAATGGAAGCAAATAATTCCAATCTACTTAATAAAACTGTGGATGTAATTCGTAACGTAATCCCGAATATAAATATGAAGCAATTTGAAGAAATCAATCGCTCATTATATTCTTTTCAAAAAGCGATTGCGTCAGATACCCAAATATTACTGAAATCAGTAGATACACATTCATTAAAAGACTACATGAATAACTTTGAAATAAAATCTTCATTAATGTTACAAAATATCCAGCAACCTATCTTATCTTCAATAACTGCGAGCGAAGAGAGAATAACAAATAATATGAATTCAGTAAAAGATAACATCGCGAACACCGAGGAAACAAACAAAACCATGTTTCATAATATGAGTTCAATATTAAACTGCGACAAATCAAATCATCAGAATAATATAACAACTACAGATAATCATTTTGTAAGTTTTTTGACAAAGTCATTTGCGAGTGCCGATATATCATCAAAATTATTTGGAATGAACGCTCAAACAACCGTAATGAAAAGAATCCGAAAACCAGATATTTTGATACAGAATTACGAGTTAGATATGAATGTTTCATCTGATGAAATGGCGTCGTTTGTCAACGTTCTTAGTGACGAGAACAAATGTGGTATATTGATATCGCAGTATTCTGGAATTTCTAATAAAAATGATTTCCAAATAGAATTTCACGATAATAATGTTATGATTTTCGTTCACAATTCTGAATATTCCAAGCATAAAATAGAAGCCGCTGTAAATATTATCGACCATTTATATTTTAAATTGCATCAATTCAATAAAACGGGTATAAATGATGATTTTACGATTCCCAAAGACATATTGGAAACAATAAACAATGAATATCAGATGTTTATGACTCAGAAGCTAGCGGTAATTGATGTATTGAAAGAAAGTCAAAAGAAAGTAATCGCTCAAATAGACGAAATAAAATTTCCATCTCTAGATAAATATTTATCTGGAAAATATTCAGCACCCATAATAAAGACCGGATTAAAATGTAGTATATGTAAATGTTATTCTGCAAATAATTTGAAGGCGTTAGCGGCCCATAAACGAGGATGTATGCGAAAACACGGATTAACTGTAAAATCGAACACAAAACCTGGTGAACTATCTAACCGAAATGAGATTTGTATAACCCCAATATCTATGAAAGAGAACTAAGTAGAACAATAAATCAGTAATTACAAAAATTACTAATTTATATATGTATTCACAATATACATATTAACTACAGCATATACGCTTTATTTAGAATATATTTTTTAGGATAAATCGTTTTTATTATGTAATAGTATAGAGATATGTTTTATTATCCTGTTTATTATTCCCCTTATGTGTTACCATATGGAGGTTATGGTGGTTATGGAGGTTATGGAGGTTATGGAGGTTATGGAGGTCGTGGAGGTTATGGTGGTTATGGTCGTCGTTGGAATAGACGAAGACATCGACATTGGTAAATATGCGTTGAATAGTTATATAAAATATAGGTGTTTTATATATAATGAATAATATTCAAGTAGACGTAAACGACTTTACTTTAGACGCACCTGTAGTTGCCAAAATTGAAATGGAGGTGATGGAGATGGTATTGGATTCCCACGTGACTGTGTCAGTTCACTATTTAAATGCTAACGGAAATTTGTTAGATAATAAAATAGTAAGAATTGAAGGCGATGAATACAACGCATGGGGAGATGACGATAGTTATATTACTAATTTAGTATTAACAAAGTTAGGACTAACTAAAACAGTATAAAAAGGATACTATATAACTATTATATAATGGACACCTCTACTGAGCTAACTAATACAATGACCCCACTTACAGCACCTTCGACTGTCCCTCCTACAACAGAGAATACAACCCCACCTCAGATGTCAAGATTGACTGAAATCCCAATTGTAGATGACAATGCTGCATTAAATGTTATGGTTGGATTTTTAGACACCGCCCAGAAACGCGGAGCATTCAGCCTAGATGAATCCGCCAAGGTATGGGAATGTGTGAAGCGCTTTATTCAAAAGTCCGATTCTGCTACTCTTTAAATAATTAATATGTGTAATTTATTGTTACATATATTAGATACAATCTTGACAATCTTCTATAAATTCTTCATCTGTTTTTTTAATTGGTTCTTGAAATTTCCCTTTTAATAATGTAGTAATAATGGTATTTAGATCTTCCATAGTTGCGTCTAATCTCATTATTTCACCAGTTTTAATATTGAATATTTTAAATACTTTATCATCATACTCTTCTGTATAACTATGTCGCATTTTCCATAACCACGCATAAATAATAACTTGAACCAAATGTTCTGTCGTGATTTCCGACGTACACTTGAGCTCCCATGCGATTGTTTCAGTAATTAAATCAACCCGTCCAGTAAAACGAAATTGTCGTGTCTCATCAAATATAGTGCTCAAAAATTCATCAATTTTTACGTGTTGTTCCTCACAAGACTCGTGTATAATCGTATCTTCTATAGATGGCATGGTATTCTCACAATCTGGACCAATCACTTCTCGTAATCTATTTTTACAAGCCATTACCGTATCATCAGTTAACCAATTATATTCATCTGGTTCAATCTGTTTTAATTTAAAATATAATGTTTCTTGAACCGCAACGCTGACATTGGCTACATATAAGTAGTCATTAATGGTTTCTATCTTTTCTGGAAGATTATTTACAATTTCTCTCAAAAACGTATGGTCGTTGCGTCTCATTTTATCAACGCAATTGTCAATCACGTCAAATAGCACATTCCCACGTGAAATATTTTCAAAATCTTCTTCTGTTTCTGAAAAAGTCTCTTTTAAATAGTCATAATAAATGCATGGAATAGCGATGCCATTAAGGTCACTAACTTCTTCAATATAACCTTTTCTGGTTTCAATAACACTTGGGATGTCAATTAGTATGGGTTCATCTGTTTCTTTCACAAAGATGCGGTCAATAATCGGCGATATGGTTTCAATTACACTTTCTGAAATGAATTTTACCAATTCGGTTGGAGTAATAATATGTTTTTTAATAGCATTATCATTCTCATTTATTTCTTCATCTTGAAAAATGGACTGGTGATGCCCTTTAAAGTTGATATAGTCGCATTTTTTCATTTCTACGTGTCCTTTCTTTAAAAATTCAAGAGGTCGGTCTGTAGGGTAATTATCGCTTTCTAGTAAATACAGTCCTTCAGTAGCACGTGTGGCAGCAACATATAGCGTATTCGGGCATATTTCGCGTGATAAAGTACGCGCATTAAACCTAAAATACGCATTATCAAATCCAACGATGAATACATATTTGCGTTGTCTACCTTTTACGCTATGAAATGTAGAGAATACGACTTTGCCATTAATGACTCTATCGTCAATTTTGTCCCCTTCTAACATAGGAACATGGCACGGTATGTCTTTTTCAACTAATGCGTTTTCAAGGCGACGAATATTACTGTTAGCCCCCTTAACTGAACCACCTAATACAAAAATATCACTTGGATTAACCCCATTTTCAAGTAGTTTTGTAATTTCACCATAAACCACTCTTGAAATATTATTCCGCGAATTCCGCACATATGTAACTATGGGACCGTCACGACATGAATTCATCCGGTCTTCTCCTAACATTACATCATTTACAAAATGTCGCATTTGGTTTGTTATCCGAAACGACATTTTCATTGTGCGTTTTTGGAATCCGTGTGTAGTTAAGTTGGTTAGGCCTTCCCATACTTGGTCTGCTTTCGTTAAGAAACGAATATCAGCTCCCTTAAAGTCATATAATCCTTGCATGTAGTCACCCAATATGAGTAATTGGATATTACAATCAATATCCTTGATGAATTTCACCATTAATTGGAAATATAGCAATGTCATATCTTGACATTCGTCCAAAACAATCATATCATATTTCGGAGATACCTCTTTTAAAGGCATATTTTTAAATAATAGTCGACGTATTTCGGTGTCTGTATATCCAGTAGATAAATAATACCGCTTTGCCAAACTATGATAAGTATGGACGGTTAGATTTTGTATATCATTTTTCTCAACGGTTTCTTTTACGTCTTTACGTAATGATGCGTTGTATGTTAATTGTAATATTTTTGTATCTGGCATCTCTCTTGCTATAGATAAAATCAGGGTTGTTTTACCGGTTCCTGCGACCGCATCAACCATTACATTATGTCCCTCTTTTACAGTATCTAATATACATTGCTGTTCGTCGCTTAGCTGTATCATACGATATATTATTCTATTGTTCGCTATACAATAATATATATTACCTTTTATACCAATTATTTATATTGTTAATAATCTATATTCTAACACCTAAACGCATACGCAAAAATACCAACCGCAATCAGTCCAATCAAAAGTCCCATATGATAATGATATTGCATATTTCGATACATTTTCGTCCAGGCTTTTGTTTGTTCTGGTGTATCAATGTGTTCGAGCATATATGTTTTTTTAGGAGTGAGAACATAGTAAAAATAGTTAGTTATAAACGCCGAAGTGGTTGATATACAAACCATAGATATAGTGGAAAAGGTTTTATTCATAATCAGAGTATTATACAAAATAAATAAGACAGCAATAAGGAAACCTAAACCATATCCAGTATAATAAATTCGTGTTCGTTCATCAACAATTTCTTTGTAAATGGTTTGTAATTCATCCGGTAATTGTTTTTTATATTTCTTCATCGTATCATTGTTCGACATAGCATTTGTCATATAAATCATTCCAATAATAAAAACGATAGAAATCGCACAACTTATTCTACACGCCATTGTATAATATACGATATATTATACCATGATAAATTATTTAATCTATTTTTATTTTTTGAATAGGCTTTCTGCGTGTGTTTTTAACGCGCCGACGAAAAGTTTTATTATTTTGAATTCCTCTTAATAATCTCATTTGAGCGGCAGCTTTTTCCTTGGTAGCACATTTTGCGAAAACCTTTTTAGATTCCGGATTATATACTTTATAGCACGGTTTATTTCTAACCTTGCGTGTTTTGTATGGCATTATATACTATACCGATAAATTATTATTACTGGCTGGTTGAAGTGTATATATCACCTCCATATACTACTACTGATTGATGTCTACCGCTAGATGATACTGATATTGATTGCCAAGTTTGTATTGAAAGAATCGGTTCAGGCGACTCGGTCCATGTAATCCCAAAATCAGTTGAGGTAAACACATATCCATTTTTTTCTATTGCGGTCTGACATTTACCTACAGCTGATATTGAAACATCTTGCCATTCACGGTCACGAATATTATCATTCTCATTTTTAATCCAATTATTTCCAAAATCGGAAGACGTATAAATTTCACCGGTAACTTCAATAGCTGTCATATATCGTCCATCTGAAGACATATCACATCCTACCCAATTGTGGTCGTCAAATTCACTATTATTATCATTAATAATGGTTGTTGTAATCCACGAGGTGCCATAATCAGTAGATAAGTAAATAGCTTCGCAAACAATAAGTTGTCGTTTTCCATCAAATGACATAGAAATACCTGCGGTTGGAAATGATAAAATCGAGTTATATAAATCTCCATTAATATTATTATTCTTCGTCCAAGATGCGCCATAATCAGAAGATTGATATAAGCCATCACCTGATGATATAACTGCTTGATGTTGTCCGGTTAGACACATACGAACAAAGACCCTAGTGGTACCAAAATTGTATATTTTATTCCATGTAACACCATAATTATTCGACGTGTATATATCTACGCCATTTGCTGCGGTTTGGTATTGTCCGGTTAATGATATAGAAACATTATTAGTAGATGAAGCCCCAATATTATATTGTGGCGCCCACGTGACTCCATAATCACTAGATATATATATATCTCCATACTCTTCAATTGCGGTTTGATATTTACCAGTTGCTGAAATAGAAATAGATAACCAGTTTTTAACGTTAATCACTCCTTCCGAACGATTAACCCAATAAATTCCATAATCCTTACAAGAATGACCTTCATCTTCGTTTACTAATACAATAAGTATAGGAACCCGATAGGTCTGGGTAATATTTGTAACAGTTGAAGTTGTTTGTTTTGTAATGTTAGTTTGGGGTTCTGTGTAATTAATCAAATTATTAATCGATGATAAATTAGTAGGACCAACATTATTGAGAGGCGTATATGGTTCTGGTTCTATATCTACTTTCATTGTTATAGTTATACCATCGGGCATATATATTAGATCACCTTCTATAAATCCATCGGAATGTCCAATATTACTATCAGTAGCGCGATTGTCAAACACATTAGTGGTAGTTGCATATTTTAGATTATTAGTCACTTGATTAACTTTGAAATTACCGCTTAAATCAGTTACATATGTGCCATCTATATTAAAATCAAATTTATTAAATAGTTGAATTAATGCTTCCTCGTTAAAAATACCATTATTTATATTATAGTATACCTCTTCACCAGAAAACAAACTAGAGAAACCAAATGGTGCACCGAAATATTCTAATACAGTATAATTGAAGTCTTCATATAGTGTAGATAATTTTCCCATGGATATTATTTTATCGGAAGTTAAGTAATCTAATATATCATCAGCAGTTATAGTAACTTCATCTGTATAAAATACATTATTCGACGTATCAAAGTCAGAAAATATAATATTATTGCTTGCATCTTTTGTAATACCAATTTTGGAATTCATCCTACGAACAGAGTATTTAATTTGAAGTGCTTCAGTAACATCATATTGGTTCGAAATATTAGTATCGTTTATTTGAATCTCGGCAAAATCTTGTTGTATAGAAAATCCACCAGATGAATACATCGCATAATTATTACTAGGGTCTTCGGCCATTATATACATTATGAAAATAATTTTTATAGATTAGCCAAATGTAATACTAAAGAGGTTGTATATATTTTACTTAATAGTATTGGAGGAGGAACATTATCTGATGTATAGTCCAGGTCTTGAACTGGATTCGGTATTTTACTTAATAAATCGAATCGTATAGATATACCAGATGATAATGAAATCAGATCCCCTTCGATAAACCCATCTTCATACGTTTTATCTGTACGATTAAGAAAAGGATTATTCACATATAAATTACTTAATATGTCAGAAATTTTACTAATTGAAATCTGGCCTGATATGTCATATCCTCCATCATAATTTATCGTTGTAAAGATATTTACAAAGTCGTCTTTTGTAAACTCTGGTTCTTCGAGTATTATCTTACTTGTATCATTAAATAGAGAGACATTGTCTGCGTGTTCGTAATAATTAATTATATTACGTTTGAAATCACGATACACGCTACTGAATCCACCTACACTAATGACGTTGTCTGTTATAATATCGGGCAAAATGTCTTGATAGTTGAATGAAATGTCATCAATAGAGAACGCATTATTAGAACTATCAAATGAACTTTGAATAATAGTATTATTGCTAGCATCTTTGATTAACCCAATTTTTTCGTTAAATGTGCTAACATTTACTTTTAATTGTAAAGCTAATGTTAAATCTAAATCTTGTATGATAACATTATTGAGTGGGATAGTTCCAAAATGTTGTTCTATGTTAAACCATCCAATAGCTGGTATATAATAAACATCAGCCAGAGGGGTATCATATTCGTCTTCGGTTTCAGTGTCCATAGTAATTATACTATATAGACTGAAAGAGTATTGTCTTATAAATCGTAAATAAGTTTAAAATCTAAGCAAAATGAAAAATTTGAATTATTCATAGGTAAAACACGGCCGTGTTCATCAAATAATCGTATTCGGAGTCGTTGAATGTCAACTGGACCAAAGTATCGTCTTGGTTCAGTAATAATATTGAAATCATTTTCCATTAACAAACTAAAATACGAGCCTTTGATCGATATACGTGCTAAAATATTTGGGCTCATAATAGAATTATTAAACACATTGACAAATTGGTTATTAGCACTATTCGCAAAGTCATCCACTGCTAAATAAATATATCGTATATTTGCTGGTTCAATAACTGTATCAGCGGTATAACTAATCGCCCCCCGATATTTCTTCTTTATAAACCCTAAATTCCACCCAAATTTGGTGGAAACTTCTACTTTATCGGCATTTCCATTGATATTCTTTGTAAAATCTAATGTCACGGATTTTACCAAACTACTATGAAGTCCAGTGGGTAGAATAGTTACCTTACCTGTTCCAGAGCCTGATGGTGTTATATCAAGTGTTAATGTAATATATGAGAAAATATCAGTGGGGTTAGTAAGCGTAGAATCTTCATTCTTTGGAGACAACAAGTTATTTACAGTGTCTATAAGGTCGGTTGCGTTATAATTACCGTCAGGGATAGTAATTATTTTTTCAGAGTTGATTACATTATTTGAGTTATCGAACGCATTATGTGATACGTGCAAATATAAAAAATTATTTCCAAACTCTTTGGAAATACCATAAAACGATACTGGTAATTCAAGCGATGACAGGTTCATTGAAACAACCTTGTTGAATTTAATCGGCATTTGTATAGAAAAATCAGAACTCTGTGTGCTGTATAGATTATCACGGAATCTCGTATCTATATTTAAACTTTTTGTAAGAATACGTGTATTTAGTTGATTTAATTTTCCCGGAAAAAACTCGCTATTGGATGAATGAACGAACTGTGTGTCCTCACGATTGATCAACTCATTTGTGCGAGGTTCAACTTCTTTAGAAACGGGAGTATCTATAGTATCTAGTTTGTAGTTACTGGGAACAGTCGTGGGCTTAGCTAAATCACCTTTACGACATTTTACAAATATCAACCAATTCTTTGCTAGGTCTAAAAACTCTATTAAATCGCGTTTGAACCGTTTATCTATATGTCCGCTTGATAATAGTTGTTCTCGAATATTATATTCTTTTAATTCAATATCACCTTCATTATATTTTGTATTTGGATTTATTTGAAAGAATCGCTCCAAGTCATTAATATTATAGTTATTTATATCTAAATCTAATTGCTCCATTACTTAATACGAGTATATATTATTATATCATTTGAATTATAAATAATATTCTGCGATTTAGTATAGTAGTTTATTACCAAGATTTCTTTTCGGTGGATTTATTATACAGTAATATAATATGTCTTCAAGTGATTATACGGCTCTACGTAAATTAAAAGAAATACAAAATAGTTGTGATGTAGATGAGTTAGGTGACCCAGTATCGTCATCATGGTATGATATTGCAATGGAAGAAAGAGCAGATTGTAGCGTAGTATTAGGCACAGGTCCTACCGGTCCTATGGGTCCTACTGGCTATACTGGATATACTGGGGATACTGGACCTGTCGGTGATACAAATGGAGGTATATTTACAATATATTCTGAGGCAAATGGATTTAATACAACTGGTACTGGTTTTATTTTTTCATTTGGTAAGGAGATAAATGGTTCTAGTTTGTCGGGTGTGACGATAGGTGCGGATTGTTCTTTAAATTACATTGGAGTAAATGTAGCAACTACACCGAGCTCATTTGGTATTATAGAAATATATAAGAATGGAAATCCTACCGGTGTTATATTAGACGCATTGGTCGGCAGTCATTCTAAATCAGACATCAGTTATAGTTTCGTGCAAGGTGATTATATTAACATAAAATGCTTAACTGGAAGTGGTGGAAGTATAGTAAACGTATCAATGTGGTTTTCAACCCAAGGAGTAAAAGGCGATAAAGGAGATACGGGCGATTCTGGTGAAAAAGGCGACCAAGGAGAAATTGGCATTGAAGGACCTGCTGGTGCTAAAGGAGATACTGGTGATACCGGAGATACCGGGCCTCTCGGTATTCGAGGAGCACCTGGAATTCAAGGAGAAATAGGACCCACTGGGTATACTGGTATTCAGGGAGAAATTGGTCCTATCGGTGCTAAAGGATATACTGGTGATATCGG
>Ga0075441_10001432_pt1 | contig 11462 bp, 7 predicted proteins | sample CoawatmetaG00DNA_FD_71582 | JGI IMG/M metagenome (GOLD analysis project Ga0075441, IMG submission 71582) | Marine microbial communities from the West Antarctic Peninsula - Coastal water metaG002-DNA | ecosystem: Environmental > Aquatic > Marine > Coastal | place: Atlantic Ocean: West Antarctic...
ACCGGACGAAGAACTGGATCCCAGCAACGAAAAATTGTTGATCGATTCTGTACCGTTTGCAAATCTACCATTACTTTTTTGACATTTTAAACATTTGCCATACGATGATAATATAAATGTATTGTTTCGCCAACCTTTTGTTAATTTTTTATTAGCTATAATTTTTTTTGTTTTTTGTTTCGTGTTATATTTCATAGTATTATTATTAATTTTTGGATGTTTTGGAAGATTGTAATTCGAATTGGAACGATTTTTCCAACGAAGGGAATTTTCAAACGCAATGGATACTTTACGTTTTGGTACTGAACGCAACCGTTTATTCATACCGTGATTTAAATGTCTTTGTAATTCATTTGAACGTGTTAATTTCTTTTTTTTGAACGAAGACGATGAAGAACTACTACTACTACTACTTCTACCACCACCACCACCACCACCATTGGAACTACCGTTATATGGCATAACCCATTCATTGACATTATTATTTGAATAACTTTTACTTTTCATTTGTTTGCCTTTCGATTTGTTGCTTTTCTTTTTACGACGTGGTATCATTGATTTACTTCTGTTCTTAGTATTCAAAGCACTGTAATGTCGATTTTTTAATGCGTTGTCACTTCTACCTGGCATTAATTTAGCTATTTGAGACCATTTATTTCCAATTTCATTCGTCAATTTAATTAATAAGGCATCTTCTTCTGGGGTAAACGGTCCTTTCTTCAAACTGGGATCTAATTGATTGTGCCATCTTTCACGACATTGCTTTCCTACTCTGCCTGTTATTAATTCAGATATTTGTCTCCATTTAATTAATTTGAGATCAAAGGTACCGTTGGTTAAACGATGCAATCCTTTAATTAATATTTCATCTTCTGTTTCAGACCATGGACCTTGCTTGACAGTAGGATCCATTTTAGTTTTCCATTTCAAGGAACATTGTGTAGCATTTTTTTTGAAATTAGGAAATGCATCCAGTGCAATTCCTTTCCAATTTGTTATTGGACCTGCAACAGGAGATAATTTTTGAATAGATACTGCAAGAGCTTTTTCATCTTGAATCGTCCACAAATTACTTTTTACTTTTTTGTGCATGGAATAATTTAGTTGAGGAAGCGTAGGCATAGTGTTGGGATCACCATCCATAGTATTGCTATTATTGTTACTGTTACCGAAATCAAAACCAAAACCAAAATCTGTGTAACCATTCGTAATTTTGTCCAAGTTGTTTATATTATTGTTGTTATTATTATTAATAGTGGTATTAATATTCATATTATTAGTATTGTGATTACTAAAACCAAAATCAAGCAGTGGTTGGGATTGTGGTTGTGGCAGTACAAAAGGATTTAATGGTAGTTGCGATGCTGCTACAGATGATAACATGGAGGAGGAGGAGGACGACGAAGAAGAACTACTTTTGCTATCACTATTGCTATCACTATTACTATCAGAGAATACGTTCGATGTATTAACAAAAAGTTGATCCATGTTTTGAACGACGTTAGGTGGTTGCAGGTATGAGGGTGGATTTCGTTGTGGTGGTAGTGGTGGTGGTTGTCGTTGCGGCAAGGGTGGTTTACTTGTACCAACACCGTTAGTAGCTATTATTGCCATTAATGCTTCCATACTTGTTTAATTAGATGTTTAGTTGTCAATCAGTTTGTGTCGATTTATATTCTTTTTTGATTGACTCCGTTTTTTTTTTGTATTTTGTATGTTTAGTGTTAATTGTGTGGTATGTAATGGTATGGCAAAAATTGTTGATACCACAGATAGAAGGAAGTGTTTGATCGGTGATTGATGGAGATTGTGTTATTTTTGATCAGGAACGAGTGATTACAATATCTATTAATTTTATGAGATGAATCATTTTTACAGGATTTCATTGTTCGAGTGTCAAGAACATTGATTTTTATATTAATTTGTATATTTTTTGTATTACCAGGATTAAAAGATTATTAGTGAACAAGAAGACCTTGCTTTCAGAGACCGTTCCTATTACCTGAAATCATATTTTGCTCATGTCGTCCTTCGTGTCCGATCACCCAGCACCCTCATCTACCAACATAACTATACAAAGATGTCAAACTTTAGACTGGTCTGGCCCGGAGGAAACGACGACAATGTTAACCCAGTTTGCTTTGTTTCTAGTATGTTGTGGTTCTTTAATCATCAAATATTTTGTCTTTGAAAAACCAAGAAGACCTTGCTGTACATGGTTTTGGGATAGTCAGAAACAAGGATGGGGAGCTGCTTTGGCACATGGATTAAATCTGATTTTTTCAGCCATCTTGGTGAAATATACTACCGGCGGCGATCCCTGTGCTTGGTACTTTATTAACATATCGGTAGACACATTTATTGGTGTGTTTCTAATTTTTTTTATGATTGAAAAGGTAGAAGGTTTTGCAAAAGCGAGAAACATTGAATCATTGTCACGAAGTGGAGACTATGGTACGCCACCAAGATGGGATTGGTGGTTACAACAATTTTTAATGTATTGCAGTCTTGTGGCGGTCACCAAATTAATTACTTTTCTTGGTGTGTTTTTGTTGAGAAATCAATTAAATTCGTTTGGTTTATGGGTTTGGAGTCCATTGTTAGGTGATCCATTTACAGAATTAATCTTAGTTATGATTATAACACCTGCTGTTATGAATGCTTGGGTGTTTTGGGTGACGGATACGTTTATTATGATGATGTCCGATAAAAATGCAGAAAGATATCCTACTTGGTGTTGTTGTTGTTGCAACAAATGCAAAGATTGTTTAGGGAAAAGATTCAAGGTTTTTTCAAAGCATGGCAATAGTAGTAATAACGATAACAACGAACGCGAAACATCGTTGCTGTCTGATAGTTTGGGATATGGTGCAGTAGGAATAAATGGAATAAATAGCAGAGAGTCTAGTTTTAGTGGCTCTAGCACGCCGGAGTTTGTTATGCCAGAACCTATCGAACCACCACCAAGAGAGTTGTGAAAAAGAATGATGATGAAAAATCGATTGTAAAAGTAAATCAAGGAAAATACATAACATGAAAAATTGCACATTAAAATTAAAATAAGTTCCATCTGTTAATATTTAAATAAAATTGTACCTGTACTAGCATTTCTAGCATACGTATACTGTAATCACACTTTTTTCGACTTCTGAAACGTTGTCTTTTGTATACACACAGCCGTATGCTGACTTCATTATTTATCAGCTACTTTTAAAATGTTTCAATGTCCCCCGATTATTTTTACGACCCACCACCTGCTGTAAATCGCTTACTTCTTCTTTCTCTTATATCTGGTTGAATATCATACGTTTTGTATCTCCATGTTTGCAATACAGGTCTATCAGAATGTAATATTTGTGGACGACTGTATCCTTTTTTAGTTTCTAATAAATTTGGTGGTAATAATTCTCTTGGATTAATAGTAGCACTTGCTTTTCCTTGTTTTCTTTTCAATGCAGCACGTTCTTCTCTGCGCAATTGTGCTTTTAATGCAGCACCTGCTTTGGCTGCATCGACGACTGTATTTTTCTGTGTTGAATATTTACCACGTCTAAATAATACAGATGCACCGGCAGGACGATGCCGTTTTGTTGCTTTCGCTTCTTTCGAGATATCTATTGCAGCTAAGGCACATGAATGTAATTTTCTTCTCAATGCCATTGAACTTAAATTATTATAATTTCTTTTAATTGTGTTTTCCAATTGTCCTACATATGTCGAGTTGCGTGGTTCACTTACGACGTAATGATCTAAACGATGTGTACTTGGACGAAATGTTTGTGCTGCTTTGTCATGTTTTTTACCTACAGCTATCATATGTTTGGCTAATAATTCTTGTGCTTTTATAAAATCTTTTAATTCTTTTGATTTTTTAGATAATCGAGGTGGTGAATCTTGTGGATCTGCTTCTACACTGATATCAATACCTAATCCAGCTACACGTTTACCTACCAATGCTCTTTCAGCATTTTCAAATTCTTTTGTTAAATATTCAGTTGGTTCTGTCAATGATATTGATGGTCTGGATGGATCAGATAACCATTTTTTCCAAATTTGTAAAAATTCCCCCGTTCCTGCATCCGCCGTAACATGTTTAAAATTTAATAATACACTTGCCATATCTTTTCGACCACATTCAATTGCGAAATCTGCAGCATTGCGATTTTTGTTGTCTTTGATGGAGGGATCTGCACCAAATTTAATAAAATCCAAGGCAATGTTTGGTTGATTGTAACGAATGGATAGATGTAAACCAGTTAATCCATCGTGGGCTTGTTGTACGTTTGGATCGGCACCGTGTGCGAAAAATACTCGTACCATTGTTTGTATATGTTTATTGATCTTTTTAATTTCTTGTCTTGTATGTTGCTTGCCATTTTGAAGATCTTGCCATGCCATAAGCAATGCCGGACTTCCACTCAAATCTTTTGCATTTGCAAATCCACCCAATTCTAACAATGTTTCCGCAAAATCTAAATGTTTGTTTCTGACTGCGTGTACTACCGCCGATTCACCTTGTTTATCTAACATATCAAGACCTTCAAATCCATTGGCGACCATGGATTGAATTTTCGGTACATCACCATATTTGACAGTTTTCCAAAACAGATATGCGGTCTTTTTATCAATGTTTGATCCAGCACGTATTATTCGATCTAATTCATTTTGACGGAACTCTGTTAAAAGTTCGTTTCGTTTAAGTATTTTCCCTAAACCGTAATTTTCTTTTGTCGCTTGTGTTAGTTCAAATAAACCTTTTTCAGCAATTGCCATTAATTTTCTTCGTTCAATACCTGTGGTTTCTAATCGTTTTGCCTGCCTTCCTCGTTCTTTGAGATTTTGAATACGACTCCGTTCAATTCTTAATTGTGTACCTGCAACAGGTGCTATGAACCCTATGTGAGACAAATGATATTTTCCTTTAAAATCGTGAAGAGAATAAGGTGGAACGTCATCAATTTGTGCATCTTGAACAGTTGGAAGCGACATTTTAATATTTGAAGAATGTTTTGAACAGAATCAAAATAGCTATTTAAGGACTGTTTGTAATTGTATTAGAGAAGTGTTGTTCATGGAGAAGACATCATTGTTTGTCTTTGCTGCTAGCAAACGATGTATTTGTCCGTTAATTTACCAATTTACAGAAAGCTTTTTTCGCGTTACACATTGCACCTCTAGCTACTGTAGCCCAAAACCAACACAACACAATTCACACATAGCACCACATCACCAGACAACAACACACGTCCATTATGGAACCAACCAAAATTATGCCTGTTCAGGCTACTGCAGTACCAGTGCAACAATCCATGGAACGACAACCACAACAAGCACAAGTTGTATCCGCCAACGGTATGGATTTTGCAGCCTTTTCCAATCTGGCCAACATTACACAATTAGAATTCAAACAAGGAAATGTATTTTGGGAAGCAGTTTCAGGTGGAGCTATGCCAAACAGTTACATGGTTAAAGAACGCAACAGTGGCCAAGCTATTTTTCTTATGCAAGAAGAGAGTGACTGTTGGTGTCGGGTTTGTTGTAGTCCTTCCCAACCTGCATATGTTAAATTCTTTAACTCGAGTCCACCACAACTGGTACCAGAGCGTGGTTGCTGCTGTTTTAAAATAGCAGCACACAATCGATTTAATAAAATTGGTGCACCTGTATTAACATTTGAAAAAACTGGGTTATGTGATAATTTTGCTCAATTTAATTCTACCAACTGTTGTGTTTGGATGGCTTGTTGTCAATCGGAAGCATGGATGCATACTGGTAATATCAATACCACCTATAGCAGGAATTGTTGTGTTGATCATTGGGAATTTCCAGCAGGTAAACCAGGACAAGCAGATAAAACAAATATGTTTGCTCATGCAATTGTTCCAATTGGTGGTGGATGTTTAACACCAACTGTCAATTTGATGTCACGTGCAGAAACGCAATTTGCAGTAATAGAAGGCCCTACATTTTTTGGTGGATGCATGGATTTATGTTGTAGAACAAAATTTTCAATTTCATCACAAGCAGGTAAAAGTGGCAATTTAGGAATTATTAGAAAAAAAACGCCAGAAGGTAGTTGTGGCATGTGTGTTGCGTTGTGTTCACCTGCAGATACTTATAATTTGGACTTTACTCAGGGCAACAATTTAACACCGAAACAAAAAGCGGCGATTTTAGGTGAAATGATTCATTTAGATTTTCTTTTTTTTGAAGCAGATCAACCGATTTGTCGATTGTCAGAGGACGGTAAAGTATGTTACATATTGTTGTGCACGTGTTATTGTATGGGTGCACTGTGTCCAGTTCAATGTTGTTGTTGTAACCCTCCACAAGGAGGAGGATAGGAAGAGAGTGAGAGTGTACATACTGTAGCGTACTTCAAAATTAATTTTATGTTTACACTTTCTATATATTTATATATACCGGTACCTGTTCTATATCTCGCTATATGTACCTTCTATACATACTTTCATCGTACTTACTACTTACTACTTTCGTGCAACATTTTTTCTTATTTACGTTTTGCTGCCCTTATCAACATGTACACGTATGTGGTGGGTGCCATTGCAAATGTCCTTTCGTCATATTATTTATCAGAAATAAAAAAAATTTAAATATTTAAAATAAAGTTCCATAGATTAGTTACAAACTTAATTTTTATTTCTCCGCAAAAAGCCCTATAAGCAGTATGCGGAGAAATCAAAACCAGAGAATTAAGAAGAGAACACGAAAAAGGAGAAAATGTAGCGGAAGAATGGCAGAGAATGGTACGCTACGAAGGTGTTGGTATATATTGGTGGGATTGTTATTTACGATATGAAAAAAAGGGATGGTGAAATTGATAAAAGATGACGAAGATGTTGAACTTGTTTAGTTTGAAAATATACGTGATAGTGTACTATCTAATTGTTTTCGAAATATCGACCCATTTGAACCCATTTGGTAGAAAATAAAAAGAGAGATAATTTTATGAAAATTATCACAATTGTTACTTTTCACAGCTATTACTTTTGTGGACAACCAAACATCCACACACACACAGCCTCCGCCATTTTACTCCCCATCTCAAAAGTAACCCCCTTGCCACTTTACCACCGACTGGAAATACGGTCGGCCATGTACCATGTGTCTCGAATCTATTAAAAACTTGAGACACAAATATATTATTACTCTAAGAACATATACTTTAAATGTGTCTCGAATATATTAAAAACTTGAGACACAAATATATTATTACTCTAAGAACATATACTTTAAATGTGTCTCGGTTATTCCATCTGCAGAATAGTACACCATCTATAGATATATGTTATTGTCTTTGACGTTTGTTGCTCTCGTCGTTGTTAGTATCTGATTCTTTGTACACTTTTAGTTCTTCCTTCAAGAGTTTGTTGCGTTCTTGTAATTTAATGATGGCTTTGTCTTTTTCTTCATTAGTAAGACACAATGTTCTACTAAACCAACTATCATGCTTACACCTTGGGCACTTGATTTTGTGCTTCTCGTCGAGTTTGTCAATGGTCTCTTTCATTGATTTAATTTTAAATTTGTAGTTCATGATTGACTCTGTGTCTTTAGCACTGCGGCCTCTCTTTTGTTTATTCTTGCCAGCAATGATATCAAAGGTATTTTGAATTGCATCTACAACCTGTTCATGAAAATCTTCATGGTGTGAGTTTTGAAATAATCTTTCATTGATGTATTTTTCTTTGAAGAAGGTGCTTGCAAACTCGTATTTCAAGAATCGACCTTGGTGAAGGTACATTCTTGCAAGTACTTTGGCACGATTGGCTGGACACCATGGAATGTTTGGACAATGAATGGGGTAGAATTCGTTGGCGAGCATGTTCATACTTTTGTTGTGGTAAATGTATTTTGTACTGACAAGCTTGTTCTTCCAAAATGTTCTAAGTGCTGTCTCAAATCGAGTACGTGCATCTTTCAATTCGGTCCCGTCAAGGTCATCAAAGACTTGGTACATGCGTCTGGTACTGCCATTGTCATAATCCGTAGGTGTGAAATCTGGGTTCTTAGCGGCTTCTTTAGCAGGGTATGCGAGCCATGTTGTTTGTTTGTAATGGGGCATTTTGTTGCATGCTGGTTGACAACAAATCATAGCGAATTTTTTTGGAATTTTAACACCATCAACACTGCATCCATCCATCAATGCTTTGTCACCCAAAACAGCTTTGTAACGTGTGGATGTGACACATGTTTCAGCTCTGCCTACGAGAATGAGTGCAATGTGAACATGTCTTTCTCGTCCTTCGCCTTCGATGGAGAACGTACCTCGATGTGCAATTCTTGGCTGCCTATCTCCAAGGTCTTTTCTGAATTGATTGTAAAGCAATTTAATTTGTTCATCAGTGACTCCACCAATTGGACGCCATACAACAGCATGATAATTCGAATCTGCCTTCTTATGATTCCCTGTACTTTTCTCAAGGTGATGTTTGTAAAGACACGGGTGGTTTAATGGTATACGATTCATTTTTAATTGTTACCCCTTTACCCCTTATACTATCTTCTAATTAACATGTTCCATACATATGGGATTTTTATGAAAAAAGTAGCCACCGAAAAATCTATCCCAAAGACATGTACTTTTGTGGACAACCAAACACAGACACACACAGCCTCCACCATTTTACTCCCCATCTCAAAAGTAACCCCCTTGCCACTTTACCACCGACTGGACAAACGGCATGTATCATACTTAAATGTAATTCCCTATATATATTTTAAGAGAGAGAGACTTGGTAGTCCACCAAAAAATTAAAAACCAATATAATTTAAATGTTGTCAAATGATAATGTATTAATTTCGGTATTCGGGTTAAGAACTTAAGGATTAGTAATAATCACCACAAGCTTCGACATGAGCGGTTGTAAATTCTGTAATGCCTGATTGGTGCTATGACCCAGAGCCAGAATAAACGTCGCAGTCAAGACCAGTTACTTTCGTAAGAATTCGAACCCCATTCCTTGGACAAGAGGAATCTTAGCTGAATGAAATGAATACAATATTAATTTGAAAATATTTAAATTCTATATATTTTTTGATGCATGGTGGTGGTACTATCAGCTGTGCTAACACCAACATGACTACCTTGCACACCAACATGACTACCTTGCATTGTTTTTACTGAAATCAATACTTATATGTTGTGGACATTGTGCTAAAATATGTTGGGCATATGGCGATTAATGAGGTTGTAAGGTCATGAGTAGATGTAAAGTAAGAATTTTTGATGTTATAAAGTTGTGCTGTTAGAAAGCGACGTGTGACTTTCTACCAAAAATTCTTACTTTACATTCAGGCACACAAAGTATAAAAGCAGTTTGATAATAGTCACCAAAACACAATGTCTCTTATGTTTCTGGAAGACAACACTGAGCTATTAAAAATCGAACCGTGTGAATTTCGAAGAGTCTACACATTAGATGAAAGTTTAGAATTAAAATATAGTCACAGTGATATTGTTGTGCTGTTAGAAAATGGAGAGAGAGGTATGATTGAAATAGTGCAAGGGATGCTCAACAACGGCAGCTATGTTATCAAAACGAAGCCGACAGATACGACGTTTGATATACGACTGACGAAATCAGGTAGCAATTGTATCAACTGGTTGAAGAGAATTGTCTTTATGACGTTCCCTGACTTACCAACGACCGATGTTTATTGTTTAGAAGTTATCAGACCAAGTTCAATTTCAGATTGAATAATATGATTAATAAATAATTTTACTTTTTTTACCTTGTCAATTTATTTTACCTTGACATCATTAACCAAAGAATCTGTAAAGAAAACAACCCGACCAATGTCAAACTCATCTGAAATTACACCACCAACGTCCATTGCTGCTCAAAATGCAGGAAACGAAGTAGAATCGTCGTCCGATGACGAGGAGGAGAACTACACATTTGAAGAGGCTTATGAGTCTTGGTTTTTAGGAAAATCTCAATCAACATGTACTGCTTATAGAGGTAGAGTAAAGAACTTCATGAAATGGTACGAGACCCATTGATGCAGGTTCAATTCTGGAAAAATCTTGCACACAACTTTTTTTCAAACTTTGAATGAATGCTGTACGAAATATGTCTCCACCATTATAAGCAACTTGTTGTTGCAATGCAGTCAAATGTTCTTGTATCTGACTTCCTGTTGTAGAAAGCCAATCGCTGTTGATGTGCCAGTGACTGTGGTTGTTTTCAGTAACACCGTACACATAGCGATTGAAGGACACCAATTGTGTTTGACGGTTTAATTCATTGCTCCATTGGTGTATAAATCCATCGGTAACAACATCTAATAAATCTTTAATTGGTTTGGTTGTTCCTCTTCCCATTTCGTAATACCACAACTCTGTAATTGTTTCACTTATGACATTTAGATCAAGACCACCGTATTTTGAGAGTGTATCAAATCTAAAAACGAGTGGATTGGTAGTTGGTAATCCTTGAAATTGTTTATTTGATATAAGTACATTTGCTAGAAAAGTTAAAATTTGAAATGCAACAGTAGATGTGTGTTCGAAAAGTATCAAAAGATCTTTGGGAATTTTTGGATGTTTTACAGTAGATGCTTGTTTGAAAAGTGTATATTTTTTGGTTTCTTCTTTGTGATAGCGACGGAAATTAAGCAAACCAGTACGAATCACAAGATGCAACAAAGTTCTTCTTTTGGGGTTAAACCCAAAAGACCTTAACCCTAGGGTCTTCACGATTGCCATCATTGTTTCCGCAAGACGTGAAACAACAGATGGGTGACACATGTCATTGATGATTGATATTGCATGAGTTTGATTTAGAGTTGGTAGAATAGCTATTATTCGATCAGTATCACTTTTGGCAAACTGTTCTAATTGTTTAAGTTCGGTATCTTGACCAAGTTCTAATGCTTTTAACATGATTTTTAATCTTGCTGAGGAAAGAGTATCCATCTCACTCTCTATTTCCTTCTTTCTCTCTGCAAGACGTGTCAATTCTGCTTCGTGAAGTTCGATTCCATTCTCGATTGTAGTTAACCTTTTGGACATATCGATTATTTTGTTGTTGTGAATTTTTTTTTGTTTATCAAATTGAATTTTAGCAGATTCAACATCTTGTGTTCGTGTCGGTAGATATGTAAATGTAGGATATGGTGTCACTGCGGTAGACTGTAAATTGGAAGAGGAAGACGAGGAAGACGATGAGGAAGTCGAGGAGGAAGTCGAGGACGTCGAGGTGGAAGATATCATTGCGGTAGACTGTAAATTGGAAGAAGAAGACGAGGAAGACGACGGGAAAGTCGAGGACGTCGAGGTGGAAGAAGAAGATGAAGATGATGACGACGAAGACACAGGTGGCGGTGCATTTTTTTTCAATCTCTTTGCATCTTTTTCAGCAACAGAATCAGTTGCTTTACGTTTGTTTCGCTTATTTCTTGGACAGTCTTTTGAGTTTGCGTTGGAATGTGTTGTA
>Ga0075441_10001434_pt1 | contig 11458 bp, 10 predicted proteins | sample CoawatmetaG00DNA_FD_71582 | JGI IMG/M metagenome (GOLD analysis project Ga0075441, IMG submission 71582) | Marine microbial communities from the West Antarctic Peninsula - Coastal water metaG002-DNA | ecosystem: Environmental > Aquatic > Marine > Coastal | place: Atlantic Ocean: West Antarctic...
AACTTTTGCAGCGGGCGTTCCTCTAGTGGATGCTTTAGATTCCGTAGCAGGCGCCACTGGCAACGCCGTTTACCGCGATGCTGTCATGAACATCAAAAGTGATGTTTCCAGTGGCACACAACTACAAGCATCCATGCGCCAGCAAGGCGTTTTCCCAGTTATGGCTGTCCAGCTTACAGCCATCGGCGAAGAGTCAGGCAACTTGGACGCAATGCTCGCAAAAGTAGCTGAGCACTATGAAGGAGTTGTTGACGACATGGTCGACAACCTGACTGCGCTAATGGAACCGATGATTATGGCCGTTCTGGGTGTTCTGGTCGGTGGTTTGATCATTGGTATGTACCTCCCAATCTTCCAGATGGGCCAGGTCGTCGGCTGATTTCCGCCAGCATACCCCCTCTCCTGCAGGGAGAGGGGGTGCAAAAAAACGATAAACCAGAGTCTCTGAATGCTCCCCCTAGAAACCATACTGTCCACCCCCTGGCTTCTCTATCTGGTCGTCATTTTCGTCTCTCTCTGCGTCGGTAGTTTTCTGAACGTTGTCATCCTTCGCCTGCCAAAAATGATGAAGCAGGAATGGCGATGCCAGTGCGAGGAGTTTCTGGAAGTGCCGGAGGGCGACCGCAAGTCAGATAAGCGGATAACTCTTTCAAAGCCGGCCTCCACCTGCCCGTCCTGCGGCCACAAAATTCGTGCCTGGGAGAACATTCCGGTCATCAGCTGGCTAATGCTTGGTGGCAAATGCTCTTCGTGCAAAACACGTATTTCGCCGCGTTACCCCATCATTGAAGCACTGACTGCGTTTTTTTCCGTCGTAACGGTTTATCTGCTGGGGCCATCTGAGACCGCGCTCTGGGCACTACTGATGGTCTGGGCGCTGGTGGCGCTGACCATGATCGATTTCGACACTCAGCTCCTGCCAGACGGCATCACCCTGCCCCTGATGTGGCTTGGCCTGGTGCTTAACTACTTTGGTGTGCTGACGGATTTTGGCAGTGCTTTCTGGGGCGCTGTGGCAGGTTACCTCTCGCTCTGGAGCGTGTACTGGTTGTTCAAGCTGGCCACCGGCAAGGAGGGCATGGGGCACGGGGACTTCAAGCTGTTAGCGGCGCTGGGGGCCTGGTTGGGCTGGCAACTGCTGCCTGCGGTGATTCTGCTCTCCTCACTGGTGGGCGCGATTGTGGGCATCAGTCTGATGGTATTCCGCAAACACGGGCGTGAAGTGCCAATTCCTTTCGGCCCTTACCTGGCCGCTGCAGGCTTACTCTCGTTGTGGTTTGGGCCTGAAATCCAGGCCATATGGTTCGGGTACCTAGGAGTCTGAATGTCCCGCTATTCGGTTATCGGCCTCACAGGAGGTATTGGCTCCGGAAAATCCACCGTTGCACGCATGTTTGGCGCTCTTGGCGTGCATTGGGTGGACGCTGACGATGTCGCCCGACAGGTCGTAGAACCAGGCACACAAGCCCTCAGAGCCATCGCTGATCACTTCGGCGAAAGTATTCTTCAGGGTAACGGCGAACTGGATCGTGCTGCCCTGCGCCAGAAAGTATTTGAGGATCCTGAACAACGACGCTGGCTGGAGGGATTATTGCACCCCATTATCCGCCAGGAACTGATCCGCCAGTTATCACCCAAGGATTACAATCTGCCCTATGTGATGCTGGTCTCTCCCCTGCTTCTGGAGACCAACCAGCACGAACTGGTGGAGCGGATTGTTGTGGTGGATGTACCGGAAGAAACTCAGATTAATCGCACCATGACGAGAGACGGGAATAGCCGCGAACAGGTGGAGCGGATACTCGCTGCCCAAATGTCCAGAGCCGCGCGCCGCGAAAAATCCGATGCGATTATCGACAATGCCCAGCCGCTGGAGCGTGTGGAAACTTCAGTACGCGCTCTGCACCAACGTTTTCTGGCGGATTTCAGCCAAGGAGCATAGTCTGATCCGCCCCGCACTTATTCTTACTGCACTTGCCACCGGTCTCCTCGCTTGTTCCTTCACGAAAGCGGCAGAACCGGTCATCACCATGCGTGACATCTCGGTGCCCGCCCTTCTGGCGCCGGAGCGCCTGCCAATCTCGTTCTATACCTTCGAACCCGCTGAGTTCTGGGCAGAGCCCAGGGATTCCTGGTGGCTGGGAGTCAGCGACTGGGTTATTCGGCAGGAACGTCAGCATGGCCCAACCGTGCAGTCCCTGGGTGCATGGGCGGATCGAACACTGTCCGGCTCTTCCCAGGCGCTGCCAAATAACGAAAGCTACCTGAGACTGGGGTTTGCAGCAGAATCTGAATACAGCGATCCGGCCCAGTTTGAGCCGGAGGTGCGTTTTCGTCTTGATGTACCCACCGCTGAGGAGAAACTGCGACTGGTAGTAGAGAGTGAAAGCGAGGAACTGATCCCACTGGCGGAGCGTGAGCGGGACAGGCAACTGACGGAACCGGAACGAACCGACACAGAGACAACCGGCGCCCTGAGGTTTCTGACGGATATCGGAGACTCCATCAATCTCTCCACCGACATTGGTGGCCGGCTGCGACTACCACCCGAACTGTTCTGGCGCATGAAAGCGCGCAAGGGCTGGAAAATCGACAACGATTGGGCACTCAATGCCCAGCAACGTTTTTACTATTATCATACCGAAGGCTGGGGGGCCCGCAGTTGGGTTGGTTTAAACCGCTCACTGGGTAACGGCTGGCATTACTACAACTCATCCGAGCTGGAATGGATTCATTCTGACCGCGAATTTGTCGGGGCCCATGTTCACAGCGTGCAGAAACGTCTGAATACCCGGTCGATGATCACCCCTCGTATTGGCGTGCTTGGCGAGAGCCAGCCAACCTGGCGCACCACAAGCTACTTTACAGATATCACATGGCGCTACCGGGTGTATGACGATTGGCTGTTCGCGGAGCTGATTCCGGCACTGGAGTATCGGCGCGATGACGGGTTTGACGATCAGGCCTCTATCGTATTCCGAATCGAAATGTACTTTGCAGGCACCATTGACCGGGAATGACATCAGAAATGAGCAGACCACTGCATAAAAGCCGGCCCGCCGAGGAAGCTCTGACGCTCACACCGATTGCCATCACTCGTTCCTGCTTTCAGGACAAGTTCGGCGTTCCCCGGCAACCCGGCCTTACCCGCCATGCCCACGCGGAACTGGTTATACAAAGTCCCTTTGATCGTGAAGACGCTTTCCGGGGCCTTGAGTCAGCGAGCCATATCTGGCTTACCTTCCAGTTTCATGAAGCCGTTCGCGCCGAATGGCGCCCGGTGGTTCGGCCCCCGAGGCTTGGGGGTAACAAGAAAATCGGTGTATTTGCCAGCCGTTCGCCTTTTCGCCCGAACAGTCTCGGCCTTTCCGTCGTCAGGAACGAAGGCCTCGCTCGCAAGAATGGCGAACTGGTCCTGAAGATCAGTAATCATGATCTTATTGAGGGCACACCAATTCTCGACATCAAGCCCTACCTGCCGTTTTCGGACTCCGTCCCGGAGGCATCACTGGGCTGGGCAGACAGCGCGCCGACCGACAGATTGGAGGTGACCTTTGCTCCGGAAGCCTCTGACCAGCTAAGCCAGCTTCCGGAGGCCGACTATCCGGATTTCCGCGCCCTGATTGAGGATGTCGTCAGTTACGACCCGCGCCCGTCATTCCGCCGTGGACGGGATGAACAACGAATCTACGGAGCCAACCTGTTCGACAAGAATGTTCGGTTTCGATTTGTGAACGAAGATTCAATCATGCGTGTGGAAGTGATATCCGTCTGTTAAGATGCACCTTGGTGATTTTGTAGTCGACACAGGGAACTTGTGCCTTGCCTTCAAACCAGTTCTTCAAGCGTTTGGGTTTGCGCCCACTGGCACTGCGGTTGCTTGGGTGGGTGCTGCTGTACAGCCTGATATTGTCACTGGTGGCAACGGGTGTTCAGATGATTGGCGAATTCGAACGCCAGAAATCGGAATTGCAGAGCAGTCAGGAGCGCGCCGCTGACCTTATCGCCGGCGGCATGAGCACCAACCTGTGGGTGATGAATTTCAGCGAAGTAGCCAATAGCCTGGACGACATGCGTTCCATGCCTTTTATTGGCTATGCACGGGTGATCACAACCACCGGCGAAGAATTCAGTACCGGCTCCTACCCTGAAGGCCGGGTAATTACCCAGACATTCCCCCTCGAATTCAACCGTTCCAGTTTTGACCGTCCGCAACGAGTGGGGGAACTGACCATTGTTTCGTCCATTGAACAGGTATACCAGGATATCCTCGATCGCGCCCTGCTGAATCTCCTGTTCCAGTCCATTGTGGTGATGCTGGGCACATTGGGATTGCTGTTGATTGTACGGGTAGCACTGTCCCGCCACCTGGAGACCATGGCGGACTATGCGGCCAAGCTGAATCTGGATGCACTTGTTGAGCCTCTCAAACTGCGCCGGCGCAACCCTTCCCGGCCCGATGAGCTTTCCGAACTGGAGCAGGCATTGAACAAGATGCGGTTGCAGATTCTCGAGGACACCCGCTCATTAAGGCAGACCACCATCCAGACCCAGGGCGAACGGGACGAAGCTATCCGGGCCAATCACGCCAAGAATCAGTTCCTGGCCAATGTCAGCCACGAGCTGCGTATTCCGCTTCAGTCTGTCCTCGGTTACGCCAATTTACTGACCGACACGCCTCTGGACCAGGAGCAACGGGAGTATGTGAATACCCTGCTCAATGCCTCGGAAAGCCTGTCTTCCATCATCAATGACCTGCTGGATATCTCCAGCATGGAAGCCGGCAAGCTGGAGCTTGAGGCTATTCCTTTTGACCTGCGTGAAACCCTGAACGACCTGATTCATATGCTTGGCTCCAGGGCCCGGGAAAAAGGTCTGGCCCTGGAAGTACGGGTGGATGAAAACCTGCCCTGGGCGCTGACGGGAGACCCGGTACGCATTCGCCAGGTGTTGCTTAACCTGTTATCCAATGCCATCAAATTCACAGATTCCGGCCATGTGCTGATCAGCATTGAGGTTCTGGGCAGAAAAGAAGGCAAAGTGCGCCTTCGGTTGGCGGTTGAGGACACCGGGGTTGGTATAAATCCGGAGGATATACCTCTGGTATACGAGCCCTATGTTCAACTTGGTCAGCGCTTCCAGCGTCAGTTACCTGGTGCGGGGCTCGGGCTCACCATCTGCCGTCAACTGGTCGATCTGATGGGCGGCTCGATGGATCTGGAGAGTCGCCCGGGTGAGGGCTCGACTTTCTGGGTGGAACTGTCACTCCAGGAGGCAACCGATGGCTCTGCCAAGGTGCGGCCGGATTCTCGGCAGGTGCAGGGCCGACGGGTACTGGTCGTTGATTCCTACGAGCTGTCACGCAAGATTACTCTGGAGATGCTATCCCGGTACGATGTTCACATTGATGCCGTGCGGTCAGCCGGGGAAGCACTGACCGCCCTGCGACAAGCCTTTGATGCAGGCATACCCTACGACGCTACAATTCTGGACGGCTTCGTGCCCGACATGGATGCGGATTTACTGTGCCGCCAGGTACGGAGCAACCCGCAATGGGCCGAAATGAGGCTTCTGATCCTGTCCTCCAACCCCCAGCGAGGGGACGCCGAGCATTTTCGCCAGGCCGGTGCTGATGCCTTCCTGAGCAAGTCTCTCCGGGAATCCTACCTGATTCCGATCCTGAACCAGCTGTTTACCCATGACACTCAACAGGAACGCCGGTTTCTTACCCGCTTTTCTCTGAAGACCATGGCGGATGCCGGAAGTCGCCAGCGGGAAATCCCCTGCGGTCGGATGCGGGTGCTGCTGGTGGAAGACAATCCCGTAAACCGCACCCTTACCCGGCGATTGCTGGAAAAACTGGGCTGCGAAGTCATGACGGCAAACGACGGGCAGGCCGCATCCTCTTTGTGGCAATGGCACCAGTTTGATGTGGTTTTCATGGACTGCGTTATGCCCCGGATGGACGGCTACGAAGCAACACGCCAGCTCCGGGCCTGGGAAACCAACCATGGTCGCAGCCGGGTACCGGTTGTGGCACTGACGGCCAGCGCCATGGAAGAAGACGAGGAACGTTGCCGCGAAGCGGGCATGGATTCCTTTGTGGCTAAACCTGTCAACCTTGAAATGCTACGGGCAGTGCTGGAACAATATTGTCAGGCTTCTGCAACATCCTGATGAAGCCGCAAGTCACCTGCCCGGAATCATGCCATGAATGTAGAGTGTCCCACCTGTAAGAAATCCGTGGAATGGAGCGAGACCAACCCCTGGCGCCCCTTCTGCTCTGAGCGCTGCAAACTGATCGATTTGGGTGCCTGGGCCAATGAGGAGTATCGGGTGCCGGCCGAAAACGCCTCTCCCGATGATCTCGACCAGGGCGGCGAGGTTACCCGTCACTAACGTGTTGGTTGCGAGCCACTTACGGGCTTTTAAGTTGTTAACCACCCGGCAGATGTTTAACATCCGTTGACGTTGAAACTATCGCATATACCGGCAGTTGCGCCGGCCACGCTCTCATAACGACAGCAATAAAGGTGTACACATGAAGATTACCCGCATCTCAGCACTGGCACTTTCTCTTGCCGCCGCTCCGGTTCTGGCCAGTGACCTGGATCTGAGCCTCACCAACGATTCGGTTAAAGGCCAGGTTAACTTCTTCGGCAGCCAGGAAGAGCTGCAAATGGGTGCTGGATACACCTACCATGAAGGTAGTCGCCACATTATCAACGCCGATTTTCACGCCCAGGGCCGCACAGCCCTTGGCAATCTGCCAACAACTGCCGGCATCGGTATGCGCGGCATAGGCTGGGAAGACGATGACGTTGATGGCGGTGCCATCGGCCTTGGCGGCTTTGCCACTGTGAACATTCCCGACGTACCAGGCCTGTCCTTTGGCGGCAGCCTGCATTACGCTCCGAGCATTCTGTCGTTTGGCGATTCAGACGACATGACCAGCCTGGAACTCCGTGGCAGCTACCGGGTTATCCGCAATGCAGAAGTGTTTGCTGGTTACCGGTACCTGAATACAGAACTGGATTTCCGCGGTTCACCCGATGAAAATCTGGATGAAGGCGTGTTGGCCGGCATCAAGATCTTCTTCTAATATCCTTACATTCCATTCATCAGGCTATGCATGCCTGGTGAATGGAATCGTGCATACTTTCACGATTCCATTCCGGCATTACTGCTAGGCTTACCGACATATTCATGAATCGGATTGTCTGGCATGCGCAATACCCCCTTAATCTGTACCGCGTTATCTCTCGTTTTAGCTGGCTGCGGTGGTGGCGACAGCGCCACGGATGAAATAGCAAAGCGACCCAACAGTTTCGGACCCGGCCAGAATCCACTTGATAATTTCAGCGAAGGAAGCACAGGGGACGGCAACAATAATCGGGGACTGGATGCTAACCAGGTCAGGGTAACCATGGAAGTCCCTACAGGGCTCACCCAATCAGGTGAACCTACCCGGCGTAACCTGATGATCGTTCAACCTGATGATGTTCAGGTTTATGAAGCATTTACCAACGACCGTTATCGAAAATATTCTGCGACAACAGCAGAAGACGGCTCATATGTTCTCACCTTTGATGATGGCGTTCCTCTAGGGCCGGAACTGGTCATAGAAGCCCGCCATGGCACTATTGTCCTGGCAGCTCCAGCTGCCGATTCAGATCGGGATATCAAAGTTAACCCGTTCTCCAACTATCTTGTAAAAAGAACGATCCCTCGCCTTTCAAGGTACGATTTACAGCAAATAACGGCTTGTATTGAAAGCGCAACGTGTCTCAACAAATACGTTTGGTCGACCCTGGCCGACCAGGTGAACGATTTTGAGATCGATATCCCCGATAACTTTAACCCGGTTCAAGCCACCGATTTTCTGGATAATCGAGCTGATTTCCAATCTTATGTAAACAGCATGGTAGGCCTGGCGGTTCAGCCGCCAGACGCATCAGAAGATATCCGAGCCAGCTCGGATGATTACAATACGATCTTTCTTGCAACAGAACTGGGGCAAACTTTCCGAGAGTCTAACGCCTACGGAGCCGGCCAGTGGGGCATAAGAACCGCAGCAGAGGAACCATTAACGCCCAACGATGAGGCCTTTTTGTACCCGGCGCTGTCTCTGAATTCAACGGCAGCTCTGGAGTTGGGCTTTACATTCCTTTCCACTGACATTCCTTATTACAGGCACGCGCTGATCCACGCGTTCGACAACCAAAGCCAGGAGTCCGGTTATTACAGTCGGCCCAGGGAAAACTGGGACATCAACAGTCACGCTACTCCTCTGGGGCCGGGCACACTCACCCCACCTTCAGACAATGGTGGTTCAGCAAGGCTGTATGCCGGCCGGTCACTGTTGCAAACCGTTACCGACAAAGATTCGGCGACCATAAACGGATGGACAAGAAACCCATACTATTTTGAGGCCTACACATCGTTACCTCCTGCCAATCAGAGCGAGGGGCCAGACCGGGTAGTAGGCGGATACTTCACCGCCGGTAAAGCCATCGCGCTTGAAAACGAAAACGGAAACCTGAAACGCCAGGATACCCTCGAAGACTACTACCTCTCTGTCCTTGAGGTTCACCTTTTACGACTGAAAAGTTCAGAGGAAGATTTCGATCTCTCCAAAGTGACCAACAACGATTACAACATTGTTTTATATTCTGTGGGCTTCGCAAACAACGAAGCTCCCGTCTTCAACTCCCAATATGGCACCTGGTCAGTTGGTTCAGCTCCAGCACTGCAGGGAGAGCCAGCCATCACGCGCACTGAAACCGGCCAACCAACCACGTCGGTAAGCCCTGATCCCGGCGTATGGAATGTGAGTAATCGGCTCTCCCAGCTCCGTAATGGGCCAAAGTTCATGGGGCGGTTGAATCTCTATAAATCTGATGATGGAGGATTTTTTGGCATGCCGGATCTCGGCCAGGGAGCGGCAACGCCGGACGGATCTTTCCTGGCATTCAATGTAGAAGGCAGTTATCTGGGCAACGGGCTGATGCTCGCTGTTAAAAAGGACAGCGCAGCGCTGCCTGCCGAGGGCAGATACCGTATTCAGGGCGTTATTGCGGGCTTGTCTGAAGCCTCGAATACCCTTTACCACATCAACAATGGAACGCTCGAGTTAACTGGTAATGAGGCTACGCTTACCGCAGACCGTGAACAGCAGGACGAAGGGGAAGTGTTCCGTGTTGTTCATGACATCGTTGAAAATACCGTATCCGGCCCACGTTCGGACAAATTCAATGAGAGTTTTTCGTTCCAGGCTCAGGAAGGACTCATTGAGGACACCGATAATTCCGGAGCAGCCATTAACGGCGTCTATACCGCCAATGGAGAGCAGATCATTTTAACAGTCCACAGGGAGGTGAACGGAGAGATTCAGTCCGGCCTCCTGTTGGCCAGTCGTATCCCGGATGCCTGAACAAGTGCCCTTATGCCGTAATCCCCACGTATAACCTGTTATAATTCCAGCCATATCGATAGTAACGAGGGGTTTATGACTGCAGTTAACCGGGCGCTGATGCTGTTCGTACCGTTGTTTGCGTTTGCTGTTGCGGGTGCCATCTACACGCCAACCTCAAGTCAGAATACCCTGCCGGGAGAAGGGGAAGGCGAGGTTACCCTGTCTTCCCTGCCTCCACTTCCAAAATGGGCGAATGAGGGCCTCCCGGACTTCTCGATTTACCAGGATACCACCGAAAAGAAAGTCGCGTTCTTCTCTTACCTCTACCCCAGAATTGTTCTCGCCAATTCCCGTATTCTGCTTGAGCGTGAATATCTGGCATCACTTGAGGAAAAGGCAACACTGAACAAAGATGAGCTCGCATGGTTAACGAACCAGGGAGATCGGCTGCGTATTGATGCTGAGCCTGGAAGTGACAAGCAGTTTGCCTTGCTTCGGAAACGCCTGGATGTCATCCCACCGTCCCTGATCCTGGCTCAGGCCGCCAATGAATCCGCCTGGGGCACCTCCCGGTTCGCGACCGAAGGCAACAATCTCTTTGGCCAATGGTGCTTCTCTCGGGGCTGCGGGTTGGTCCCGCTAAGCCGCATCGAGGGTGCCAACCACGAAGTGGCAAAATTCCCGTCACCTTATTACTCTGTGCGCTCTTACATTCAGAACCTGAACCGTCACCCCACCTACCAAACAGTCCGGGACATCCGCCTTGCCGATCGCAAAGCCCGGAAACCGCTGTCCGGATGGGAGCTCGCGGAGGGTCTACTTGGCTATTCGGAACGGGGCGAAGACTACATCAAAGAGATTCGCGCCATGATCCGTTACAACAACCTGGAGTTCTACGACAAGGAGTTCAGAACCCTGCTGGGTGACCGGACCCCTGCGCAGTTTGAACGGCTGGCATCCGCCATTCCGGACACGACCCTCCTGCCCGGTGGATCCGGTGGCCAAGTAAGCCCGTTTGAAGGCTAATCCCTGAACCTGACAGATTCGAGATTCTCCGATGCTTGATTTCTTGCCCGCGCCGCTAAAAGGCATCCTTGCGGTGCTGTTGATACTGACCAACACCCTGTTGTTTCTTCCGCTACTGTTGCTGGTAGCACTGGCCAAACTCGTTGTTCCAGTCCAGCCGTTTCGTAAGGCGTGCACTATCGTGCTGAATGCCATTGCCTGGTACTGGATCGGCTTCAACAACACCCTGATGAATCTGCTCCACCGGGTGGAATGGGAGGTCCGTGGTGCGGAAGAACTCAGCAAGGAGCACTGGTATTTTGTCACCTGCAACCATCAGAGCTGGGCTGACATTCCCGCTATTCAATATGTACTGAACAGCAAAATCCCACTGCTGAAGTTCTTCCTGAAAAAGCAGCTGATCTGGGTGCCTTTGTTAGGAGTTGCCTGGTGGGCTCTGGATTTCCCGTTTATGCACAGACATACCAAGGAACAGATCGCCAAACGCCCGGAACTGAAAGGCAAGGACATTGAAGCGACAAAGGCCGCCTGTGAAAAATTCCGGTACACACCAGTGACCATTTTCAACTTTATGGAAGGCACCCGTTTCACCCCGGAAAAACACCGCCGCCAAAACTCACCCTACAAACACCTGCTTAAACCCAGAGCGGGCGGCACGGCCTTTGTATTTGGCGCCATGGGCGAGATGATTCATACCATGCTGGATGTCACTATCGTGTATCCCGGTGGTCGACCCGGCATCTGGGACTACCTGTGCGGACGGGTGCGCAAGATCGTGATCGATATTCGCACCCGCGAAGTGCCAGAGCGTTTTCTTGGAATGGATTACGAAAGCAACCGGGAAGTCAGGGTCGACTTCCAGCGATGGGTAAGTGAGATCTGGTCTGAAAAGGACCAACGCATTGAAACGTTGCTGGCAGAAAACAACTGACGGATAGCCAATACGAGGGCTGCGTTATTACAGCAGCCCCAGCTCCCTCGCCCGGACGATTGCCTGTGTTCGCGATTTAACATCCA
>Ga0075441_10001443_pt1 | contig 11435 bp, 4 predicted proteins | sample CoawatmetaG00DNA_FD_71582 | JGI IMG/M metagenome (GOLD analysis project Ga0075441, IMG submission 71582) | Marine microbial communities from the West Antarctic Peninsula - Coastal water metaG002-DNA | ecosystem: Environmental > Aquatic > Marine > Coastal | place: Atlantic Ocean: West Antarctic...
GATATATAAAGATACGAATGATGTTTTGTTAGATGATGTGTTACACTCTATTGAGGGTACAAACATATAATAGTGATAGTGATAGTGATAGTGATTTCGATTTTCTTGGTTTGATTTTTCAGATTAATTTTTGTTCGTTCAACAAACCCATATCCATATCCGCTTCACCACCAAACTACAAACACTTTATTGCACATTATTAACACATTATTAAATACAGGTCAAGCAAAGACCGCGTCTATCTAATCTGTGTATAAGTAAACAATAATAAATAACATAGCTGTCAAACGATAAAAATATATACTTAACGTTCCAATCAATTTTAATAGAGTTAAGACAAATGGACGAAGGAATGCCGCCTCCACCCTTTTCAGAAAGTGAAGATGAATCAGAAAGTGAAGATGAATTTGATATGGCGAATTTTCCACCACCACCATCTTTACCACCACCTCCTCCCTCTAACGAACCTTCGGAACAGAAACAAAAGAAGTTGTCGACATGGCTGGAAACCGAAGACGATCTGTTTAAAATAGATACGAATATGAATGAACCCGATCAAAAACAACAACAATTGCCATCGCCAAGAGAAGCAAGAAGCTCCATATCACATGCATCTGAGAACAAACGAACACGTACTAGACGACGAAGTTCTGTCATGGATCTAGTTGGTCAATTCCGTCGTGGTTCATTAGAACAGCAAAGAACCACTTCTAAATTACGAGAAGACGAAGCTCGAGGAAGAATGGAAAAAGAACTATCTCAGATTGCACCTTCAACAACACCTACACCACACAGTACACATATTCATACGCATAGTTCAAAAGAATCGAACGAAACTGAAAATCAACATACCAGTAATAATTCTACTGGGCAAAGAGAAGCAAGAAGATCCTCCTTGTTAAATCTGAACAGTAACAGTAATGCCAGAAGAACAAGTTATGTACCTGAATCATCTAGTGGAACAAGTGAATGGCAAAAAATGATAGATCCTAAATCTGGACATCCATATTGGTTTAATCCAACAACGCAACAATCCTCGTGGACCGATCCATCTGATGCAACTACTACAACTGCAGCAGCAACAACAACTGCAGCAGCAACAACAACAACTGCCGGAAATGTAGAAACTGCATGGGCAGCAATAAAAGATGAAAATAGTGGCAGAACATATTGGCATAATGCAACTACTGGTGAATCTTCCTGGACAGCACCACAATCACAACAATCACAATCACAACAATCACAACAATCACAATCACAACAATCACAATCACAATCACAACAATCACAACAATCCTCCTCCGACCATTTGTCTACAATTTCAAAATTAGAAGCACAAATTACTACTTTAAATCATCGCTTGCGTGCCGAAGAAGATGCACGATTGGATGAAACATCAAGAATGTCACGAAGAGTCTCGACGTTAATCACACGTGCCACTAATTCAATCTCATTGGAAGAACATCGAAAAAACATGAAAGCAGAATCAGAACGTGTTTCGACCTTGATTGAAATGTTAACACATAAAAACGATGACTTACATCAAGACATGGAAAATACAAGAGCAGAAAGTGGACAAATGGAAAAATCTTTGCGTGGTGAATTGGAACGATTAAAAACAGCTACTTCTATAACAACGATTTCAATGAAAGACGAAAAAATGAATGATATGGAAGATGAATTAGCGAATGCATTGTCATCGATTGAAAGATTTAAATACCAACAAATTCAATCTATTGAAGAACAAAAAATGTTAGAAAATGCATTACAAACCAGTGAAACTAAACGAATGGAGTTAGAAACACGTATTGAAACATTAACACCACTTGAACTGACACCAGAAGAAGTTCAAGTCAAAGAAGAAGAGGAACGTTTAGCCGATGAATTAAAAAGAAACGAAGAAGAACAGTTATCTAGATTATTGTCATGCGTTGAATATTTTGCACAAACTGGTTTGCCAGCTTTGGAAGATGCTTGTGATGCCAGTCAATTGCTACATAACACATTGGTTCAAGCCGCACCACGTGCCATGTATGCAGCCAGTGGTAGTACACAACAAAGCAGTACCAACGGTGCTAACAAGGGTGCATTGTTAAGAAGAATAGTGGACGATCGTTTGAATGAACAAGAAGATAGGCATCGTTCTGAAATATTAGAACTAGAAAAAACATCGGGTGATGCTTTAAATTCAATGGCACGTGGATGGTCGGAAGCTGAAAAAAATACAGGAAGAGATTTACACAACAATAATACTATGTATTTAAACGGAAGCAATGCAAACAATCATCAAGACAACAATGGAACCAACGGAATGAATGGAATGACAGGGCAAGGACCACAAGTAGAATTGTTTATATGGAAAGCAGCTATGAAACATGCAGAAGATTTAAGAAAAGTACAATCTTCGGGACATCGTGAATGTACGCAATTAAGAAGTTCGCTTGCTATTGAAGCAGAAACATTGGAAAGTAGTGCACAGCAAGCAACTGTTTTAAGAGAACATTTAATTAGGCTACGTTCTGCATTTGATCAAGAACTGCATACTAAAACAGAAAGTACAGTTTTAATAGAAAACACTGAAGAACCCTCTCCTTTTCTGTTAGCGCAACAACAGATGGCGCCAGAAAATATCAACATGTTGTTAAGTGCTTCAGATCAATTTAAACCAGAATTGAAACCGACACTGCATGATTTTGATAACAGATCCAAACCCTATTCTCCACAACATACATTTCAACCACCTTCCAATTCACCACCACCAATGCCAAGCATACAGTTTCAACCGATTGGACCTCCGATTGAACAGCCACCACCAGGTGTAAACCCGCTATTCGAAGCAACGCATAGATGAAGAAGAAAAAGCGTATGCTGATAGATATTGAATACTCATATTCTCATACTCTATATATAACATTTATACACTCTTAATTTTAATTCTGTATGTTCAATACTTTTATAACTATGTACACTACCTTCGGTACTATTGTACCATTTCTATACCTTCTACCTTCTACTGTTGCTACACAGTCTAATAATTCACACTTTTATTACTAACTGACTAACTGCTAACTGTTTTCTTTTTACCTACTATACCTGTGACTTTGCAACAACATGTCGGCTTGTTCTTCTTTAAATGCCGCCAACAATTCACTTGGAGAAGGACTTCTTTTACTTTGAAACGCACGAACTAGTTCGGCGGAAGAAATATTATTTGTTTTTGGTGGCGATGGAGATGCACGAGATGGAGATGACATACCAATTAAAAATTTCTTGGGTGGTGTTAATAAATCCATAACAAAATTAGTTTGTTGTGGAATTTTAGGTCGATCTTTTTTTGTTTTTCTTCCAAACGCAGTACCATGAGGAATGACATCCATTTTGACTCCAGCTGGTATATCTGCATGATAAGAAGATTCAATCATACTATTTACACTTTCGTAACTATTAGATTTCAAACAGGGTTGAATTTTACGTTGAACTAAATAATCTTTGCTACCTTCCAACACAAACATTCCTCGGGAATGGTAGTCGGCCAATGTTTTTCTTAATTTTTTGTTTTCACCTCTTATTCTTTTTAAAAAAATTTGACGTTCCAATGCAGCTACTTGTTGAATTTGCATACAAAATGCGAACTGTTGCCATTTTCCCAAAGCCCATTGAACTTCCGCTTGACTACCACGCAAACCAGCTCTATGAAATCGATCCAACAATTTTTCGTGACGGTCATACAATGCACGTCTCACATATAAATTCCACTGTTCAAAATGTGCGTGTTTCGCAGTACGTTTTTGATATACACTTAATTTAGATGCATGCGACCAAACAAACCAACATTTTTTTAGCATTGTCATTTTACGACGATGTTCGTTCGAAACAGCAAGAATAGATTCTGCAACATAGCTCTGTGTTGCTTGACGTCCACACACCGAGAATTTCCAAGTAGACCATGCCCGTGATTTGAGACGTCTTTTCAATCCCGTAATAATAGTAAAGATACATCTTAAAATTTGAATTTGTATACGATCCACTCTTGTCCATTGCTGAAAAGCCAATTTTTTCAAATGATTTCCGTATTTATACACGGCAAAACGATAAAGAACATTTTGTTGCTCCATCCACAAATTGCTTTTGTTTTTCCAATATTGAAATCGTAGAGACAACGTCATTGCATCGTATCGTACAATGCTTGTGATTAGAAGTTTACGAATTGTAATCCAAACTTGAATGGCATGTTTCCAATTCTGAAAATGATTCATTAATCTTTTGAAGTGTAATCTTTTCATTGCACGTTTCTCTAAATTACGATCAGTGATTTGTTCTTTTGTATTTCTACTCCATTTGTGAAATACATTTACCAATGCCATATGTTTCCAGCGCCACATGATACGTTCTGCTACTGCAGCTTGCCTAGCTGCAAGACGTTTGTGCAAGACTAATTTTCGAAACGCTTCGACTGTACATTTACGATTGAAACGTGTTAATATTCGAACTATTTTAATACGAGCGTTCATTAAATCTTTTGTTTCAGATTTCCAACCATGAAACGCAGTTGATAAATGTTTGTGTGCAAATTTTACAAGTGCACGAGTAGACAATTGACGATCCATTCGTTTGGTGTGTGATTCGTTGTGCCAACGATTGAATGAGCGATGAAGCAAACCACTTTTCCAACGAAACAATATTCTTTGTACAACAGCATCTTGCCTTATTACTTGTTGCGTAGCATGCGACCACATTCGAAAGGCACGCACTTCACTTTTACGATCCCAACGTACTAAAATTCGATACACTCGAACACGTGCACCTTTCAAATCTGATGTCATTGTTTGCCAACTGACGAAACATCTTGATATTGTTTGATGCACAAATCGACTCAATGCTTTTCGTGTAATACGCCTTTCAATTGCAAGACGACTTACCGTATGTCTCCATCCATAAAAACAAGCCGACATTTTTCTATTTCTTAAACGAATGGCAACTCTACGAATTAATTGACGGTCTACTTTTAATTCTTTGGCACGCACCGACCATCTACTAAACGAACGATGCAATGATTCTTCCAACCAACGTTTTAAGACCCGTTGTGCAATGTTGTCTTGTTTTTTTCTCATTGCTGCAAAATAAGACCATTGTCTAATAGCCGTAGTTTCTTGTTTGCGATCCCATCTTGTTAAAATTCGATTTAATTTAGTTCTTGCTGCAACAAGAGTTTCAATCGTATGTTTCCATCCATGAAAACAAGAAGCTAAATGTCGTTGTGTAAAACGAGCCAAAGCTCTTTGTGTCACTTGTCTTTCTATTCGATGTGTAGATGCATTTGTACGCCATGTCAAAAACATTCGCAGTTTTGCTTCCGATAACCATCTTGAAAGAACTCTAGTAGCAACTGAACTTTGTTTTCGTTTCAATATTGTTAAATGTGCCCAATCACGAAAAGCATTTGTTTCTTGTTTTCGATCCCATCTAGTTAATATACGATTCAACAAACTTCTTGCTTGTTCTAAATCAATTATGGCATCTCTCCAACTGTGAAAACAGGCAGCAACGTGTCGTTGTGTAAATCTTGAAAGTGCTCGATGTACAAGTTGGCGTTCAATTCGATGTGTAGTTGCATTTTCACGCCATCTATTAAAGGAACGATGCATTGATTCTTGCAGCCACCGTGACAAGACACGTTGCGCTACAGCTGCTTGTTTTCGTTTCAATGTAGCAAAATAAGCCCATTGTCGTATCGCTGTCGCTTCCTGTTTTCGGTCCCATCGTGTTAATATACGAACCAATTGACTGAAAAAATCGAAAGAAAAGAAAAAAAAAGAAAAAAAAAAGAAAAATGTTGAGCAAAATAATTAAAGAACACCCCTGAAGTAATGAAGTAATCATCAAAACTAAACTTACATAGAAGCCGCTTTTTTATTTCTCATGTGATTCGACCAACAATGAAACGAAGCACTTAATTTCATTTGAAGAATACGACGAACAGCACGATTCAACAGTTGCTTGTGTTTTCTGCTTTCAATAGTGAATTGAATCCATTGATTGAACATTCGTAATAGACCAGATTGCATCCATCGTTTCATAATATTTTTGGCATGTGCTTTATCTAACTCTAAAATTTCCATACAACTAACCCATTTTCTCCAAGCTTTTCTACATTGTTGACGATCAATATTTCCAAAAATATGAAGTACATGTTTTCTTTGTGCTTTGCGTTCAACCACATATAGATGCCAAATATGTAAACGAAACACTAAACGTCGATGTGTAATACGAGAAAGTGCACGTCGCAATAGACGTTTCTCTTTGCGCATTCTTTCAATATTTACTACCCATTGTCGAAATCGACTACCTAATGTACGATGATTAAAAATAGTTTTCATTAATTTAACTTGAACATCCACATGATCTTCTTGTTGTCGAGTACTGTTGCTGGTAGCAATGTGTCGTTCCCACAATCGCATTGCTGTTTGCAGGTGTGATTTAATCTGTTGAGCTACTATACGTTTAATCAGTTTACGTGCTGAAGATCGACGCAAACAAAAAGATTTCAGTTTAATTATACTTTTCGTCAACACGTTCTGTGTAAAACAATGCTTTGCTTTGTTTTCGTCTCTGTTTTCTGTTCTATTGTTGTGAAACGAATGAATCCAAGTGTTGAGTGCACATCGTATTTTGCGTTGTTTCAAATGTGTCAAAGCTTTGTGGATCTTATTTCGAGTTAGAACAATTGCATTTATATATTTGAACCATTTATTAAATGCACGACGTTCTACGTTTCTCGCACAAATTTTAACGACTGCAAAATCTAATGATTTGTTATTGCGATTTTTACGCAAACGTACAGTTGTATAGGTCCACACTCTCCACGAAGACAAAAATTTACGAGTGTGGTGACGTTTTGCTACAGCCATTTGAAAAGTAGACTGTTCTTTTTTTCTTGCTCTTGTTTGTTCTTTGATTTGCATAGTAGTCAATGTTCGTTTAGATTCTGTCAACATCTTTTGACATTTCGGTAAAAAGGCCAGTTGTGTTTCTGCTGCCATTAATTTATTTGCAAATTCATTCATCAATAATTTAACTCCTCCGACACGACCCTTTTCTTGTGTGTTTTTTGTTTTGTCACTCAAATGTTTAGTCTGTTCTAAAACAGCTTCAAGAGTTTGTAAAAGTAAATCACGCAAATTGGTGACGTCTATCATTTTAGCATCTTTGGTAAAAATTGTACCTGTATCGAACGCAGATGTTTCTAATTTTCGACACACATGAGATAAATAAGTACGAAGTTGTTCTTCACTGGAATTTTTTCTTTTTCGTTCATCTAATAATTTAGTGTGATCTTTTTTTCGTCTGTCTTCTAATTCAGATATGGATGTTACCGCTATATCTAAAGCTTTCGACGTTTCATTTATTTTTTTGTTATCTTTATTTGCATTTGATTTTAATTTTTCAATTTCTTTTTCTTGATCTCGAATTGTAGTAGTCAATCTTTTCATTTGTTTTTCAGATTCAAGCACTGAAATTTGTGGTGTTGTAGGCATTACCGCAATTAATTGTTCCGTTATCAAGTCCCGTTGCTCTTCCATGGACTGGCGTTCTTTTTTAGCTTTGGAGATTTCATTTTTATTGTTCTTTAATAAATATTCAGATCTTTGTAATTTTTTTCGCAATTCATCGTTTTGTTGTTTTAAAGTTTCCGTGGTTCGATTTAAACTAGTATATTTACGTTGAACAGAAGCAACTTCTACTTTTTCATATCTTAATCTGGCTTGTTTGTGCATTTGCATTCTTACCCAACTACGAATGTCTGCCAATTTTGACATGATTTTACCATCACTTTGATTTGATAAGGCACGATCAAATAATACTTTGCCAAATTTATTAAATAATTTAGTTATCGTTTGACTTATTTTTTGAACATAAACTTTTTGATTATCCATGTCTGGGAGTCTTCTTTCAAATTCTAATACGCATACACATCTGCGTTTATCTGATGGTGACTGGTTCTTTTGTTCGTCATTGTATTTGTTATTCCTGTTACTTTTTGTATTCTTGGTGTTGTTTTTGGTGTTGTTTTTGGTGTTGTTCTTGGTGTTGTTCTTGGTGTTGTTGTTGTTCTTGTTGTTTGTATCGTTATAATCGCTACCTAAAAACAATGGAATGACTACAACATTGTCTAAATTCATATCATCGGCATCATGGTCACTGTGACTTCTTCGTCTGCTGTCTCTTTCTTCTCCTTTGAATTGAAAACTATCAATGTGTTCGGTCAACATAAAGGCTTCTTTTTTATTCCAAGCTCTTTTAATTGATTGTTGTATCGTTGCGTTCGTTACCTGAGTTGAATATTGACAAGTACCATGCCATTCATGCAAACTGCTTGATCCTTTAACTTCTGAACTTTTATTTTTTTTATTTTTTTCTAAGCTTAGAACATATCTAGATCCTCCTGCACCCGACAACAAGCATGCTTGTTCTAAAAAGACTTCAATTGTATTTCCATGTGCACGATCCGTTAATAATTGTTTTCGTTGCAAGATTGACCAATCGTCAAATTCGAAACGTACAGCTGGAAAATCAGTTTTCATATCTTCCATCATCATTGCACGAGCTAAAAAGTTACACAAAGCTTCCACTGTATCTTCGTCGCCTTGAGTAAACACACCGTTGTGTTTGTTAATTAGTTGTACACATGCAATCACATTTCTAGCACCTTGACCATTTGGTAAATCTTCTTCCACTTCAAACACGGGATAACAAAGGATTGACTTGGTTTTGTACCCAGATAAAAGATCAAAACTACTATTGAAACGTGGATCACGATATGCATCACGTACATTTGAAGGTGCCTTGTCTTCTACAGTACTGCCCGCTATCCCTGAACCTTTGGGAATTTTAAATGAATCACGATGTCCATCGGATCTTGTACTCCATAACTCGTGGGTTGCTGGATTAACCATAAAAAACGTAGCTCGATCACATCCAATCATATCACGTACTTCTTGTAATGATGTACTGACAAAAAATTCCAATTGTTTCGTAGCAACCATAACATCTGTTTTCTCTTTGATTCTTTCGTATTGATCCCAACTTTTCCAATGCCCAAAGCAACGTGATTTACGAAGCAACTGTGTCTTCTGTAAACCACGAAGAAGTCGTGCGACTGTGCGTTGCGCAACAAATATATCGACTTCAACATTACCAATAGATATGGTTAAACCGGTGGAGGAAGAGTGTTGAAATGACATTTTAGGATGGTGGGAATTGTGGAAATGTTGGGAAAATAAGTTATAAGGTGTGAGGATGTAGAAAGCACGGTTCTGTGTTTGGATTCACTTGTGGAGAAGTTTGTTGGAAGTTTGTCAGCATGGTCTCAGGTCAGCAAAAAATAAATTTAAATTTATTGAAAAAAATCCAAAAAAAATCTTGATTAATAAATCAACAAAAATCAACAAAAGCACAAGTGCATGCTATTATAATACCGATGGTATATATATCTGTATATGACGTCTTGGAAAAAGGAAGTATTAATGGTTCTAAATTAAATCTATTCGTATAACCCGGTACGTAAAGGCAATGTATACCGATGGTACAAATATCTACAATGTACCATCGTACATTGTATGTGTTTACACCAAACCGAAGGACTCACTCTACATCATCACTAACTACCTGGACTCAAACTGCACATCGTTGCTTCTCGTCTTGCATTTATTTACACTTTGAATATGCTCTCCCTACACTTGATACTTTTCTCTCTACTCTATACAAACTTATTGGCAAAATCTTGATCTATATCAACACGTCTTTGCGAAGCTATGTTTCTGGCTTGAGCAACTAATTGTGCACTACTCAACAACTCGTTCATGCCATCTTCCGGTACTGCTGCATTGCTAAACATTTGTTCTCGTTCTGCGTCTTCGTTTCGGATATCAGTAATTACAATAACTATTGCTACGACACATAAACAGAAAGTACAGGTGATAAAAGCCGATGCGATAATGAAATTAGAAAATTTAATATATTGAGAGGCGAAAGTGAGAATAATTAAAGCAAGTATCATAGCTGCGCGTATTAAAATTACTCGATATCTTCTTGGATTTCTGGAATCTTGATCTCTTTCGACATGTGTCCAAGTATTAGATGTGATGGGTGCATCGCCGTAAACGTGTACTCTGGAATAGTTTTGTCGTGTGTTGTTTCTCATTATTCAGGTTATACAATTATATATCCTGGTGTTCGAAAGGGTAAATATGAAGGAATTAATTCTCTCGTGCATATTGTTGTCTTCATCTTCGACTGAACGCCTCTAAGTCAGAATCCATGACATACATTGGAGTAAACTGAAAAATACAATTTGTTGCTGATTTGACACAATCGATTTGCGTTTTTTTAAAAAAACTGACTGTTGAAAAGCATATCATGCTGCACTCAAGATGCTCGCTGACCTCACTCAAACCAAACGACAGTTCCTTCTTTCTTGCTCCAGAAGATGACGTGCAACGTACCTTTGCCATGTTCAAACCGGACGTCGTTGGAAAACCATGGACTCAACTTGTAACCCAAGGTGAACCCGATGAAAATGGTAACGAACAAACAATTGAAGAAGTCAGAGCGGCTGACTCAGCAGAAGCAATACTTGAACGTATTGCTGCGGAAGGATTTACTGTGGTTGCTAAAAAAAGAATGCGTTTATCCAAAGCACAAGCGCAAGCCTTTTATGCCGAACATGCTGGACGTTCTTTCTATGAAGATTTAACAGATTTTATGTCGTCTGGCCCTATCGTTGCATTGGTATTGGAAAAAACAAATGCTATAGCAGCCTGGCGTGCATTAATTGGTCCAACCAATTCCAATGCAGCCCGTGCAGAAGCCGAAGCAGCAAATCCTTTGGACGACAGTAAATGGTCGCTTCGTGCTTTGTTTGGTACAGATGGACAAAAAAATGCTTGTCACGGCAGTGATTCAACTTGGTCTGCGAAAAGAGAAAGTAATTTTTTCTTTCCATCCACTGAAACAACAACCCTTCAACGTACCTGTTGTCTTATTATGCCCTCTGCCGAAGCCAACGTCGATGCCATTGAAGCCGATTTGCGTAGTCGTGGTTTGGTAGCTGTCAGTAAAATATCACGTACTATTAGTAACGGTGAAGCGGAACAATTGTTTCCAGAAAATTCGAAATTACGTACAGCTGTCGTTGGTAATTGTACTGCATTAGCTATTGAAGGTATGGGTGCAATTGATAATTTACTGTTAGCAGCTGGCTTGGACGGCATTGCTGGTACCATTTCTACTTCTTTTGGAGTCGATGCAATCTATGCACCTGCTACAGCTGATGCTGCCAGTGCCTCTTTACATTGGTGGTTTACTACGCCATTTCCTGTCGAACGTACATTAGCAATAATTAAACCAGGTACAGCAGATCAATATTTAGGTCCAAT
>Ga0075441_10001453_pt1 | contig 11408 bp, 7 predicted proteins | sample CoawatmetaG00DNA_FD_71582 | JGI IMG/M metagenome (GOLD analysis project Ga0075441, IMG submission 71582) | Marine microbial communities from the West Antarctic Peninsula - Coastal water metaG002-DNA | ecosystem: Environmental > Aquatic > Marine > Coastal | place: Atlantic Ocean: West Antarctic...
GGGGAAAAGAACACAAGAAGCACATTGGTGTGGTCCCGATAATCACTCAGCGCCTTTGGTTCGCCTCCAACTCTTTCGAAGTAAAAGTTCGGTGCACCGACCCAGGGGCGCAATGGTATAATAGAAAGCGAAAGCACGCGTGCCTCGAAGCCTTGCGAAAATGCGCGCATGAAGTTGATTACATCCCAGCGGTCCAGCTCCGTAAAGGCCGTGGAAAATCCCGGCATTCCGCTTTCTGGTATTCCATTGGAGATCCACCAGAACATGTCTCCCGCAGTATGAAGCGCCGTATGCGGCGCAGTGAGATCGGCTGGTGGTCGCCTCAACGACTTTCCACCTGGTCCGTCGCCGCGCCCGCCCATTCCATGACAGACAGTGCAATTATCTTCGAAGAGTTGTTTTCCCCTGAAAATGGACAATGTCAGGTAAGGAACTTCAGATCGGCGAAATGTATCTGGAAAACTCGGCACGGCGAGTTGCGACAGAGCCACGGCGCCCCCTGCCAATACGGAGACACCTAACGCGGAGCGCCGCCAGAGGCCAGGCGCGAAGTAACGGCACGCAATCAAAGATCCGGCGACCGCAATCAGCAGCCCTCCCGCAACAAACATCCGAGTAGAAGGGACTGGCCAAGTTGCGGCAATCGATATACGCAGCGGTAACCACCAATACGGCTGATCATGGAGCGCAGGCGTCAGTTGCGAGAGAAGGCTGGCCAAGCCGACAATACCCACCGCCAATGTAAATTCGAGAGTTACCCAGCGTACCGCCGTCATATGAAAGGCAGTCGTTGGCTCAGCGCACCGAAGCTGCGGCAGCAGCACCGCGCGGACGAGGTTCGCAATCGCTAATACGCCAAGCAATAGCAGCGCTTTACCGCAAATCGCGAGCCCATAGGGAGTGCCCAAAAGATCGCCCTGACTGCCAACATATTCAGAAGCAATAAATGCCCCCGAAACGATCGTCGTAGCCATACAGATGATCGCCAAACGAGAGAACTGGAGCATGGCGGAGAAGGCGTAGGCACAACGGTGTATGTCTGGAGCCTTTGCGACCAAAAATACGAGCCCTAGCCAACCAGGCAGGCCCCCAATCCATATGCTGACGGCGCATACGTGAATGATACGACAGGCTGTTGACCATCCGATGTCCGCACCAGCGTGTCCGTTCAACGGCCCCATTGCGCAGACCACGGCGGCGACCACCAGCACCAAAAACAGCCCGGTCTCTTCTGCGTGGTCGGTCGCGGCTTTTGCCAGAAACATCGTCGGCGCAAACAACGCCATACCTGCGATCAGTCTGAACATAGACAACTGGCCTACCCGTGTTTGAAACGCGAAAGTCCTCAGCACATCGGGGCGGGCAAGATTCTCTATAAGCGATAGCTCAGCTGTCGACGCAGCCTCAGCAAATAAGACAAAAATGATTGACAGAATGAACAGGGGCACTGCCCACGGAAAGCTTCTTCTGACAACAGAACGCCATGACAAAATGACCTTTTCTTTGGAGCGTCCGCTCAACCAGACGAAAACGGGCCCGCCGATCAACCACGCAAGGCACAGGGTTCCTAAAGTCTTCCAAACTGCGATGAAGGCAACGATTGTCACGGTACAGGCTGTCTTTCCCTCACCGTGAACTGGAAGCCGTATTTAACCACATGACCGTCCTGAGAGAGCACGCGGTACTTCACTGTATAAATCCCTGCAGCCGCTGGCGGAACGGTAGCGCTAAGACACTTGGGGTCGGCGCCGTGCTTAAGCTCCGAAATAGGTATGGTCGTGCCCTTTTCATCTGTGATCTGCACGGTGGAGAACTTGACCTCGACAGGCTCATTGAAACAAAGATCGATATGATCGGGCATGTGAGTGACCACAGCCCTGCTGCCAGGACTCGATCCAACCAGCGCGGCATGGGCAAACGCCCAGTTGGGCCATACTGCAAAAGCAGCGACGGTCAGGAGAGTACGAAGCGACATCTCATTCTTCTCCACCGTATTGTGGTTTCTCTGTATGCATGCGGGCGAACCAGACGCTGCCGAAAAGCGTCGTCGAAACGTCAATTGGCATCAAAGTCACTACGTGCCGCCGGCATATGTCTAGCCCAGGACAATGCAGGCTGATCGGTCGTGCAAGCGCGGCATCGTCACCCGCTTTGGGCATCAGCTCAGCCATTAGCAGTGTCGCTGCACTGCAGGCATAGATCGGTGACATTCTCCGTGACGCGTTCAACGAGGCGCAGTTTGATGCGCTGTGCAATCTCGCGCTGGATGCGCAGGATTTCATGCTCGCGATTGCCATCAGCGAAGACGACATTGTCGGTTGAGAATGTGAGAGTAAAACTTCAAGTATTCGGCAGATAGCAAGGCCCAGCATCCGATGCAACCAGGACCAAAGAATAGCACCTCGCCTATTTTAATTCCGCTATCAGGTGGCTTACCTCACATTCGCTCGCCCTTAAACTCTACGATGTTGTCAACAATGGGATTGAGAATGAGCTCCACAAGTGCCGCAAGCTTGTCCACCGCGTTCCATTTCTCGGTAGAGTAGCTATAGCGACCGTCAAGGGTCCAAGGTTGAGCCGCCCAATGGCACGAGAGAGGGCGCTTCGTCATATTGTCGCGTCCGTCGATCGAATCGGCCGACTCGTGCAGCAGTTGCTCGCTATGGCGCGGCTCCCGAATGCGACTCCGCACCGACAGCCAATCCGAATGCCGCAGTCGCGCGGTCGAGAAGCCAGTACCTAAAGTCGGCGGAAAAGCCGCCGAAGGCAACCTGTCGCCGGTCTTCGAGCCCGCTTACGCCCGCAATATCGCGAGGATTGATCGCTGCTCAAAATTCGGTCCGGAATTTCTCGAAAGGCACGAATTCTGCGGAGAGCGTCTGGGACACAGCGCTACCATACGAACCGGTTGTTTTGCCAAACGCGCCGTCGTTGATCCCTTGACCTCCCTCTCGCCAACATTGCCGACGTCGGTTCCGATTGTAAATCCGAACAGATGCTCGGTGTCGAAGCCATCGGCCTTGCCGGTTGCGGGGGGAGCACGAACAACACCAACGCGATGAATCCGAAGCGATGGTAAGGAGGCAACAATTCGCGCTTCAGGCTTCATCTTGCTGCACTGCACTATCAAAAAGCAACCGCGCGCGAGCTTCTCCTCGTTCGACGGCAGGAACAATTCCCGATTATAATCGAGACTACTACCTTCTGCCTATACGATGTACCAAATTCTGATGCTGTAATTCCGGCGCGACGGCGCGCCGCAAGCGTGCACGTCGAAGCTTAGCATAAGCACCCCGCGAACCCAGTTCATCGAGTTGCGAACGCGGCAAATCATATCGGGAGGATACAGATGACGTTGAGGAGCAGGGGATTCTTGGCCGGCGTGTCCATCGTCGCCAGTCTGGTTGCCGGGACGTTTAGCGTAAGCGCCAACGACTCGGTCGTCAAAGCAGTGTCCGATTCTAATCAGTGGGCCGTCGCAGGGCACGATTACGCCAACACGCGCTTCAGCCCGCTTAAGCAAATCAACGCCGAGAACGTCGGCAAGCTGTCGCTGGTGTATTCGTTCTCACTCGCATCATTGCGCTCGAATGAGTCCTCGCCGCTCGTCATCGGCAATACGCTTTATGTGACCACATCGTGGGGTCCGAAATACGTTTATGCGCTCGATGCCGCGACTGGCGCGCGCAAGTGGACCTATGAGCCGGAAATTCCCGATGACGTGCTGCAATACGCCTGCTGCGACGTGAATAATCGAGGTGTATCGTATGCCGACGGCAAGCTGTTTGTCGGGCGCCTTGACGGTAAGCTGACGGCGCTTGATGCCGCGACAGGTAAGGCGATCTGGACCACGACCGTTGTCGATTACAAGCAGGGATCGGTCATCACATCGCCGCCGTTGGTGGTGCGCGATAAGGTCATCACCGGCTTTGGCGGCGGCGAATATGGTGTTCGCGGATCGCTTCAGGCGTTCGACATCGCCACCGGCAAACAGGTCTGGCAGACCTTCACCGTTCCGGCACCAGGCGAGCCTGGCAGCGACACATGGAAGGGCGACACCGGGCTGCATGGTGGTGGTGCTGCATGGCTGGTCGGCTCTTATGATGCCAAATCCGATACGGTTTACTGGGGCACCAGCAACCCTGGCCCCTGGAACACTGGCGTTCGGTCCACTGGTGATGGCAATTTCGGCAAGCTGACAAACCTCTACACGGCGTCGACGCTTGCGCTCGATCCCAACACCGGCAAGATCAAGTGGCACATTCAGCAGACTCCCGCTGACGCTTGGGATTATGACGGCGTGAACGAACTCGTCCTTGCCAACCTGAAAATGGATGGAAAGGAAGTTCCGGCGTTAATGAAGGCGGATCGCAACGGCTTCTTCTTCGTCGCCAATCGCGATACCGGAAAGGTTCTTTCGGCGGAAAAATTCGTCGCTTCGACCAACTGGGCCAAGAAATGGGACGTAACCACAATGCGAGCGGTCGAGGATCCTGACAAGCGCCCAGGTCCCGGCCATCCCGCCAAGGACATCTGTCCAAACCTGATCGGCGGCAAGAACTGGCAGCCGATGTCATTCAGTCCGGAAACCGGCCTCGTCTATATTCCGACCAACAACGTCTGCATGGATTGGTCGGTGAGCGATGTCTCCTACAAGCGCGGCGTCTTCTACCTCGGCGCCGAATTTCCGACCAAGGAAGGCCCAGGCGGATTCCTTGGCGAACTCGTAGCTTGGGATCCGGTGAACAGCAAGAAGGTCTGGTCGATCAAGCAGGACCTGCCTTTTAACGGCGGTACATTGGCGACCGGAGGCAACCTTGTATTTTACGGCAACCTGCACGGCGACTTCCACGCGATCGATGCGAAAAATGGTAAGATTCTCTGGAAGAAAAACCTTGGTTCTGGTATCGGCGCTGGTCCGGTCACCTATTCGGTGGACGGCAAGCAATATGTAGCCGTGGTCGTTGGCCGTACCGCATCTCTTCCGGCGTTCCTTGGAGATGTGGGCAAGAAAATGACTGCCGCCGCGCCAGAAGGCGGCGCATTGTTCGTCTTTGCGGTTCAATAAAAACTAAACGACAGGGAGTTGAGGATGCTAGCAAAGCTACTGGGCACACGTGGATCGTCCAGCGACAAATGCAACGCTTGTGTCCACGCGAGTATCCCCGCTGTTGTTGTCGTTCTCACGCTTCTGGCGCCGGCTTCACAGGCCGGCGCCGACGACGCGCAGCCGCTGCGGCTTTGCGCCGATCCGACCAATCTGCCATTCTCAAGCGATAATCCCTCGATGCCGGGCGTCTACCTGGAAATTGGGCAGGCTCTCGGCAAGGCGCTGGGGCGTCCGGTCAGCTATGACTGGTACAAATCCTATTTCGGCAAACGCACAGTACGCGTCACGCTGCTGGGCAAACAATGCGATGCCATGATCGGCCTGACGCCCAGCGAGGATTTCATGGGGCCGGCGGTCATCTTCTCGAAGCCGATCATCAAGGAAGGTTATGCGCTGGTGACCGCAAAGGGACGCAAGGTTTCCAGCATCGACGATCTCAAACAACTCCGCGTGGCGGTGCAATATCAATCGACGCCCCAAAATATTCTTGCGCTGCGCGATGATATAGAAAAGAAAACCGTACTTAGCCCCGAAGAAGGCATGAGGGCGCTCGACGAGGGCAAGGTCGATGTCACGTTCATCTGGGGTCCCGTCGCAGGCTGGCTCAACAAGACCGAATATGGCGGCCGCTACGATATCCAGAGCACCGATGGCGACGGCCTGCTGTGGCCCGTGGCAATTGGCTTTGCAAAAGGCTCAACGGAATTGCGGGATCAGGTTGATGCGCAGATCCCGGGGCTGGCAGCACTGATTCCCGACCTCTCGGCCAAGTATGGCTTTCCGACCGACATCCCAATCAAGCTGAGCGCAGTCGCGCAGCCAGCGGTCATGCATGCCGCCTTGGACACACCGGCGCTACCCGTCGTTCTGGCACAGGCGACAGCCACCCTTACGGCGGCCAATTCAGCAGCCGAGACGCCCGTAGCAACTCCTGAAGCGGTGAGCGAGGGGCGCGAAATTTTCAACGGTACGTGCGCACACTGCCACGGTCCTGACGCCGTACAGAGCGAACGTCGCATCGACCTTCGACGGCTACGAGTTCGGTATGGCGATAACATGCGCAATACGTATTGGAAGACCGTTCACGAGGGACGCCCGGCGAAGGGGATGCCCGCATGGAACGAAGTATTCAAAGATAACCAGCTTAACAACGTGTACGCTTATCTGATGACCGTACAAAGCCCCGCGGAATAACCTGAACTGAATTTGACGCTGCGAACAGGTATCGGAAGCTCACTAGGTTGAGAGGCTTATTCGTATCCATCCTAAGGCAAGGGCAAAGCATGGTGGCGACTGGCAGGTTTCTCCTGAGGGCCGAGGCAAGGACATGACGAGCTTTCTGATTATCGACGATCATCCACTGTTTCGCGAAGCCCTGGGCAACGCAGTGCGTCTGGCTCATACGGATGCCCGGATCCTCGAGTCGATGTCGATCAAGGGTGCGCTCGATATCCTTTCGTCTGAACAAGGAATCGACCTCGCCCTGCTCGACCTTTGCCTTCCGGATGCCGCAGGATTTTCGGGCTTTTTGCGCCTGCGCGAAACCTATCCTCGATTGCCTGTCGCGATCGTATCGAGCGACGAGGACCAGAAAATCGTTCGTGAAGCGCTTTCGCTCGGTGCTGCCGGATATATACCGAAATCGACGTCAAAGAGTGAATTGGCCCTTTCCATCGCGCGCGTGCTCAGTGGTTCGATTTCCGTTCCGAAAAATTTTGTGGTTCGAAACGAGCCATGCGACGCAGATTTCGCGCAGGTTCTGCGCGCGCGGCTGCGGGAACTAACCCCCCAGCAGCTTCGCGTGCTGGATCTGATCCGGTGCGGATTTCAGAACAAGCACATCGCCGTCGAACTCAAACTCGCAGAATCGACCGTCAAGGGACATGTTACGGAGATTTTGCGCAAGCTGAAGCTCTTCAGCCGCAACAAGGCCATCATCGAGATTGGCAAGATCAATTTGTCGGATCCGAAACAGCAAGCCTCTCGGCTTGATCGCGCGAAGCCGACATGATGAGCCCTGACGGCAGACAAACCGGATGTTCTTCTCAAGCGAACGGACCTTCAAAACTATCGCCGCAATCGCTGGCCCGTTTCGAGTTGAGGGAGGATTTTCCCCGGGAATGACAGAATGCTCCGGGTTCTCATCGCGGCTTTTCTTATCGTTGGCGCTTCTCAAACGTTCGCGGCCGATCAATGGCGAATCGGTTTGCAAAAAACCGGTACGTTTGCCTGACAACTGGACGTTATCCGTCGCCATCATCTTGCCGGCGCCGCGAACCTGGATTTGACCAGCGAGGAATTCGCCTCGCCGGATGCGGGCAAGCTCGCGCTCAATTCTGGTTCGGTCGACCTGGCGGTCGTTGATTGGCTCTGGGGCGCGCTTGGAACAAAAATAAAATTCTACCCTTATTCCACGTCTGTCGGCGCGATCATGATCGGAAGGGATTCGCCGATTCATGACATCGCGGACCTCAAGGGCCGCACGCTGTCTATCGCGGGCGGGCTGCTCGACAAGGGTTGGCTCGTCGTTCAGGCTGCTGATACGCAGGGGCGTCACCCGGTAGTCTCAGAACACTCTCTCTCGACGCCGCCTCACTCGCCTGCTTTTACTCCGCCGCGCTGGCCAAGATCCTCTCCGCCGTTGACAGATATTCTATTCTTCGACGGCACTTCGTGAAGCTAGCCGATCTTGATTTGCAAGGGTTGCGCGCCAAGACATACGCAGGTCCCCCAGAAGGATCGCGCCAACGGCAGGGCAAAAACGGTGCAAGAGTGCGCTACTTGGGTGATTTCGGGGGGCAAGTTCCGCTGCGGCTCTCGCAGTGCGGCAGCCCCTCCTATCCAGCCTCCAAATCGTAAATCGGCACCAGAGTATTTCCCCAGCCTGCGGGGATTTTCCTTTATGATCTACAAGACTTACCATGACGCAAGGACTACATGGTAGTAGGTCGCGAATGCCGTCCTGCATCGATCAATGGCCTCGGACGGCCCCGGCAAACGATGGTTCGCAGCTTACGGCCAGCTCCAAAAAGTGACTTCCGCCACAGGTCGCAACTGGCTATATGGAGGGACGTTCTGCATTATTTCGTTCCGGATATATTGTGACCGATACAAGGATCGTTGCAACGTGACGCGATTTTTGATTGTCGAAGACCATCCCTTGTTTCGCGAAGCGCTGGAAAGCGCCGTTTGCGTCGCCATACCCGACGCGGAAATCTTCCAAGCAGCGTCGATCGACGAGGCATTGGAAGTGCTTTCTTCGACCCATCAAATAGACCTTGTCCTGCTCGATCTTTCGATGCCCGGCACCATCGGGCTTTCCGGTGTCATGCGCATTCGGAAAGCATTTCCGAAGAGTCCCATCGTGATCGTTTCTGGCTACGAGGATTTGGAAATTGTCCAGAGCGTTCTCGCGCTCGGGGTCTCCGGTTACATTCCCAAATCGACATCGAAGCGCGAACTCACGGACTCCATTGGTGAAGTATTGCGAGGAACCATCTATCTTCCCAAGCGCTATCGGGAAGCGGCAAGAACGCGACGACCCAGGGTCGACAATCGGGAGCTGCTTAAAAGCCTTCACGATCTGACGCCGCAGCAACTGCGTGTACTGGACATGTTGCGCAGGGGTCTACAGAACAAGCAAATTGCTTATGAACTTAAGATTTGCGAAACTACGGTCAAGGTTCATGTGTCGGATATTTTACGCAAATTGAACGTATTTAGCCGTACCAATGCCATCATAGAAATCTCGAAAATCGATTTTGCGAGTCTGATCTGTTCTCCTCCGGTCAAGCATCAGGTATCTGAGCGTATCGAGACGTAATAGGCCTTGCGGCCGCTTGATCGACCGATACAACGCGATTCGAATGAGCCCATCTCAAGCCAACAGGAATGATAACAGAGATCGCATCTCAGCGGGTTTGACAGGCTTCTTAAGGAGTTCAATGCCGTAGATCGAAGCCTCCCTCGCTGCCTCTACCGAATAGTCCGCAGTGACTATCATGGCGGGAATTTCGATCCTGACCTGCTGGCGTACCGCACTGATGGCCTCCAGACCGCTTTCATTGCCGTCTAGATGAAGATCCGCGATGATCGCATCAGGCGCGCCGCCGAGTGCTCCGATTCGCTCCAACGCATCTGCTGCGGATATCGTCTTGGCGACGTCGCATCCCCATTCTTCAAGCAGGAAGGCCATCGCCTCCGCGCTCGATGAATCGTTTTCAACGAGCAGTATTTTTGCACCTTCGAGTCCGCTGTATTGGAAGTCGACATATTGAAGCTCGCGCCCCGTCTCCGGGTACGCCTCGAGTTCTGTACGAGGCAGGGTGACAGAAAAGGACGAGCCGTGACCTACGCGCGAAGCAAGATGAATTTCATGGCCGAGAGCCGTCGCGAAGCGGCGCACGATCGATAGACCAAGCCCGAAACCGGCTTCATCTCCGTCGCCTGCTTCACCGCGCTGGAATTCCAGAAAGATCGCTTGCCGCTGGCCTTCGGGTATACCAGGTCCGGTATCATGAACTTGTATCTGGAGTTTGTCGCCCTTCTGCCGGCAACCCATCAGGACTCTGCCTTTCTGAGTGTACCTGAGGGCGTTGGCCAACAGATTCTGCAAAATCCGGCGAAGCATCATCGGGTCTGAAATCACCGCGTGGGACGACGGCTGAATCGTCAATGACAAGCCTCGCTTCGCGGCAAACGGCGCGAATTCCTGTTTAAGCGGGTCGAACAAGGACGAAATCAATAGCGGACGCGGTTCCGGCTTCAAAACGCCGACGTCGAGCTTGGAAATATCGAGCAGTGTTCTTAGCAAATCCTCAAGCGTAAGCAAGGACCGGTCAACTTGCTCGATGAGCGCGGTTCCCTGTTCCGAAACAGCCATCTCTGCGAACGCCGAGAGCGTCAGCCTCGCCGCATTTAACGGCTGTAGGAGATCGTGGGTTACGGAAATCAACACGGAAGATTTCAGCGAACTGGCCGCCTCGGCCTGCTGTTTGGCACGATAGAGATAGCCGTTGGTGCGCTCAATCGAACGTAACGCCTCCTGCAATTGTTGGGTTCGGCTGCGAACCTGATGATCCAGCGCGATAGCCGTCTCGAACAATGAAAACGCATTGGATTGCTGATCCATCGACCGTTCCACGCGTGACATCAGCGCGGCGTTGATCTTCCTGAGTTTCGTGGTCTCCCGTTGCAGCGCCTCTACGGAATCTTGATCTTGCGGCATCATGGCGAAACCGGCCTCTTGCCGATCGCAACTCCGGTCAATGTCTGGTTCAGGTGCATTGCGCGGTACTGTTCGCCGTAGGTGTGAAACCCGACCACCCGATTTTCGCGATAAAGTTCAGACATGTCGCGGGCGAATTGATGCTGTTCCGCATCCAGCCGCCGAAACAGACATTCAAAGCCGATATAGAGCGAGACCTCGCCGATCTCTGCCCGTGTTTCAGCAAACAGCTCGAGCATTGCTCCGATCGGATTACGGGCTTTCGCTACGGTGAGGACCATTCCTTCATCGATAGCGCAGTAAAAATTGAGAGATCCGTCGTCAGGATTTACCCGCTGGATCGAGCGTGCATAGTACGTGCCGCCGGCCCGGACAAGAACGGGATGAGAAGCAAACGAAAACATATCAAGGTGGGTGTCACCGATTCCAACTGCACGCGAATATTCCTGGGCAGCCGGCTCCGCATTCAGCTCCTTGACAACGCGCAATTCTATATCAGCTTCGGTTACCACCATCTTTGTCGATGTCGGCTCGAAGTTATCGCATTTGAATAGGCGAAAGGGCAGTGACGTTGTCAGAATGATCAGCACCGCGGCGTCGGTATGGGCCTGGCCGTCGCAAAAGACCCACGTCTGTCCAAAACGCAGACCGTCGCCCGCGGATCCTCCAACGACGTGAATATTATCGAGCGACGCGTAGAGCGCCGACATCACCACATCCTCGCGTTTGCACATGCCATCAATCAGCAAAAGTCCAAAGGATTGTCGATCCGCTACTTCTGGCGAACATCGTGTAAATTCTTGCCGCAGCTCGGCGCCAATTCTGCGGCCATCCTCGACCCGAAATTGGGCGAGATCGAGTAATGGCCTCGCGACTGCGCTAAAGTCCTGCGCGCTAAATCCCAGCGCGACAACGCTGTTGTCATCCCAGCCTCCGGGCGCAAGTTCGCCAGCAGTCGTGCAGCCATAGACCGGAATGGGTCCATAGATTTCAGCGATTTCAGCGGCAAACTCGTGCGGATCATAGCAAGGCGAACAAAAGACGATAACAATCGCCAGTCCGTCCCTGGGC
>Ga0075441_10001458_pt1 | contig 11381 bp, 9 predicted proteins | sample CoawatmetaG00DNA_FD_71582 | JGI IMG/M metagenome (GOLD analysis project Ga0075441, IMG submission 71582) | Marine microbial communities from the West Antarctic Peninsula - Coastal water metaG002-DNA | ecosystem: Environmental > Aquatic > Marine > Coastal | place: Atlantic Ocean: West Antarctic...
GCATGAGGAACATCAGCGTTTCGCCGTTGCTGCGCGTGAGGTTGTAGGAGGCTTCGTTGGTATCGAGGCGTGCCAACTCGATAGCGATGTCTTGCGGGATGTCCGCAGGTGCGATGCTTTGGCGGTCTAGCACGTTTTCGGGCAGCCCTTTGGCTTCGCCGTAAAGATCGTCGCAGGTATCAATGCTGTCGTCCAATTTTTGCGCGGCGCGAAGCCCAGCATCGGATCGCCCGCCTGCCAGATAGAACACTGCGTAATCAACGGCAGATGGTGCCGCAGTTGCCGATTGAACTTCGCGGATTGCGCGCAATTGGAACAGGGCGATGCCGTTTTCGATGGGCAGCGGCGCTGTTACTTCACCAGGTGACAGGCCGCGCATGACGCTTTGCAACTGTGGCGGATAGTTGGTGATTGGCAACCATCCTAAGCGTCCGCCGTTTTCTCTGCTGGGTATTCCGGAAAAGCGCCGTGCTTGTGCCTCGAATGCTGATGTAGACCGCAGTTGGCTGATTTCCAGCGCGATTTCCATGGCTTCGGCGGCCCGTTCTGGTGGTGCTGCAATGATGATTTCAGACAGCAAAACTTGGATCGCGGCGCCACCTGTCCCGATTTGTGCAATCGCGCGGTTCACGTCGCTATCTGTGATCGTTGCCTGCGATCCAAAACGGCTACGCACGTAGTCGCGCCAGCTTACACCGGTGCGGACAAAATCGCGCAGTGATTGTTCGGATACGCCATTGGTGCCAAGGAGTTGCAAAAATTCATCAAGGTCCATTTCGGCGCGCTCGGCAAAATTGGTCATCTCAGCGAGCAGGCTTTCCTCGGTCATACGCAGCCCTGCACGTGCAAGCGCGTCGTCTTTTAGGCGATCTTCGATCAATGCCTCACGGGCGGTTTTGTCTAGATCACCCGCTGTCTGAAAGACCTCGAGCAACCGAATGCGTTGGTCCAACTCAAAACCTGTAATTGCGCGGTCGTTGACCGTGATTACCGGTTGGAACGTGCCTTGGGCTGCGGTCTGTGATCCCAGTATCAGGGTCAAAGCGAAGATGAAAAAACGCATTGGTCTGCCTCTTGTCTTGTTCATGGGGCGCAGGCGGCGGCGGGTCCCGCGCTGCCGTTTGCCGAAAATCCGTTCAGCGATACCGATAGCCCATAGCTGGTCGATGCGTCCACTGTAATCGATGACGTATACCTGCGCGAGACCGAAAGATCGACCGTCACACATTCGTTCTTATATTGCATGCCCGCGCCTGCAAAGGCTGGTTGGTCATTGGCCAAATCATAGCGCGTTTCAAAGTTAACCGCCCAGACCGGCGCCAGCTGGAATCTGCTATCAAGCGTCCACTCTGAAACCGCGTCTGGTCTGCTTTCTGTCGCGTCTGCGGCCTGCCAGATGTAGGCCGCATTCAGGTCAAGCCACCCATTTTGCCAGCCAAGCCGTGTCGCCGCTCGTGTAATGCTTGCGTCGTCGTCAAACAGAGTTCGCCCGTCGATTTCAAATCCTGATTTTGCGGTGTATTGCCCCGCCAAAAGCCAATCTGAGGATCGCCCATCAAGGCCTGATGACGGGTTGAACGCAGTGTTGTTGGTGTCCCGCATGACACGCCCAAAAGTCAGCGTAGAGGTCGCACCTTGTGGCGCGATCCGTGTCCACGTCACGCCGATCGCCGCTTGTGCGCCGATGTCGACTGCGTCATCGCCAGAAAACCGAGAGGTGTCGAACAGGTTCGCTTGGTCCAGCTCTGAGCGCGTGCTGTCTTCATTTGGGGGCGTCACCCCGTATGTGTCAGACCACGAGAGCGCGACCGTCGGCTCTAGCAAGTGCTGTGCGCCGTTTGCTGATGTGCTGGCCAATGGGTACCGCAAGGTCAGCCCAATGCTTGGCATAATCCGCAGGCCATGATCATAGTTTGTGTCGTCATTTATCCCGTACCAATCGGCCCGCACCCCCGCACCTGACTGCAGCAACAAGCCAGCATTCGTGATCCAATCGCGCGTAACGCTGCCGTTTGCGCTGCCACGTGTTACATCGCGCGCGTCGTCCCCGTCAGTATCGCCGTACCGATATGCGGTGTCCGCAGAGGCCCCGTAACGAAAGGTTCCGCCTGCGGTCATCGCCACGCGGTTTTCATATGACAAACTGCCAGTGATAGGCGGCAGGGACGCGCTGTCTTCATCGTCGCGTAGGGTTTGATAGTAGGTCAAATTTGCATGGGTCAAGTCGGTGTCGCGGACCCGCAGAAGAGTGACCGCGCTGTCGAGTCGGTCTTTGTTTGAGAAGCCGTAATCCAACAAATACGCGCTGTCCGACGCGGATTCGATGTCGAACGTCAACCCGTAGCCTTTTCCAAGGTCAAACGTGCCATCCGCAAACAGGTAGGATCGCGCGCCGGTTTTGAGTGCGTCTTCAGAGATGGCTGCATCAATTGTTAAGTGTCCGCGCATGAAGGCTTGGCGGTACTGTGCCTGAAGTGTGCGAGTCTCAGTAGATAGATACGGGGTTAATGTGACATCGCGGTGGTCGCCGATCCGTATAAAATAAGGAATTTTGATCCCTGTTCCAAGCAGATCTGTGGTCCTAAGCGTTGGGATTAGCAGTCCCGTCGCCCGTGTCAGCGTTGGGTCAGGCAGGCGTATGCGTGGCAGCCAAAAGATAGGCGTGCCACGGATCAGGAACTGCGCATCTGTAAAGTATAGTTGTTGTGCGACTTCGTCATGCACGACTTTTTTAGCACGAATTTCCCATAATGGGCTTTGGGTTCCGCAGACTTTACAAGATGTCGCCGCCACTTTGTAAAGCTGGCTATAGCGTCCGTCGATCCGGTCAATTTGGTTGGCTGCAAGTTGTAGTTGTTGGTCGAGGACCAGCCGTGCGCCGCGCAGCATGCCGTTTTCCAGTTTTGGATCAAGTGATGCCTGATCTGCGGTGATGATCGTTCCGTCGGGTGCTTGGATCAGGATCGGCCCTGCGATGGTCAATCTGTCTGACGATTGGTCAAAGATCACTTGTGCCGCCGACAGACGCGTTCCGTCATAGAACACTTCGATGTTGCCGCTTGCGATCAATTGCGTGCCGCCTTGGATGGTCACGGTATCCGCCACAAGGGTCGCCGCCCCTTGGGAGAGGGCGAGTGTTGGGAACATAAAAAGGAAGGCCAAAATTATACGCATTATCCGTCCTCGTGATGCAAAAGCATCCCAAGTGAAAGTCCAATAGCCGCGAGTGGTGGCGCCCATGCGGCCAGCAGCGCGGGCAATTGTCCGTTTTCACCCAAAACCTGCGCGAAGTTGCGGATGAAGTAGACCGCAAATGACAACAGGATTGCGAAAAGCACCATCATGCCTGTCCGTCCGCCGCGCTGGTGGCGCAACGTAAAGCTGGCCCCGATCATGACCATCGCGACGAGGAACAGCGGCAGTGCAAGTTCCATTTGGAACCAGACTTGATGCCTTTGCGCCGAAAATCCTGCGGTTTGCAGTCGGTTGATGAAGGCAGGTAGGTCCCAGATCGGAATTGATGACGGTGTCCCGAAACTATCGCGGATTTGGCTGGCGGTGAGCGTGGACGGGATTTTGAGCGATGGATGTGTGGTCGCAAGCGCTTCAGAATTGATGCCGCCGCCCAGCGGCCAGCTTTTGGCGTTTTGTGTGATCCATGCGCCGTCGTCTAGGGTTGCGAGTGCGGCCTCGATGCGGCGAGTTGGCCCGATGTCGCCCGTAAACGTGATGAAGGTAACGTTGCGCAGCACGGTCCCGTTCAAATTGGCGCTTCCGGCGCGGATCACGGTTTGTCCGTCTTCGTTTCCTTGACGTAGCCACAGGCCGGAGGCCCCAAGCGACAGGACTGAGCTTTCACCGCGCAGTGCATCGCCGCGTTCTTCAAATTGACGCGATGTTGCGGCAACGATGGGGTTCAGGATCGCCACTGATAGGATGCCAATTGTCAGCGCCACAAGTAATGGCGAGATAAGCGCGCGCAGCGCAGATCGCCCCGCCGCCCGTGTCACGACCATCTCAGAAGATCGCGCCAACCCAAGGAACAGCGCGACAGTTGCCAAGATCATTATCAGCGGTAAGATGCGATAGATCCCTTGCGGTACATTCAAAAGTGTCAGTGTCAGCACGTCGCCAAAGCTCGCGTCGACGCGGCTAAAGCGCCGTAATTGTTCGACCAGATCAAGGAACAGCATGATCATAAAGAACACGCCTAAGACCCCCAAGAATGTGATTGCAAAGCGTTTGGCGAAATAGAGGTGCAAAATCATGGCTGTGCCTCGAAGCGTGGGCGTCGTTTCAACAGGTACGGCTTTGTGGATGCAAACAGCAGACACCAAACAATGGCGATGCCGATAACGCTGGGCAGATATGACATGAACCAAAGCGATGCATCTTGGCGGGCCATGTTCAGGCCGACGGTTTCCACGGCTTTGATGACGATGATTAGAAATATTGCAAATACAATCTGTCGCCAAACACCAAAGCGGCTGAACCCGCCAACCATAAGGGCGGCGAACCCAAGCATTGAAGCGACCAACCCAAGCACGGATTGGCTAAACCTGTCATGTGCGGCTGCCAGCAGTTTCGCGGCGCTTTGGCCTGTCTCAGACTGCAGTGCCAGTGAGGCGCCTAATAGTTCAAACGTGCCAACTTGGGACGCGCGCCGTCCTTTGTTGGGTGATATCTGGATGAAGGCGCCAATATTATAGGCAAAATCATCAAACGTCGTGGTGAACAGTTTTTGGTCGGCCGTGCGCAAGGTTTGGGCCAGCCCGTTGATCATCACAAGCTGCGCGTCACCTTGGGTACGAATAAGAAATGCTTGGGCGGCGGTGTAGGTCACGTGGCTTTCAGGATTGCGGATGTCGGACAAAAAGATGTTCCGCAGTTCACCGCTTGGCGTGATGTCGCTGATGTAAAATGTGATCCCGTCGGTGGGCTCAATAAATCGGCCTTCGGTTAGCAACCGCGCGGTGACATTTTGCGCGATCTCGGCTTGGCGTACGTCAAGTTGGGCCAGAGAACGCGGGACAAGCACATGCATCAGCACCGACATTAGCATCATCACGATTAGCCCGAAATAGACGACAGGCCGCGCGAGCCGGAACGCAGAGTACCCCGTTGCTTGGACCACGACCATCTCGGATTCAGACGTCATCCGGTTGGTCACATAAACCGCTGCCGCAAATCCTGCCAGAGGCAACGCAAGCCGGATCACTGCGGGCAGCGACAGCGCTGTGAATTCCAGAAATACCACCGCAGATTGCCCGTCTGCGATCAACTGATCAAACAGCACAACTGCGCGATTGATCCAGTAGACCATCACCAGCACAAAGCTGAAAAAGCCGAACAGCACAATGAGCTGCGACAGCATATAACGGTCAAACCGTGCCACGTGGCCCATCCCCCGAATTGGCGCTGCATATTGTGTGTCAAACTAGCCTAAGCCGCGCTGGGACAAAACCGTAATCTGGTCAATTGGTGGGCAGCGGGCTAGGTATTGCCTAAACCAACTGTTCAAGGACCCCCTTTCACATGACTGCATTGACTGATTTCACATATTGCGCGACCGATCTGGACCAAATATCGGATTTCGACGGCACGATTGCCATTTTTGTTGGTGCTGATGCCAAGCTCGATGCCTGCGCGCGCAAAGTGAATACACTGACCCGCAAAGCGGTGGACAGGTTTGTTGCAAGCGAGGCGTTTAATGGATTGGCCGAGGGCGCTGCTGTGCGTTTGGCGTATCCTTCGGGGCTTAGCGCCGTTGCTGTGATCGTGGTCAAGCTGGACCGCAAGCCGACCCAAGAGGCCGCCCGCAAGGCTGGTGCCTCGCTGGCCATTGAAAAGGGCCCGCAGCCGATGCTGGTTTTGGCAGGCAATTTGGGCCGTGCGGATGAGGCCGCGTTGGGGCTGATGCTGCGTGATTATGCCTATGTGGATCATAAAACGGCGGAGCCGAAGCTGCGCGGGCCTGTGACCATAATGATGTCCAAGCCTGAGGCTGTGGATGACGTCGCCTTGCGTTCCGTGGCAGAGGGCGTGTTTTTCACCCGTGATTTGACCAATGCCCCCGCCAATGACCTGACCACCACGAGTTTTGGTGATCGTTTGGCAGAATTGCAGGCGCTTGGCCTAAAAGTTGAGGTTTTGGAAGAAAGTCAGCTGGAAGAGCTGGGCATGGGCGCGCTGCTTTGCGTCGGGCAAGGGTCTGCGAGCCCGTCCAAGGTTGTTGTTATGCAATGGCATGGTGGCGGTGATGAGGCCCCGTTTGCACTGGTCGGCAAGGGCGTGGTGTTTGATACCGGCGGTATCAGCATCAAACCTGCGGGCGGCATGGAAGACATGACCATGGATATGGGCGGCGCTGGTGTTGTGTCGGGCGTCATGAAGACGCTGGCGATGCGCAAAGCAAAGGCCAATGTTGTTGGCCTGGTCGGCATCGTTGAAAACATGCCGTCGGACCGCGCGGTGCGTCCTGGTGATGTTGTGACGTCGATGAAGGGCGACACGATTGAGGTGATTAACACCGATGCTGAGGGCCGTTTGGTGCTGGCTGATGTGTTATGGTACGCTCAAGAGCGGTTTGCTCCGCGTGCCATGATCAATTTGGCGACGCTGACGGGTGCGATGCTTATTGCGCTTGGCCATGAGAATGCAGGCGTGTTTTCGAATTCAGATGATCTGAGTGCGTCGTTTCTGAAGGCGGCTGGGGCTGAGGGTGAAGGTGCGTGGCGTTTGCCGATGTCGCCTGCCTATGACAAGCTGATCAACAGTCGTATCGCCGATATGAAGAACACAGGCGGACGCCCAGCAGGATCGATCACAGCGGCGCAGTTTTTGGCCCGTTTTGTAAAAGACGGCTTGCCGTGGGCGCATTTGGACATTGCGGGTGTCGCATCTGTTAAGGGTGCGACGACGCTTGCGCCTGCGGGTGCAACGGGCTGGGGTGTTATGGCGCTTAACCGTTTTATTTCAGATAATTACGAGGCATAAGTGGGAGCTGTATATTTCTATCACCTGACCGAAAGCCCGCTTGAGGACACGTTGCCGATGCTGGTGGGTAAAGCCCAAGGTGCTGGTTGGCGTGTGCTGGTGCGTGCATCCAACCCTGCTGTTTTGCAACGGTTGGATACGCGGTTGTGGCAAGGTGCGCCTGCGTCGTTTCAGCCGCACGGCATGGCAGGCGGTCCGCATGATGACAACCAGCCTGTGTTATTGGGTGTGGATACGCCTGCGGATGGATTTGGCTGCGTGATGTCGGTGGACGGTGCAGGGGTTATGGCGGCAGAGGTAGGGCAGTTGATGCGTACATGTGTGCTATTTGACGGCAATGATGACGACGCCAAGGCCCATGCGCGGACCCAGTGGAAGGCGTTGACTGACGCTGGATGTGAGGCCCAATATTGGGCGCAGGACATGGGGTCTTGGGTTAAGAAGGCTGAAAGCACCGGCGCTTAATTTCAGTTTTAGCGTTTTATGGCGCTATCTTGAAAGGATCAGTTGACCGTCTTTGATGGTGATGCTGTCAAAATTACTGAGATATGTCATACCCAACAGCGAGCCAAACATCTGCCCATCATTGACGACTGCGCGCACGCTTGTATCGGTGATTGCACCAAGGCTGACGGTATCAAGCCGCACGGCTGCGGTGCGCACGGTGCCATTGGCGGTGCTGGCGGTGCCAAGATAGGACAGTGAGCTTGGGTTCAGGCCGATGCGTTTTGCGTCGTCTTGGGTCAACACGACTTGAGATGCCCCTGTGTCGACGACAAATTCGACGGGCACGTTGTTGATGTCGAGGGTCAGATAATAATGCCCATCACGCGCACGGGGCAGCACGATTGTGGTGCCGTTCACAACCGATTGGCGCGGAGTGATGGTGCGTTGAATTTCTGGCCACATGCCGATCACGGCGATAGCGCCCATAAAAATCAGAACCCAGATGCCCATTTGTTGCAGCATTTTACCGATGTTGATGCGGCTCGCCAGCAGATACGACAGCAAAAGCGCGCCCCCCAAAAGGGACAGGTAGATGGCGTCGGCTGTTTGATCACTGCTCATGACGGATCATATAGGGCTTATGCGGCCATTCCAAAAGTCTCTAGCAGGCCATCAAGGATAAATTGTACGGCGAGTGCCGCCAAAAGCATGCCCAGAAGGCGTGTCAGGATGTTAAGGCCCGTTTTACCCAAGAGGCGTTCAAGCAGAGGGGCCACGAGGAAGGCGATGAACACGGTGAACAGCACAGTCAGCATCACAGCGGCGACAGCGGCAAAGCCTGCGACACCTTCGGCTTGACCTGCGAGCAGGATAATCGTGGTGATAGCCCCTGGCCCAACGATCAGTGGCATGGCGAGCGGAAACACAGACGGATCGTCTTGATGTTCAATGGCACCTTCGTTTGCGCTGTCTTCGCGGCGTGCTTGGCGTTTTTGGAAAAGCATCTCAAGCGCTGTGAGGAACAGTAAAACACCGCCTGCGATGCGGAATGCTGACATGGAAATGCCGATGAAGCCTAAAAGCGCCTCGCCCAAGACCAAGAACGCCAACATCAGCATGGCGCCAATCAGGCAGGACCTAATTGCAACACTGCGCCGTTGCGCCGTTGTCATCCCATCGGTGAGTGCCACAAATAATGGCGCCAGACCAAGCGGGTCGATGATGATGAACAACGTCGTGAAGGCAGCAATCAGGGCTGGTAGATCTGTCATGGTGTGCTTTCTGCGCGGGATGACCCCCGCGTTGATTTATGGTTACCCAAAGTTGATCAGGATTTTTGCGCCCGTTCAAGCCTTTCTAGCGATTGCATCCATATGGCTTCGGCGCGTTCAAGTGCGTTCATGACTTCGGCGTATTTCGCGTTCCATGTCGCAAGCTCGCCTGCTTTACCGTCCTCATACAGGGCAGGGTCCGCGAGTTTCTTGGCCAGCTTGTCGCGCATCTCGTTGATTTTCTTGACGCGCTCTTCGCCCTTTTTGGTGTCAGACCGCATGGCTTGTAGTTGTTCTTTGCTTGCTGTCTTTTTCTTTTCAGCGGGCTTTGGCTTATCTTTGCCCTTTGGCTTTTCTGGCGTCAGCAGCATTTTGCGGTAGGCTTGCAGGTCATCATCATAGGATGTGACGTGCCCGTCTTTGACCAACCAGAGCCGGTCAGCGACCATCGACAGCAAGTGCATGTCGTGGCTGACAAGGATCACGGCGCCAGTATAGGCGGTCAGCGCGTCGACGAGTGCTTCACGAGATTCGATATCAAGGTGGTTTGTCGGCTCATCCAAGATAAGCAGATGCGGGGCAGGGAGCGTGGCTAAAAGCAGCGATAGACGCGCCTTTTGGCCGCCCGACAGACGCCCGACTTCAGTGTCCGCTTGATCAGCGCCAAGGCCAAAACCAGCAAGGCGGGCGCGCAGGCGTGCTTGGCCCTCGGACGCGCGTTCGCGCATCAGGTGTTCGAGTGGCGTTTCATCAACGTAAAGTTCGTCGACTTGGTGCTGCGCAAAGAAACCGATCCGCAGTTTGTTTGACGTCACCATGTTGCCGCTTGCGATTTGCAGGCGATCGGACAACATTTTTGACAGCGTCGATTTGCCTTCACCGTTACGCCCAAGCAGCGCAATGCGGTCGTCTTGGTCGATGCGCAGGTTCAGATCGCGCAGAATGATGGTTTCGCCGTAACCAACAGACGCATTCTCGGTTGCAATAATCGGTGGCGACAGTTCTTCCGGCTTGGGAAAGGTGAAAACGGTCCGCGCCACGTCTTCTGGTGCGCGAATTGTTTCCATCTTTTCAAGGGCTTTGACGCGGGATTGGGCTTGTTTGGCTTTGGACGCTTTCGCCTTAAAGCGGTCAACGAATGCTTGCAGGTGTTCGCGTTTTGCGTCTTGTTTCTTTGCCGCAGATGCCATGAGCGCGCGTTTTTGCGCACGCTGTTTGGCGAACATGTCGTAGGTACCCGTGTAGTAAATCAGGCCCTTGTCTTCGAGATGCAAAATGCCGCCGACGGACCGGTTCAGCAATTCGCGGTCGTGGGACACGATCAGCACGGTATGCGGGTATTTCGTCAGGTATGCCTCGAGCCAAAGCGCGCCTTCAAGGTCAAGATAGTTGGTCGGCTCGTCGAGCAACAGCAGGTCGGGTTCTGAGAACAGAACGGCGGCCAAGGCCACGCGCATCCGCCAACCGCCTGAGAAGGCGGAGCAGGGCTGCAGCTGTTCGCTATGGGTAAATCCAAGGCCACGCAGGATCGATGCGGCGCGGGCTTCTGCGGACCATGCATCGATGTCGACAAGGCGGGTTTGTACTTCTGCGATGCGGCTTGGGTCGGTGGCTGTTTCAGCCTCGGCCAGCAGCGCCTCGCGTTCAACATCAGCCCGTAGCACGGTGTTTATCAGCGATACCTCGTTGCCGGGAACCTCTTGGGATACGCCGCCGATTTTCCAACCCTTGGGCATATTCACAACGCCCGTGTCGAGCACCATTTCGCCACGAATGATTTTGAACAGCGTCGTTTTGCCAGACCCGTTACGGCCCACAAGACCAACCTTGTGACCGGTCGGAATGGTGACGGATGCGTTTTCGACCAATGTGCGGCCAGCGACGGAATATGTGATGTCAGATATTTTAAGCATGGGGTCGCTTTGCCTGATGTTAGGCGCGGCGTCAATCAGCGTTCGTTCCATCCTTTACCCGCGATGATCTGCCGGCGGGCTGCGGCGATCCGTCGTTCGCGGGTCACAGACTGTTTGGCCGACGAGAAATGCAAGTTCCAACCGCGTTTGCGGCCCGGTGTCAGCGCGTCAAAGGCCGCTGCTAACATGATGTCGTCCTCAAGCGCGATTTCCAATTCCACCACCAGATCAAGCTCTGTTTGATGCTTGGGGGTTGGTTTTATTCCAGCCGACGCGTATCCCATCAATTCATATAGATAGGCGCGGATAATCAGTGCTTTCTGAGCGACTTCATCGTTATCAGTAAAGCGCATGATCGTCGCATTTTCAGTATTTGGTCCGTTCTTTTCCAATACCTTTTGGGTATCTTTAAGAAGCGATCCGTTCATGAATGACAGGCGAAAGTTCTCACGAAAAGCACCAAAAACAGCAATGTTGCGGCCTACATGCATGTAACACGGGTGGCCCCATTTGACCGTTTCATCCAGCCCAGCATCCAAACAAATTGTGCGTAATCCTGCCAAACCTTTTGCCCATATCTGTGTCGCACATTCAGGGGTGTTAAATTTTACACAACGGTCACAGCCTTTTGTAAAATAATCTTCGATGTTATACCGCTGCTACTCCAAAATCCGAAAGTTCTCGTGGGTTATGACGCGGAAGTTGTCTGACACCTTGTCGCGGAATTTCGTCCATTCATGCGGGATGGTTTTGC
>Ga0075441_10001459_pt1 | contig 11381 bp, 12 predicted proteins | sample CoawatmetaG00DNA_FD_71582 | JGI IMG/M metagenome (GOLD analysis project Ga0075441, IMG submission 71582) | Marine microbial communities from the West Antarctic Peninsula - Coastal water metaG002-DNA | ecosystem: Environmental > Aquatic > Marine > Coastal | place: Atlantic Ocean: West Antarctic...
ATCGTTTTGTCTGACATTTCCACTTCCCCCTTGATTTATCCCATATAATCAGGCGGTGCCCAGAGGGATTTTCATAATGACGGTTGATATTCTGATCTGAGTATGATGACCATCTCAGATTTTCAAGTCGGTTGTCGCTTTGGTCTCGATTGATGTGATCAACTGTAGCAAGATTATCTGGATTCTCAAGGTAAGTCATGGCGATAAGCCGATGAACATATTGCCTCTTGCGATTACTGAGTGCAATATATCCGTATCCGCGATTGTTGTGGGTAGGTTTCAAGAATCTCCCTTTACCGATGTGAGACCATATCCTCCCGTCCTCTGTTGCCGAGTATCGCGGATATCCGGGAATCGTTTTCATTCGTTTAATATACCTAAGAATTATATCAAGAGTTTATATCACTATGTCCGATGAACCCCCATCTCTCAAGAACCATTTTATCATCAACCTTGACCGAAGAAAAGACCGATGGGAACACATCTCTGAAGAAGTCAAGAAGCTCGGGATCCATGAGCCTAACCGATTCCCTGGTATTGTCGCACCTCCTCCTCATCCTCCTATCCTGGGATGCGGTCAATCGCATCTGCGATGTCTTGAGATTGCTCAAGAAAAAGACTGGGAATATGTGGTGGTTATGGAAGATGATGCTTGTTTCTTACGCCCGGACACTCTTCTCAAGCAGATTAAAGAGATCTTGAACGATGAAGAGTTTGATGTCTTGCTCTGCGGATACAATCCATTCGGGCCACATCTCAAGGTTCGGCACAACTTCATTCAAGTTCAGCGAGCTTATTGCGGGACGATGTATATCGTCAAGAAGCACTACTATCAAACCATGATCCAGAATATCAAGCAAGGTCTCGATTTACTGAAGCACACACAAGATCGCCAGTATTCGTGGGATGCCTTCTGGGTCTTACTGCAGCGTAAGGACACATTCCTCGGCGTGAATCCTCTGTCTGTAGTACAGAAGGCAGATTACTCTGATATTGAAGAGAAACAGACGAACTACACGAAGCTCATGCTCACGATTGATAAGTGATTAGGACTTAAAGTTTTAATAGTTAAACTAAGTATAACAGGAGAACAAGATGAGCGCAACTGAAGAGAATATTTACGCGTTTGAGATTGTGATCACGGATGAAATCGTCAAGATGTTTGAGAAGACTGGGAGGTCTCTCGCTGATTCTTCGTTGAAGAAGTATTCGGAAGACATTATCCGACTTCTGAAGAAGGTGGGATTCTTTGAAGAAGGTCTGGCTCCCCGGTGGCGGGCGGAAGGTGATAAACTTGAGAATATGCAGGATCACTTCAAGGTGTTTTACAGAGAGCCAGCAGACCTCATGGAGAAACTCGGCTCAATCGGGATCCAGACGAAGCGGAACTACTGCTCGGCGGTCATCACTCTCCTTCAGTGTGGTGCCACTTTTGACGCGGATCACCCAGAATATGGCTCATACAATACCGAGATTTTGAATGCGTATCTCGAAGAGCGTAAGCGATTGAATGTAGAATACGCGAACTCAAAAGCACTCGTGGGGCAAGGAATGACTACGGGACAGAAAGCCAACATGGCGACTCAAGATGAGATCAGGGAGGTCATTCAGAATCTGGAGACACGCAACGCACCTCGGAAGAAGGACGAGATCATGATGCAGAGACAGATGATCGTCCTGCTGAAGCTGTATCAACGAATCCCTGCTCGGAATGAGTTTGCGACTCTCGTATATTCTGATGATGATATGGCACCCGAATCAATCTCAGCATCAGGCAATACGATTCACCATCACAAGGGCGGATGGGTTGATGGTGTCTGGGTCGTCCCCACCATGGAGATCAACCTCCGTGATTACAAGACAAAGACACACCACGGAGACCGACACATACTCATTAGTCAAGATTCAGAGTGGGGGCGAGGTATGATTGAGGCCATCAAGAATCTCGCGAACTCGCCAAAAGCGCCTAGACCGCTCTTTATGAAGAATTTCAAAACGATGAACCCTCTCGATAACAACGGGCTCTCAAAACTCTTGAGTGCTTTCTTCAAGAAAGAATTGAATAAGAAGATCTCTACGACGATCCTGGCAAAGTCCCTGTATCAAGAAACGATAGGGCAGTCAGTGTCAGAGCAACTCCGAGCCTTATGCCTTGCTCGCGGGCATTCCTTAGGGACTGCTCTGACGCACTACTGCTGAACTTCCCCCTATCGCTGACATTACACGAATGACAGATAATCGCCCTACAGTATCCGGTCTCGTGATCGTGATCCATAACCTTCGTTTCCTTACATCTCTTTGTCCCTGTGTCAAACGCACAAGAACAAAGCTCACAGTTCGGGGTATCCAGATATCTCTGATATACTTCATCGAGCGTCTGTCCCTCTTCAAACTTGAGGCCACGCGAGATCCACTTCGTGGTCCTGCTGTTCTTCTTGCCCCTCTCGCTCTGGGAGTAGGCTCTGCAGGCTTCGCGTTGTTTTTGCTTTGCTTGTTCTGGGGTGTATGTCCTGGGGCGTCCTCTGGTTCTGGGTTTGTCTAATATCATATGTGATGTGGTGATAACCTTGAGGAGACAATAATTTTAGGATTCAAACGCACCTAAGGAGGCGTTTATTTCTGTCCTAGGGATATATGGAGATACCGAGATTGATTCATCAGATATGGTGGGATATGAAAGCTCCTCTTGAAGAGATGCCTGAATACTATGAACCGCACGAGAAGATGCTGGACTTCTGTAAAGAGCATATGATTTCACACCGACTCTGGTCAAAGGAGGCATGTGAAGCCATGGCGCAGCCCTATCAAGAGTTATGGGATTCCTTCCGCTATGATATTCAGCGCATAGATTTCATACGGCTAATCATATTGAATACATATGGAGGTCTGTATGTGGATATGGATATATACCCAGTCAAGAATATTGATGATCTCTTTGAAAAAGAAGAGGTCTTTGTAAGATGGAGTGGTCAAAAAGACGCGTATAATGCGATCATGGGAACTTATATCCAGCATCCGATATGGAATGAACTCATTGAAGAATCAAAGGAGCGGACTGCAATCTGTCAGTCGATGGATTTTTATGACACGAAAAAAGGGAGATTAGAGTCGCAGACGACAGGCTGTCGTCTTCTTACTCGTGTATTAAAAAAAGGAAAACAAAGTTCAGGAAAGCGAAAACACACGGACTTCCTTGAAATCGTCAGGGTATCTAACGAGAAGAAGAAGATCTTATCAGAAGGAGATGATTACCGCTTTCAAGATTCTTCGGTGTCAGGGTGGTATGACATGAAGAAGCATGACCCGAGATATTTCAAGAAGCACTTAGCGCCACTCGTATAATTCGTTAGAATGTTTCTGTTTGTTTTCCCTGATGTTTGAAGGGACATCTCGCTCGATGAAGGGAGCAGGATACACATACGCGGGACCCACGCTAAAGGCAGCAAGAGCGTTGAATATCTCAATATCAATTGCTCTGACTCTGCCAGCTATGAAGCGTTCTGTGAGGTAATCAAGGATATCCCTTGCCATCTCCCATTTCGGGATGTAGTACGCTAAGAGCATGACCATCCTTTGATCGTCCTTGACTTTGTTGATACCTGGCTTAGACTTAAGGCTAAGTTTTGCTTTTGATGAAATCTTTCGATGAGTTATGAATCCCCCTAAGTAGGAGATGCAGTCCTCCGGTAAATCGTCAGGGATATTATTCACCTTCTCGGCATCATCTTCACAGATGATAACCTTATCCTCTTTCTTATCTACGATTTGCTCTAGCATTCTCAGGTGGCTCATAAAGCACCCGCACTTAGCCTTGTGCTGTTTTTCAGGGACGTTCCAGTAAGAGACCATCTTCTGAAACAGAGGATCATGAGGATCCATATCGTCATAATGAGTCGCTGAGAATCTGTGGAAATCCGTATCCTCCCAGAAAGCGTTGCGACTCATATCCTTATCAAGGTTGATGTAATACTTATTTTTTTGAAGAGGGCATTTTATCAGAATCTTCTCCCTAAGATACATCACCAAAGATATCCTTGAATACTTCTCACCTTTGTCAAGTCCTTTGCAACCGACATCAGGGTTGTCTCTGTAAATATCAGGGAGGAGTGAGTTATATATCTTATCTTCGTGTGTTTCAAAGATAGGTGTATTTCCGTGAATCTGATGGACATCTGCGCACAGGTGATCACCGGCTCTCATATCTACCCCTACGCCGAACTGAGGAAAGACGAAGAATCCGCCTTGATACGAACCTCTTTCAAGGACGCTTAGATTGCCGAAACCGAAATCACCCTTATCCTTATGGCAGGCCGTCCTGAAGTTGCGATTTATCGTAATCGTGGAGAAAGGCGTACCAGGGATTCTGAGGTTCGGTCTTTCATCGGCTCGGTCATTCTGTCTCTGATACTCATCAGGATTGAGGTCTTTGTAGGATTTCGCGAACTCCTTGAGATATGGCATACCCGCTTGAAAGAGTCCTAAGTTCTTCTCGGTGTAGTAAGACAGACGACATGGCAGATTAAGGCCAAGGCTCTTTGTTGATTCATAATATCCGATGGGGTTTGAGGCCACGAGGTTATTGACAATCATCTTGCCAGGAGTCCCGTCTGGTTTCAGGTAATAGGTAGAGTATCCCTTCTTGCTGATGTTGTGAGGAGTCCGCTTAGACCAGTAGGTAGAATCAGGATCTATGGGTCCCGCTGAGGCTCCGCGTCCTCGTGAGTGTTTCGCGAGTTTGTGGAAAGACTTCCACCCCTGCAGTAGGAGTTCGTCAGAAACGATCTTCTTCCTAAACTTCAGGAGAAGTGTGCCTTGATAATACACATCACAATCTTCCTCGATGAAGTGCTTGATATAGGTTTCGTCAATATGTGTGCCGATGAGTGCTTCAGATTGCTCGTCAGTCAATACCTTCTCTGCTTCAATCACTCTCATTTTACTAGCTCTTATGAATAAAAAAATCTAGGGATAAATTACAAAAGATGAGAGAGTTGCTAGAGGTCGGGAAGATGGAAGACTTCACAATTGATCAGTTTGCGGGTTCCTTAGCTCTGATACTGGGGAGCGTCGGCGGTCTCCTCATGATAATCTGGAAGAGTCGCTGTGCGTGCCGCATCAATTGCTGTTATCTGTTCAGATGTGAAAGATTACCCCCGAAAGAGAATGATGGAGGGTCAGACTCTGACGATGCCCCAGTGAAGCCAGGGGTGAAGCCAGGGGTGAAGCCAGGGGTGAAGCCACCTCCTCGCCAGAGTGGGACGAGCATCCGTGAATCTACAGAAAGAGATCTAGAATATCCCGAAAGTCCTTTGCCTGCTTCGGTCAGTCCCTGAGATTAAAATATCCAGACCCCTTATCTGATGGATCTAAGCCTTCTGTATGCTTCCATGTGGAAAGACAAGGGTCTTGTCAAAAATCGCCATATCAAGAATATCCTAATCCTTAAGGCCTTGCCTCTTGATACTGATTCAATCAGTCAGATCATACTGTTTTATAAGTATGATGTGTTAGAAAAACGATGGAGAAATAATTACTTCTTCGTATTGCGAGATATCAGGCGTCTCCTGCGGAAATCGGAATCTATGCCAAATCTGGCATCTCATTACAAGCATTTGCCTTCTCAAAAAGACGCTTGTATTTATCCGCTGACTTCTTCCACTCCCTAGCGCATGCTTCTGCCTTCTCTTTGTCTCGTCTGAACTCCCGCTTTTCGTCGGAGTGCTTGACCGTTAAATCCTCTTTCTGTTGCCTCAGAGCGTAGTTATGATCTTGCTCTGACCACATGGTATCATCTTTTTCAACGCCCTTCTTGTCATCTTCATATATCTTTATCATACGGCTCAGTTTTGACCAGAAAGCCAGATTATCGCGACCACCTGCAGCAGAATCCGTCTTCTCCCAGAGAAGACCATGGATAAACAACTCCTTCACTAGATTCAGGAGGACATCTTGAATCCCGCCCTTCTTGAGCTTGTTGCGGTTTCTGTAAGCGTTTTTGAGTGTCGTATTGTCAGCATCACTCAAGAGACCGATAACGCGGAAAAGGTCTTTGTCGTTCAAGAGTTCGTTCCTATCAACAAGGCGGGCCTTGACTCGGTTGATGAAGTCATCGAGAAGGTCATCGTGAATTACAGGGGTAAAGTAATGAGTAAGATATTCGGGATCAGGGGAGTCAAATGACATGTAATATATAGTGGCAATATCTTTTTAAGTGGATGCTAATATTTTCAAATAGTAGTAATAAGACTACTATTTAGTAGTAATATGATTAGGGGGGGTATTTCAAAGAGTAGTAATATAAGTAACTTTTATTTCACACAGGTAAAGAGATTGAAAAATAATTTGTAGTAATGGCAACCTTGATCTGAAATCTGAAACTACTACTACTACTACTACCTTCACTACTACCCCCTCCTGCCCTTCTTTTTCCTACCGCTCTCCTTGACAGGCTTTGAGCCAAAGACCTCTTTGTGAGTGATCTTCTTTGCTTCCTCCACCTCAACGGGGATGTTATACTGCAACTGAGGATCTACCTTGTGCCCGACGCCCTGAACCGCCTTGACTTGCCTGACTTTCTTCTTAACCATTTTATAGAATACCTATGGGTTTTTATTTTGTAAGGTCAATCATATAATCGTCATGTCGCTTATCATTTGTTCGTCCAACCAAGAAGACTTCACGAAGTCGGACACCGATCGCGATGCGGGTCGTCAAGACAGCGTCCAGCGATCTCAGTCGGGTCTCGCGAATCCATCAACTTTCTCAAACTTCATGAGATCGCCGATTGTGATTGATGCTGATTCAGAGGTGGCTGTCCAGTCTGTAAGGATTCAGCGTGAGCCTGTGTATAATGTAGATGAAACTACCGTCGCCTACAAGTATAAGGGTCCTGAGATAGGTCCCTCGATTCAGATGCAGGATCAGATCTGGGGTATGACTCCCGTCAGAGCCAAGCCGGGACACTACAGCGTCTCGGGATTTCGGGAAGCGGTTGAAGAATCTCTCAGCGAGATCAAGGTGCCGGGAGAGACCTTTGCCATCACATCTAACGCCTCATCTGCGACTCAATCCGCTTCTTTAGCGCAAGGTGGCCACAGCATCTTGTATCAAGAGGCAGCCAAGAGTGGAGGTGTCAATTCCTCCATGATTATCGGTAATCGTGCTGCTTCAACTGTCGTTGAGGCAGACTGGGAATATTACATCAAACCTGCTCCTCTCGGTTGAACCTGGAATTATGATTTTGATGAGAATGTCGTCGTCTCTTCCTCGGGTGCTGCTTTCTCCTCGACAGGGACAGATGGCCATTCGGTGATGAGGCGGAATATAGCGTCTGCCGATGACTGGGATCATGAAGCTTGCGCCATCTTGAAGAGACCATGGTCTAATTCGTCGGGCGTCTTTCAAGTGAGCGTGCCTTCTATCAATGATACTCCAGGAGCTTTCGCGGTCGGTCTCACACGCCCCACCACTCAGGGACCTTTGAATGGCTCAGGGCAATCGGTGGGATTCAACGCAGCTGATTGTGGTCTAGTCCCTGAAAGCATGAGACTTTTTGATCTCGCAGGACAAGCGGGGTGGGAGCATGTCCCACAAGTGGATCCGGCAGACTTCGGCGGAGATATTGATCCGTGGTTAGGTCCCTCGCGTGGTAGTGGTAACAACGTATTCTATGATTACGTCGCTGAATTCAATGAGACTGATTTGCGTCTGTATCACTGGGTCTCTTCTGGTGTCGCATCCCCTAATCCTGGAGGCGGTAAATATGCGGAGGTTCAATATTGGGATGGAGACGCCAACACACTCACTGATCGCATCGGGTCTGCATCTTTCACGAAGACCGCTCAAGATGCTAATACGGGAATCAGTCAGTTCAAGTTTGAACTCAAAGGCGATGCGGTGGGTCTCAGTGTCCTCTCAACAAATGGCACCACGATTGATCTCGCCCTCGTGGATAAGGCACTGGAACCGAAACGAATGCACGCCTTCAAACCCATAGGATCCACAACCTCTGCTCTGTATCCTAAGATTCAGTTGTGCGAGAATACTCAAACTGCGACTATCGTTGAATATGACAGCGTTGATCCTACTTTCTCAGGACAAGAAGCCTTCAAGTATCCCGTCTGGACGTACTCTGTGACGGATTTGAATGTCGGCAATCGCAGAGGGACGACCATCACCCCTGGCTCTGATTTCTGGTCGTGTAATTTTTGGACGAACGCGACGAGGCAGATTGGGACAGATGAGGAATGGGATTATCTGGGTCCTTCTGTGATGCCAACAAGGGACATGAATCGCACTCTCGATATTCGTGATGCTCTGTATGTCTTGACTGGCGGGGGAGTGGCAGGGGATGAACCACTCACAAGCACCGCGGTCTTCACCTACCATCAAGTCAGTAATGCGTCCTTTACTTCAGGGATCCCATGGGTCTTAGTCATGACGGGTCAAGATGTCAGAAAGGGCTCAGGTAATTACCTCGCCGATCACATGGACGCTCAAGCACCGAACCTTGCACCTTCTCTGGGATTCGCTGCAGTGCTAGGTCTCTTGTCTCCCACCTCCTCAATCCAAGGAGCAGCAGGAGGGGCAGGAGTAGGGATCGGGGGTCAGTTTGAGTGGCGGTCTCGAGTCGCACCAGACCTCTTAGTCTCTTCAGCATTCGTCAAGCTCAGAAATGGGCCACAGACATCATTCAACGCGAACCTCGGATCCATCTCCAAGATTCTCTACCATATCCCACGCTTCACAAATGATGGCAGACAATACGGCGACATGTTCTTTGAAGCCGGTGAGAAGACCTACATCGCCATGAAGAACCCTGATAAAATCGTCTTGAACTCCCTTGATATTGATATCGTTGATAGGAATGACCGCATCGTCAAGGACTTATCAGGCAACACGACCGTCTGCCTTCACATTCGCAAGCGTGCTCGCTAGATTATTATCATTCAAAAGATATAATGGATTTTCATGAGGCTCAGGCGATCATAGATAAGTATCATTCAGATTACCCGAAATATCCGCCCTCCTTATTCAATTCAAATGGTCAGATTGTCGGTCTGTGGGTGATGGGGAACAACTACACAACAAAGACCTCGTTGTATGGAGCGTATCCTTACGGATATCTTCCAAGGGTTTATTCCATGTTCCCACTCATCAAGGGGAAGTCCCTGCACCTGTTCTCGGGATCATTACCAGAAAGCGAAGACTATGACAAGGTGGATTACAACGTCGGGCTTGATGCGGAAACTTTCTCTGATGTCATACCGCCTAACACCTATGACAGAATTTACGCCGATCCTCCGTATTCAGTCGAGGACTGCGATCATTATGGTTGCTGTATGGTAAAACGGAACAAGGTATTTAATGAGTGTTTTAAGGTGATGAACAAAGGGGGGATCTTAGTGTGGTTAGATCAAGTCTTACCTCAGTATAAAAAGGCAGAGTGGAATGTCATCGCCCGTATCGGCATGGTGAAATCTACGAATCATCGCTTTCGTGTCACAACGATCTTCCAGAGACGCTAAAAAGCATTAAACAATCTTATCTTTTCTAAAATTTTCTATCTTAATAGATTATCTGACTGTAGTTTATACCATGGATCTTTTGCCCGACTTTCAAGCACCGCCACCTCCTAAAGTTGCTGAGCCTGAGCCGATTGCGGTAGGAGCTCCCGAGAAGGGGCCACCCTCACAACTCTTGCGTGATGCGGCGAGTACCTGCCTTGACGCACAAGCGCAGGAGCAGATGACAGGTGAATTTCAAGAATCCGACGACGAGCCACGGCAACTTCTGAGGAACGATGAGATCTTCAGAAGTAAAGAGAAAAAGAGCCACATGGCGACACCTGAGCTCACCGTTGCTCCAGTACAAGGAACGCAAGAAGAACCTATTGCCAGAACCAAGACGGGGCGACCGAAGCGTCAGGCGACGGCGAAACAGAAAGCTCATCTGGAGAAAGCACGCTTGACTCGGGCGAAGAACAAGCAACTTCGCGATCAAGGAAAACTTCCTCCTCCGAAGAAGAAACCGAAGCCTCTTCCTCGTCGTCCGAAGAGTCCAGAACCAGAGCAAGACGATCATCAGCAAAATCACCATGAACCTCAGCAGATGACACCGCAACCTTCTCAGGCTCCGCCTGTGTCCCTGTCTCAGGCTCAAGTGCCTCAGCAATTTTTCGGATACTCTCAAGAAGAGATGAACGAAGCGATCTTTGCAGGGATTCAGCAATATGACGGATTACGCAAAACGCAAAAGAAAGAGAAGAAACAACGCATCGCCAAAGAAGAACATGAGCGCCGTGTCGTTCAATCAATTCAAAAAGCAATCGGTCCAACTCATCAACAGGATCCATGGGCGAATGTGTTCTCATTTCAATAACTATAACTCAGATTTTAATTCTTTTCTAGTGATATATAAAATCATTATGAGCGCACCCCCGAAGGTTCTTCCTGTAATTGATCCCGTGATGCCACCGAGCAAACATCCACCGATTCACCCCCATCTTCCTCAAATGGACGGGCCAGGCGGTGGAGCCTTGCTCTTGATGATAAGTCCTGTGAAGACTGGGAAATCTACCATCATCTCAAACTTGATGCTGAACGAATCCTTTTACAACGGTCAAGAGAGATTTGAATCGGTGAATGTAATCTCCAATACGATTGCAAACGATGTCACAAGCAGATTCATGCGTCAGGCATTCGATACTCATGATCACTATGACGACAGTATCATTGACAGTATCGTAGAGCGTCAGAAATCCTTTGATAAAGAAGACCAACCTGAGATCGCTGTAGTCCTTGACGATTGCTTAGGGTCAATCAAGCGTGAGGCACGAGTCAATCACCTCTGCTCACGATTTCGACATTTCAACATTAAACTCTTGATAATCTCAAGTCAAAACTTTAGGGCTGTCAGTCCAGTCATCAGGCAAAACGCGACGAATGTAATCATCGGCAGTCCTTTCCCGAATCAGAAAGAACTCGGTAAGGTTGCCGAGGAATATGGCGATCTCTTCGGAGGTGCTAATTCCTTTATGGAGATGTATCATCAAGCCACGCCCTCAAGGTACGATTTCTTATACCTTGATCTCCAGAGCAATCCCCCGATTGCGTATTCTTGCTTCGACCATGTCGTCAAGGTAGGAGGTATCCATCGCGAAGAAGAGGGTGAGTTAAACAAAGACCGCGTAGATAAACCAGTTGAAGATGAATCGTCATAAGAATTATACGAAGTATCAGTGGAAGAGACAAGGGATCATATGCGATTTTGAGGAAACATATGCTCGCCTTATAGCCTCTGAATCTTGTGAGTTATGTGGAGAATCATACGACCAGAAGAAAAACAGACGATGCTGTGATCACGACCACAAGACGGGATTG
>Ga0075441_10001460_pt1 | contig 11380 bp, 6 predicted proteins | sample CoawatmetaG00DNA_FD_71582 | JGI IMG/M metagenome (GOLD analysis project Ga0075441, IMG submission 71582) | Marine microbial communities from the West Antarctic Peninsula - Coastal water metaG002-DNA | ecosystem: Environmental > Aquatic > Marine > Coastal | place: Atlantic Ocean: West Antarctic...
ATCTAAGACCTCCCTAGCCAGGCTAGGCACAGCGCAGCGTTTTTAGTTTTTTATTCGCTTTTTGATCCTGTTTTGCGTCGTAATTATCTAGCTGTGTATGCAAAGCTGTCGTTCAAACCACGAGCAAACAATAACGAAAAGCAACAAAAAAAACAAGAGAAGTTCAACAGATCAGTCAAACCAATCGACAACACTTTCATGTCCTGGTGCGCCAAGGAAACAAGTCCGGAAAGAAAAGAAAGCAATAGATTTCACTTCAAGCAGACGAACCTTAGATTTTAGTAATCTCTGAACACTGTATAGTTAAACCAAATAAAGTGAAAATTCATACATCAGTTCTATACTTGATATCCAAAACTTTAAATCTATATATTTTTCAGATTACAAGTATTTTTTAGACAACTTAAAAACAGCAAATGATTAACCACCATCAAACACACATCATCGTTTCCTTTTCTTTGTCGATTTGTTCACTAAATTAACAGTTCCACTCACTTCACTTCGTGTTGCCATCGCAGTACCACCTCCACCTGTCTTCACAATCATGGATCCCGCTCGTGCCAATTGTTGCAATGCTAAATCAGCCAGTACCAAAGCCGCCATAGCTTCGACGATAGGTACGGCACGAGGCAATACAAAAGGATCATGTCTTCCTTTAGCTTCTAAGGTGACTGCTTTGCCGTCAAACGTCGAGGTTTCTTGCGCACGACCAATAGTAGAGACTGGTTTAATAGCTACTCGAAAAACAATGTCTTGTCCAGATGTTATACCACCCAATGTACCACCTGCATTGTTCGAAGACGTTTTGAGTAAACGTGGTTCCTCGGAGGAGTGTGATGAATTTGATGAAGTTGAGGAATTTGAAGTGCTACTACTGCTACTACTTGAGTCTTCTCCGGATGGTAAAAACGCATCGTTGTGTTGCGAACCACGTAATTTAGTGCCAGCAAATCCACTACCAATTTCAAATCCTTTTGTTGCTGGTATGGATAACATAGCGTGGGCCAACATTGCTTCGCATTTATCAAAACAAGGTTCACCTAATCCAACGGGTACATTGCGACACACGCACATGACAGTGCCACCGACGGAATCGTGTTCTGCCTTGACGTGGCGCACCATTGTAGCCAGACGTGCTCCTGTCGCTGGATCGGGACATCGTACTGGTATTGCTTCCTCCGTGTACCATTCTTCCGATACGTTAGCGCAGATCGTACCGTCCGACATGTAACACGTATTGATAGCTTCACAAGCATACGCTGCTACATTTTCAGGTGCCAATTCGCTGATGCCACCCGTTGGCGTAGTTTCAGCCGTGGCATTCGCCGCATTCGTTGCTGCAGCCGTCGCTGGATCTCTCAACAAAGTTAATTTACCTAACGTATCTACTTCTTGACGTGTCCAATTCGTACGCGAATCTTTCGGCATCTCAATTTCACCACCTGAACTGACCCAACACACAATTTCAGTACCAAACCTTTCTTTCAGCCATTTTTCTGCTATTGCACCCGCTGCCACTCTTCCAATAGTTTCTCTTGCACTGGAACGTCCTCCACCACTAGCTGCACGTGTACCATATTTGACTTGATAAGTGTAATCGGCGTGTCCGGGTCGAGGTATGTTTAACATCTCTTTGTAATCTTCAGGTTTGACGTTGTTGTTGGGTACCATGACTGCGATGGGTGTACCAAGAGTGTAGCCACGTTCAGTACCACACATTATGGTAACTTTGTCTTTTTCATCTCTTGGTGTGGTTAATCTTGATTGTCCTGGTCTTCTTCTAGTTAATTGTGGTTGTATATCGGATTCTTCTAGCTTTAATTGGGGTGGTACGCCATCTATTATTGCAACAATGCCTTTCGCATGCGATTCACCGGCAGTGGTGACTTTGAAGAGGGTACCAAAGGAATTTCCAGACATCTTGAATTTTGAAAATAGAAAGTGTGTGTCGACTTTTAATTTTGATCGGTCCATCAGTAAATTTAAAATAAACTTAACTTAACTTAACTTTGGTCCAACAATTTTCCAATTCAACAAAACCACACAGTATATCCATTTAAACTAAGTTCCAAAAATCAATGGCATCACTAATCAATCCTGAAAACGCCTCATCCCCAGTTGAACTCATTGTGTCTGACATCAACGGCATTCAATCTTTTTTATGTCCAGATGAATCTAATTATATAGCGAACAATTTATCCAAAGAAGGAACGACTCAACTGCTTAAAAGTGCATTGAATTGGAAAGAATCTTCTCCAACCGAATCGCAATCGGCAAAATCAGCCATGTTGCATGGCACCACCGCACCGAAATTATGTTACAGTAAAAACGGTGAATATGTGGCTATCACTACATCAGAATCAGTCATCTTTCAAAAAATAGGTGAAGAAGTAGATACAACCAATTCAATTCAAGTCAAAAATGTAGATTTCGTAGACATATCCCCACTCGGAACTTATTTTATTACTTGGTCACGTTTGTATAAGGGTGAAAAAGGACCCAATCTTCGTATCTGGCGTGTTGCGGATCGTTCGCTGGTCATAGAAATGGTGATGGTCAAGCAACCCGCCGACGAAGCGTGGCCAGTCATCAAATTTTCAGCCGATGAAAGTATAGCTGCACGTGCCGTTACCAATGAAATTCATTTCTATGCCAATTGTAATTTTACAGACGGACCTACTAACAAATTAAGATTAAAAGGGATACGTTTCTTTTCCATCAGTCCCGGACCTCCACCCCAACGGATTGCTTGTTTTACACCAGGAAAAAAAGGTCAACCTGGACGTGCTAATATGTATCGTTTTGGTAATTTAGACAATGTCATTGCTTCTAAATCTTTTTTTCGTGCGGAAGATTGTGTCTTTAGGTGGTCACCCAATGGTGCTACTGTCTTGGTAGAAACACGTTCCAGTGTAGATGCTACTGGACAAAGTTATATGGGTGAATCTAATTTATATTTATTGTCGGATCGTCCAGGTGGCAGCGTTGAAATTAAAGTACCACGTACAAAAGATGGTCCATTGCATGCCGTAGCATGGTCACCGGTCGGCAAAGAATTTGCAGTCATTGCCGGCAAAATGCCACCCAATGTCACGTTGCACAATCCTAAAACAGGTGATCCAATCTTTGAATTAGGTGCAGCACCAAGAAATACTTTAAGTTATTCGCCTCAAGGAAGATTTTTATTAGTTGGTGGATTTGGTACGTTGAGTGGTGATATGGATTTTTGGGATATATACAAACGTAAAAAAATGGGGACACGAAGAAGTGAAATGCCAGCCGTTGATTATGGTTGGTCCGCAAATGGTCGATGGTTTCAAATTGCTTCCACTTATCCACGTAGACAGGTACGTGGTGTGTGTTTTTTTTTTCTTTTTTTTTTCTTTTTTTGATAACTACTGACAACCACAAATTTTTTTCTTCTTTTTTTTGTTTTCTTTTTTCTTTCTTTTTTCTTTTTGATGAATTCGATCATACTAAAATACTTACACAAATGCTTTATTTTTTTGTTTTTGTTTTTGTAGGTTGAAAATGGATACGCTGTTTATGGATACAACGGTGAACTTATTAGTAAAGTCGTTGATGCTACTAAAGTATACAAAACATTTTGGCGTCCTGCACTTCAAGGTACGCATGCTGATAAACAAGCAGATAAAAAAGTATTAGAAAGGAGTGATAATAGTAGTAGTAACACTGGTAACAATACTGTATCCAATAAAAGTGGTAGTTCTAGTGGTGGTGGTTATCGTCCACCTGGTGCACGTAAAGCTAGTGGAGGGAGTGGTGGTGGTGGTGGAGGTGGTCGATCTTTGTCAGATATGTTGGGTGAAACAAAATCATCGACTGGTGCTATTAAAAAAGGATTTAGTGTTAATAAAGGTGGATCGAGTGGTCCTGTAGGTAGTTCGAATAAAAAAGAAGAAGGTGGAAAAAATGCAGCTAAAAACAAAGCCAGAAAAGAAAGACAACGTCGAGCAAAAGAAGCAGCAGAAATGAAACTCAAACAAGAAGAAGCGGACGCAGAAGCTCAGAAACAAACGGAAGCATTAGCAAAAGCAGCAAAATTAAACAATCCTTCTTTAATGACGGATCTTGAATTAACGAAAAGAATTAAAAAACTAAAAAAACAATTGAGAGCTGTCGATAAATTAAAAGAGAAACCAAAAGATGAATTAAATGAAGCACAAGCAAAGAAATTGGAGGGTGAAAAAGAGTTGAGAGAGACTGTTGTGGAGTTGGAAAAGGTTTTAAGTAGTAGGTAGAAAGAAATTGGAGGGTAAATAAGATTTGAGAGAGACCGTCGTGTAGTACACCAGCCACTCGTAGTTTAGGTAGAATTTTTAACACGAAGAGAGATACACGTAGTATATACATACAGGGTAAAACCCGATACGTACAGTCTATTTTAGTAGTGTATCCCCTATTTTATTACTTTGAAGGTGTACCGGGTACGTGTGTGTATATACACGTGTAGTGTGTACAATGTGTACACACATATGTGTGTGTTTTGTACAAGGGAAAAAACATCCAAGTGTCAAATGGAATATCATACATCAAATTCAGTTGATCTTCTGTGTATTGTTTTTAAAACATGGCCTCAGTTGGAGATAACATCGGTACGTACACCGATCAAACATTCAAAAAAAGTACTGACCTTCAACTATAACAGTTGTGTGGTACATTTCTTGAATGTGCATTCCTCTTTCAATATGTCTCCTGCGTCATTAGCATTCAAATCTAAAACAGTTACTAACTTAACTTTTCAAACTTTCTTTCTCTCTTTCTCTCTCTCTCTCTCTCCACAACTACAACTACAACTGTTTCTTCAGGTATGATGGAAGGTGCGTTCTTTGTTGGACGCAAAGTTATTCTTGATTGGATCAATGAGTTCTTAGCTCTCAACTTGGGTAGAATTGAAGAGACGTGTTCCGGAGCCGTCGCTTGTCAATTATGTGATAGTCTGTACCCAGGCAAAGTGAACATGTCAAAAGTTCGTTGGGATGCTAAAGCAGGTAAGTCAACAAAAAATTGAGTAGCAACACACGTTGCTCAAATTTTACCTTTTTCCCATTTCCTTTTTTTTCTTCATTACTTGCTAACCACGACACTACAGAAATAACTGATCTTTTTTCTTTTTTCAATTTCAAACTATAAAAAAACAAGACTTTGAATACGTACAAAACTACAAAGTTCTACAAGATTGTTTCAACAAAGTAGGTATTTCGAAAAGAATTCCAGTTCAATTATTAATTCGTGGCAAATACCAAGACAATCTTGAATTCATGCAATGGATGAAACGTTTCTTTGAATTAAATACGTCGGGGGATGATTATTCCGCTACAGAAAGAAGATCGAAAGGAAAAGGTGGTAAAAAGTTTATTGGAAAAGGGAAAGTCCAAAAAAAAACAACGTCACGTGACAAAAGAGATCGTTTCAACGCAGCGGCCGGTGCCAAAGCCACTACTAAACGCAATTCCACCACATCCTCCTCAACAACTCAAGAAGAAGGCGAACCCAAAGAAAATCGTCGTGCTTCGAATCGTACTAAACAATCATCCAGAACAAAACCAACAGGAACATCCCGTCGCACCAGACCAACTTCAACGACCAACGAAAATGTGTTGAACGGATCCTCTGCTCAAGTCGCTACGTTGCAAACCAAAGTGTCTACTTTGACCAGTGAAAAAGCCGATCTTGCTAAATCACAAGCGGATTTACAAATGACTGTGGACGGTTTAGAAAAAGAACGTGATTTTTATTTTGGTAAATTGAGAGACATTGAAATATTATTACAAAGTGTCGATGAAGATGAAAGCGAAGACTTTAATGCCGAAGAACAATTGAAAACTTTGATTGAACGTGGGTTGAAAATATTGTATGCTACCGAAGGTGAAGATTTTGTGGCCGTTTCAGATCAAGTTGAAGCTGTACAAGTAGTTGAAAATGTGGTAGTACAAGAATTGAACACAGAAGCTGAACCAGCAGCGATCAGTGCAGTGACGGAAGTTGGACTTCCATCACCAGCCAAAGATGAAGAAAATATTGTTGAACAAAAGGAAGAAGTTACAGAAGAAGTTACGGAAGGAAAAGAAGGTGTAGTTGTGGAGACGTTTTAAAGTTTGTGGAAGAAGTTGAACAAAAAAAAATAAAAAGAAATTGGTTGAAACTGAAACAGCTACGGAAGGAAAAAAAAGGTGCAAGTTATGATGAGTTGAAATGAAACGTATGTATTAAAAACAGGTATACTTTGTATACTACAGATATATTAAACAGTATAAACAAATATGAAAAAAAAAAAAAGTTTGATGTTTTTAAATATTATACTACCATCTAGGCAACCAATTTAAAATCTCTGGTGCAAAATAAGTGATTAATATTGATGCACCGCTCCTAATCATACTTATATGACTTTCTTTAACTACATCTTCCAAACATCCACAACTATCTCCGTAATCTTTCAACATTTTGTATTCACCAGACACTATATAACAAGCCACCGGTCGATCCGATTGAGTTGCAAATTGATGAATTAAATCAGCATAAAACAAAGCAGGTTTTACAATTACGTAATCGGCACCTTCTTTAATATCTCTTTTTAATGCTCGTAAACCAATACCTGTTGCACCTATCGGTTGTTGATATCTTTTTCGATCACCAGTAAAGGTGGAATCTACAGCAGCTCGAAACGGACTGTACATACAAGAAGCTTTTTTAGAAGTGTAGGCCATGATACTGACATGACTGTATTTACCGTTCGCATCCAATGCAGCTCTGATTGTACCAATACGTCCATCCATCATATCTGAAGGACATACACAATGTGCACCTGCTTTAGCATAGGCTACAGCGATGGTTGCCAGTCGATGACACGTCGGTATATTGTCAATGACGTCTTCTTCTTCTTTGCCTTCTGGTCCTATTTTGCGCAACACCCCGCAATGACCGTGATCGGTATATTCACACATGCAAACGTCAGCCATTAACATTAATTGGGATGTCGCTGGATTGGAAGACAACGCTTTTAAACATGAGATTACAGGTGTGGATTTGTCGTCGGCCATATCTCCGTTCGGTGTTTTATTGTCGACAACGCCAAAAAGCATGATTGAACGCAATCCTCGGGCAATTAACGGTGTTAAATGTGTGACTAGCGTGGTAAAATTGGAATCTTCACCCGAACCCCATTGCATATTGGGTGAAAAGCCAGGAATTGGTTTGTCAATGGAATTGTTGGTGACGAACAGGGGATAGACTAAAGAGGAAGGATGCAGATGAGGTTCCATCCATTCTCGTGCGGCAGAATGGTGAAGGGAGGAATGCAGTGATGTCATTACGATTACACAGCAAATGAGAAAATACACCTGTGTGACCTTGAAACCCAAAACCTCAAACGAGGAAAACAAAAATAAAAATAAATTGTGAGCACATTTTCTTCATGTACAACACTACTCTACGTGGTCTACACCTTTGATCCACCTAGACATCTTTTTTGAAAACTTACTCTCCAGCACTCAAATCGGGAGAAACTTCAATTATAGTCAGACTTTGACCTTTACTACCAATTACTTGTTGAATCTTTCTTTCTGTTGGTCGCAGAAATGTAAAAGGTGGATACAAAATCTCTTCATCTCCTGGAAAAACGGAAATCCAACGTAAATCAGCTCCATGCGTCAAAGCATCTGGAACTTTAATACGAAACAAAACTCCGACATCACTATTTCCATATTGAAGCGCTACTTTTAAAGAAGACGTGGTACTCATTGGCGCCAGTTCAGTACCACCATTTTTGATGAAATCTTCAGTCAAATGTACTTTTCTTATTCCTCTCCAAAAGACTTTGTGTGTATCAACAACAATAGATTGCGTTTTTTCTTCCATGTCATCTACAATGACTCTTAATTTCAGAAGCGCATCTCTCAAAAAAATAACAGTTGCAGGTAATGGATGAATTTCTTTGTTTTTAAATCTTTCTTGGTCACGCAATGGATCATTTATGCTTTTATATGCAAGTGTTGTGTACAAACGAAGTGCAATGACATGTGCACGTTCTAATCCAGCTCCGACTGCATTCTCATCCTGTACAAAATCAATCAAATGCATTGTAGGAGAACGTCCTTTGTCTCGTATCCCGTTTGGATATGATTTTTCTGAACATGGTTCATTCAATATATAATTCAACATTCCTATAACTTCTATATCTCCTAATTGATTAATTTCTGTGATTATAGCTTGCTCACCATTTTTCATAATTGTTTGTACTTTTTCTTTGCCAACACAAAGATATTTACGAAGACCCATTTTTGCATGTTGCATACTGCCTGACACAAGAGCTTCACTGCTAACAAATTTACTACTATTACTGCTACCGCTACTGCCATTACGTCCATTTTCTGTATCTTCTAGATGTTTCATAACCAATGCACGCTCGCTATCCGTCAACGGTTCTTCTCTTTTTCTCTTTTCATTCGCATGTAAAGCAACTGTCGATGTTAGTTGATGTAAACTTGTTTTAGCTATCTTTTGTGCTTTTTTGGCTTCGACTGCTAAAGAAACTAATTCACGAGCCCCTTTCCATGTTTTTTTCAATTCTTTATCTTGAATTGTACGTAACAACATTTTTGATGGACCATCTGTACCGTTTGAAATTAACAAACATTCTTCAATCAACGGTTTACATTCTTTCCATTTTCCATCAACGTATAAATCAAAACCACGCAACCAGTTGTCAATAAATTTTTCTTTGTCAAGAGCACTCATTGATTCAGGATATTCAGGAGGTTGATACGTATACAATGTTATAGGTTTATCAAATCCTTTGACAGAAACAACATCGACTGGTCTACACTCAACATTCAATTGTCTTGCTTGGATGTTTTGTACAAAAACATCAGACATAAGAAGCTGTACATCGAATTGTTTACCTGCTTCTTGCAATTTTTGACATAGATTGACATGTGGACTAACATAAGAAGCGTCCACTTTCAGTGAACTACCAATAGCACCTTCAATTGCCCATCCAACATGCAACGAGTACGCAAGACGTACATGATAATTGGGTCGTTTCAATTGAAGTCTATTCACAGTTCTGTGTTCTAATAATTCTTCGTTCTCTTTCATATCTGTTCTAATTTTGAGAAATGCAATCAAAGCTTGGTCCATCACATCGGATGTATTCAATTTGCTATGAATGTATTGTTGATCTTCTTTTTCTGAACCAAGTATTGTACTTTGTAACCATATGCCGGGTACCTGATTATTTACACTTGCAATTCTGGCATGTTGAGGTGAATTAGCTGCATTTCGTGCATAACCTATATCAGATTCTTCACCGTTTTCAGCAATAGCGACCTGTTTTGAATTCATTTCTATTAAAGCATCTTTCGTACCGAACGACATTCTTTTTTGTTTTGGTCTATTAATATCTTGATTGGTATCTACATTTATATGTAAAAATTCGGAACTCTTTGTATTGCCTGAAACATTATTCTTGAATGAACCGCGTCTTTGTTTGGTGACGGATGAAGACATCAGTGAAGAAGCTCGACGCAATGGTATTGATTTTGGAAGAGAAGACTCTTCTCCTAAAGATGGAGCCCAAGAATGTCTTTCATCATCACTAGTATCACTACATAAATCCGATGATTTTGCTAATTCAACCTTCCAAACTGCAACAAAAGCATCTCCGAGATTTCGATTTACAACACCACCTGAATGGTCGATATGTTGGTGGACTAATTTAGCGATCAGATTTGTAAATACCATTGTCCTTTCTTCAAGTTCACAACAACAAAAAGTGAACTCCCTTATATCACAGATCCCAAAAATAGCAAGAACTTTTATGCCGGGTGTCACGGGATCAAAGATACCATTACCGAGATTTTTGGAAATAATATCCATTCCAGCTTCTCCAAATCCTACTTTTAATAACATCCCAAATTTGCCAATACAGGCTTCTATCAATTCCATTTCATTTTTATGTTTGCTGCCATTGCCACGTGTTCTATTATGAAACTCTTCACTTTTTTGTATCGCAATAAGTGGACTATCGGTCATTAATTTCAGAACATCAAGCATTCGATTTAAAGGTTTGAGAACAAAAACAGAATAGTCTTGACGAAACGAATTAGCCCAAAATACAATAACAATAATACTAAATATAGTTAGAATCATAGACATCCAATTCATCAAATCATATAGATCTTTCATGTCAATTTTTGCAACAACGTTTCCACTTCTAGAACGAATGACATCAATCTCTGTGTTACGTCGAACTAACATTAAATTTGCATAATCTTTGGATGCATTAATAACACGTCCATCGAAAGCTAAATAAATTAATCTTCGATTCATAAATGTTCCATCACTGTCATATTCAATTCCTTGTTGATATTGATGCATAACATTTAATTCTTCTAGGGCAGTCAAATTTTTACGAGCATATATTTCAACAAGTTCTAAACCACTTCTACCAACACGATCCGTTTCTGTGTAATCAATTAAAGATGTTCCCAATAATAATACCAATACGCCTAACAGCATTTTCACATTGCTTCTTTCTAACAATGTTGCTTCAAGCAAAGATTTGTTTCTTGTTACTTTGATTGCATCCTCCATTCCACCTGCTTTTTGATTTTTTTGTTGTTGACGAATCAATTTATTTAACTCTCTTGCCGATTTGACACGTTTTACCGAGGCCTCAGTTTTGAGAGCCATGGCTGCAGCACGTGTTGCACGAAGAATACGCAACGCACGAAAAGTACGGGCAATCCTAGCAACACTTGTCTCGTCTTGGAGAAATTCAGTAGCCGGCACCAATGACAAAGCAGCCAATAGATCTAATGCACCAGTCAATGAATTGACATATTCTGGACGAACAATGGAATCTAACAACCATTCGAGAAGAAAGATGACTAAGATGATCCAATTAATTATGGAACACAATTTATCGCTTGTTTTGGAGAAGTACAGGAGCCGAAGGTCGTCAATAAACAAAGCATAAATCGTTAATATAATTGCTATGATCGACCAAGTGATAGATTGATTGAGAAAATTATCAATCGCCTTTGCAGATTCGCTTTCCAATTGCCATTCTCTCAACCGATTCATGCATCGGTTATTTTGTTTACCGTTTTCTATTTGTTGATGATCAACCATCATTGAATCGTGTGTGTAACAACACACGTAGTATAAATCACAAACGAGTTCGCGGGATTCGTTGTCTAACAATAAACTATTGGATGTGGGAGAGAGGAGAAGGGTAGATCCGCGAAGCGTGAACGATAAAATAAAAAAAGTAAAAAAAATTAAAGAAAGGAAATTTTTTATTTTTTTAAAGGACATTAAGAAAACATCGAGCAACACGAACTGCATGCGTATGTAG
>Ga0075441_10001461_pt1 | contig 11379 bp, 4 predicted proteins | sample CoawatmetaG00DNA_FD_71582 | JGI IMG/M metagenome (GOLD analysis project Ga0075441, IMG submission 71582) | Marine microbial communities from the West Antarctic Peninsula - Coastal water metaG002-DNA | ecosystem: Environmental > Aquatic > Marine > Coastal | place: Atlantic Ocean: West Antarctic...
ACCCCGGTCTTAAATTAGTATTGCCATGCTGCATGTAATCTATGAAAGAAGAAGGAGAAAAGAAAAAAAAAAGAAGGAGCAATTAAAAATAGCACCAGAATAGCACCAGAACAAAATATTAGTTACTCTGATAAGTTTGCAATATTTTTTTCTCAAAAAAGACTGACTTACGTATGAAATAATTTCTTCGAACACCTTCTTCCCAAATACTTCTAGCTTCTTGGTATTCGCCATTAACAACATATGATTGACCACGATTCAGTGCTATATTTGGCAATTCAGCTAACAATTGAATACGTATCAATGTTGCCTCTTGCATCGTTTTTAAATTGCCATTACCCCTCCATGTTTCCAACGATTTCAATCGATCTTTTTCATGATACATCCAAGCTTTATCGTAGGCAAGTTTACCTTGAATAACTTTACCAAGAACACGATAATAGGCATTACCAAGATAATAACAAGCAGAACCACGTGGTAACAACTTTAAGATTTTGTTGTCGTTGTCGTTGTCGTTGTTGTCGTTGCATCGTTGTTTTAATATTTTCAAACCATTTTTAATATTCGTTCCTGTAGATACTAACAAACTGGCCCATTCGATATAATTGTAATCATCTACTAATTGCATTCGAAACGTTTTCTTAAATGTCTTGTTTTCCTTTGTTTTTTGAATATTTTGAATCCTTTTCAAATCAATAACTTTTTTATGTATTCTACAAATGACACGTTGCAATGTTCTTGCTTTTTTCCATTTTCTAGATTGAGGATTTATACCTAATTGTGCTGCTTCCATTTGTAGTGGAAATTTAAAAAAATACATTTTTTCATGTCCTAATATACTGTCTTGCGTAAAAGCAAATGTTTTTAATAATGTATTCACCATGATACCAAGCATCGACCATCTATCAATCGCTACGTGTGTGTTGCTTCCACACCTATCAATTATGATAGCTTCCAAAAGTAATTCGCAGGATTCCTTCAATTGATTTGTTTGTTGTGAACGTATTGCACGTACATGAAGCGCAGTAGCCAGTTCTGATTTTAAACGTTTCGTTATATTATTTTGTTTGGTTGTGGTGTCTTTGTTTTTCTTCTTTTTAGTACGTGTAGAACATTTCATTCTAACCAAATTGTTCAGTAGTGAATACAATTGTGACGTTGCTATATTAGATGGCAAGTTGTTAAATATGTTATGCAATTGTGATACAGCATCTAATTCAAAAGATGAAGAGGTGGAAGGTAAAGATGCCAATTTATTATAATTTCTTAATACATATATTGGATGTGGGTAGTCCTTTGCATCTCGTCTTTGTTTAATGATTTCACTGGCATAGCGTCGTATTGAATGGGCTATTGTTTCACTTTCGTATTGTGTGACTAGAATTGATTTGACATAGAACTGTAATAATATTTTACAACTGTTTAAAGTTGTTGATGTTGGTGTTGTAGGTATTGTTGGTGCTATCGCTGGATTTTTGGTATTTGCGTTGTTTCTTTCGGCAACATACTCTAATAATCTTTCTGCTAAATGATTCATTTCTTTCCGTTCTAATCCATATAAAGTTATAAAACCCAAAGCTGCAGAATATGGATCTTCTCTCTCGTGCATTGATAATGTTAATTGAATGCCTGTTTGATTCTCTTCGTGTGTTTCTGTTGTATCTGTTGAAGAAGTAGCTGTAGAAATAACTTTGTTGTCCTCGTCCTTGACCTCATCTTCGTCTTCGTCTTCTGTTTCCCAGTCATCGTATTCTTCTTCCCAATCTTCAATGGATCCTGTTATTTTGAAATGTTGTTTCAGATTAATGTTTGTATGCACTGCAATTGATGTGGTTGCAATGATGTCGTTGCATTTGTGAATTGTTTCTTCATTTTTTGTTAATGATTGGCCATTCGCTTTGGTTTCAAAAGTTGTAGTAGTTGGTTTGGAGAATGTTGTTAAGATCAGGGCAACGAAAATAAGAAGATGAGTAGGTAGTTTGTGCATTGTTATTGTAGGTACGATTGTAGATCTCTTGTATCTGTGAGTTTAAACACAACCTGTTTTATCACCAAGCAACACACACAACACATTAAATAATCCGTTAAAGTTTGTGCTGAGTTCAGAGTTGCTTACCGGTAACAAAAACAACAACAACTAGCTACTAGCAAAAATGCCTTCGTCTCCTGGCAAAGGTGGCAAAGGTGGTGTCATCGATCATTTGTCTAAATTACAGAATCTAATGGGTAGTAGACCATCGACCGATGCTGATACAAGGCGACCTACTTCATCATCATCATCGAAGAATTCCAAGGAAATGAAAAATGGCGGTATGGAAGTGGATGAAAAGGACAAACTCATAGAAAGGCAACTAAGTGCACTTGGAAGATTATCACCTTTAGGTGGTAAAAAATCACCAGGATATAGTAATGGAGATTTATTTGGTACACGTGGTGACTATTTGAAAGGCATGATTTACAAGTCGCGTGGTGGCGGCAATCAACAAGCAATGTTAGCCAGAAAGACGGGAGCAAAAGGAATTACAAGACTAGCAAAATTAGCTGGTGCTTCTCTACCCGTTTCCAATGTTAGTATTGTAAAAAAAAAGAACAAAAAAGATTCAAATGAAGATTTTATTGAAGTTTGTTGGAAAACTGTATTCCGAGCTAAAATCAAGGCACAAAAAAGTGATCTTCATTCCTTACAAGAGGCAGCGGGAGCACTTCGTAATATTGTAGACAACCCCGACTTACATCCACTTCTTCTTAAAGATGGAATTATTAATGGAATCAAAGCGTTATTGGAACGTACACGGGATCCCGAAGTAGTGAGATCTTGTTGCGATGCACTTTGCACACTCGCACACAATAAAAAGGTACAGGCTCTACTGGTAGATGAAGGATTAATAGAAATGTTGATTTACTTTATGCGAGGTTCGGCACATTTGAAAAAATTAGCACCTCGTGGAGCACATACTGATATGCTTTGTAATTGTGCACAATCATTTCTTGCGGTATCGTCAAATGCAGGACCACTCCAACAACAACTGCAAGTTTCTAGTGCATTGGAGGCTCGTCTAGTGCGAGAGGGACCACTCAGTGAATTACAACATCTTCAGTCAAAGGATGCAAGTATTCGTTGGGCTTTGCTTAAAATGATATTTAATCTTGCTGCATTAGGAGATCATCTCCCATGTATTTGGTTAGAAGATATTATTCGTATGACCATGGATACACTAAATCAAGGTATTAAAATAATACAACGACGCCAACGCTATCTTGAATCAGGTCGTGCTATGACTCCTTCTACGGATGAGAAAAAAAGCGATCAAGGTAGTGAATTTTATGCTGTCATTTTGTTGATGCAAACGTTGTGTCGTTTAGCATGTATCACTGGTGTTCCTTCGGCACTACTTGCCAAAGATATTATTCATAATATCAGTGCAGTAGTTTCAGTAGCATACGATTGTTTGTTAATGTCACCATCCAATCAACACCCCGAGTTGCAAGAAGAGAAATCACAGTCTGTGGAACTTCTTGAGTTGTCATGTATTCTTCTATATTACTTATCTGGAACAATTAAAGCTGCGCCAAGAATGATTGAAGCACAATGTCCTGAAGTATTACGTGATTTATGGAGTAAACTTTTAGACATTAGGAGCTCATCATACGCTCAAGAATTAAATTTTGCAGCCGTCTCTATGGAATTGACTACAATTACTGTTGCTGTGCTTGGAAATCTTGCTAGACATCCATTTGCTCGTAACACATTAATTGAAAAAGGTTTAACAGCCGAGTTAGCATTGCTCGCACAAGAACATACTGTTCATTTACAAATGAGAAGGAGTGGTATTGAAGCCATTGCAGAAACAGGAACAGGCCACGAACATATCGATCCAGTATTAAGTGAAAAGCTTTTGGCTACTGCAGTAGCAGCATTACAAGAGATTGCAGCAGATGATGAAAGTGCTAATACTATTGCACAGCAAGGTGCACTTCGTATGCTAAATGTTGTAGCTACCTATGCTTCTGATATTGCTTTAAGAACAAAAGCAATCATGACTATTTGTAATATGTTAAGTTCAAATTCTTTGGAAGAATTAATGACTAAAGTAGCCGAAGACATGCGTGCAGCATTAGACGTGCTTGTATTATTGCACCAAGAAATTGTAGAGTATGATATTTCCAAATCAGGTTACATTGCAACAGCTATGCACAATCTTTCGTGCACAGATTCTGGAAGAAAAATGATGGAAAATATTGGTGAAGGAATTTTACAATCTGTTTCATGGATTGCTCGTAAGTTGAACAACCAACCTCACACTATGGCAGATCCGATCATAGTACTCTGCGCAGGAACATTATTTAATTTGTCTTGCAACGAAGCTACAGCACGAATGCTTATGCATCGAAGGTGGATACGTAGCGTAATTGATATTATGAAGCAATCTGGTATGTCACGTGTTGACGAACTGTGCATCGCAACCCTTCACAATCTATCTAAAGGATATCAAAATGCCGGTAGTGCTTATGCCGGAGAAGGTGCATTAGAAGAGTTAATTGAACTTGCAAACAATGACTATGAACCAGAAGCACAAGAGTTGGCATTGACTACATTGTGTATTCTTACTATTGAATCAGAAAATGTGAATGCTATGGTCAGAAGAGGTCTAATTCGTGCTTTAGTAACAGCATCCAAACAGCATCGACTTGCAGAAACTGCCACGATTGGATTAAACAACCTTGCAGCTTTTGATCATGGAAAATTAATTGGACAATTGATCGAAGACGGTGCAGTAGATATTTTAATTGATCATGTGGCTAGTAAAGATCCTGCAATTCGAGGAAATAGTGTAATTGCCGTATGCCATATAGCAAGTTGCTGTAGCACAACGTTGAATCCTAAACTTAGTGCACATTGCCTTGCAATGATGATTCGTCACGGTGCTGTAGAAGCACTTTTGTTAGCAGGATTTGTACGTAGTTCCGACGACACAAAAGCTGCGCAAGAAGCATGTTGCAAAGGTTTATACGCTTTACTTGCATCAGCTGCACAAGGTGGTAGTACAGAGAATTTGACGACATGGCAAGTAGTTCGTGCTGCTATTTCAATGTTGGATCACGGGAAAGAAATTCGTGATATATCAACAATTATGCTAGCTAACATTAGCTGTTTGGACGAAGGAATGAATCTATTTACTAGTTTGGGTTTTGCATCACTAAATGATGTAGCACTAGCTAAAGTCTCTCCACCACCAACACTTGAAGTTCGAAAACGTATTGTAAAAATTTTGCATAACATGTTACATAAAACAGATCCAATATCCATACCAAAAGCAGAAGTGGACAGTGACGACGAAGAAGAAGTCAATTTTAATTATTACAGTACAATACCAACAGCTACTGACTCTACTATTGAAGAGTATGGTGAAAAAAAAGAAGAGACGAAACCAATTGATTTTGATCCCAACTCAGTTGAAGCAATGGAACTACAAAATCAAGCAGACAGAGCTCTATCAATTCGTTGTCAGCGTATCGCCGAGGCCAATGGTGTTCCAACCTTGATGTCTCTCAGTCGAATTGAAGATCCAGATTGTCGTTTAATGTGTGCCATAGCACTTTCCACTATTGCTAATAACGAATCAACACATGCACGTTTTGTAAGGGATGGAGGTTTTCGTGCCATGACAGAAATGGCACATTATGATAGGACTGATGTTGGTACAAGTGCATGTTGGTCGATTCGTCTTTGTTGCATACGAACAGCTGCATATGCTGCAAGAGTTCCGGCAAGTCGATTGGAATGTGTAGTTGATGGTGCTTGTGAAATGCTTGTGCAGGCTGTGCAAAGTACAGTCTTCAATGCAGATATTAAACATTTATGCTGCCAAACCATTGAACTCTTTTCTCGTGAAAAAAAAACTAGACCATTTATGGCTCAGCAAGGAATTGTAGAGGCATTAGATCATCTTTTAGCAATGGCAAGTGCTGGGCATCAAGATAGCGAAGCAACGTTGTTTGCTCGAACTGTTCGTAATCTTTCTTACTCCGACAGTGATACAGTTGATTTACTTGTAGAATATGGTGTAGTACATTTGTTTCATTCCTTTGCTGCCTTTAGTATTGAAAGCGTTGCTACTGATTGTGCCATTGCGATTTGTAATGTGTTTCAAAAAACATCACAACAAGAAGCACTGATCAACGATGGTGCTCTTGGTGTAATTCAATGCATATTGACAAACGGTGGTAAAGATCCTTTCAGTTCCTATGCCGAAGAAATTCGTGAATCATGTGCAGCATGTTTACTGAGCATGGCTATACAAGAAAATTCACGTGAATTTTTACTTCGAGAAGGTATATTTAAAACAATTCATCAAATTTGTACTGAAGGGAACCCTACAGATGCAACTGTCGATGCATGTTGTCGTGCTCTTTGTGTATTTTGCTTAGACGCACACATTCGACCATTAGTGGTACGTCTTCAAGCACATCAACAAGTTGTAGGTTTGCACACAATTTTTGTACGTCTATCTAAACGAAGAAGTGGACCACGTGGAACATTACAAATATCACAATCTCGTCTTGCTCTTGCACTATTAAATCTTGCTCGAGTAGGTGCAACCGATACACAAAGTGATATTATTCAACACTGTGATGCATCTGCTTTATTAGAGCAAGCTTCCAGTTTATCTGACAAAGAACGCGACGATGTAAGTCAACCAGTTATTATTGACATTCGTTCCAACAAGTATGCAACAGATTTACCTGATAATGATCATGTTGAAGCTATTCCTGAAATTTATTCATTTGTTCGTTCAGAACCTTGGCAAAAATATGGCTTCAAAACAGATCTTTTACAAGCAAAAGGCATGGAAACACATACAGCTCCAGAATTTGCACCAAGGTGGAAAGATGAATCTACTGCAAATCTTGAAAATTCACCTCGTAAGCCATCCAATAAATCACCGAATAAATCACCGAATAAATCATCAAATAGATCAGCGTCATCAACAGAAAATAATGCTTTAGGTGATTCTGAGAGAAAAACAAAAGCTGTACCAATTGTTGTACAAAGTGTCATGATGGATAGACTTATGGAAAGATTAAACCGATCGTATGGAAGCACAGTAGATACTATTCGATATGCTGTTGTTTCCAAACCTATCAATAGTTCTCTTGAAAACGAAAGTAGCATATTTGATTCAGACGATAGCAGTTATTTTTCTTCGGAGATTGGTGATAGTGTAATATTAGATCCAATTTTTGGTGTCATGGATCCGTCACTTCTTATGTACGATAGTATTATAGAAGAAGATGGCGAAGAGACCAGAGAACAGTCAGAAAAAGAATCTGCACCATTGAATCAATCCATGTCACAAATTGTACCCAAAATTGCAATACTGTTAGGAGAGGACGTTGAAGAAGCTGGTGATATTGAAGATTATCAAAAAAATCAAGTAGAAAATGTTGAAAACGTAGAAAACGTAGAAAATGTAGAAAACAAAGAACAAAAAAATGATGCCAGTATAGAAAAAGAATTGCGCAATCAAATGAAGTCACTTTTCAACCTACTTGATGTTGATAACTCTCAATATATCGATAAAATGGAATTACTTGATGGCATATTGAATAGGCAAGATGTTGTTCGTATCATGAAGGGACATAAAAAATTAGAACTACTTCTTCAACCGGGTACATTTGAATCATCGTTTCATGATTTGAACACTCATCGAGATGGGCACGTGACATTAAACGAATTGATAGACTTTGTAATACAACACCATGATAAAACAACTGTCACAGTCCCAGATCTTCCAATTTCAACAATGGCACCAAAAACAAATACTAAAAGTATTGATGCATATGACAAGAATATGGATAGCACATTCGTTCCTCCATCTTTAAGATTTGATGAATTAAATGGTAGTACAAATAAAAATAATACGGAATCTTTTATTCGACCAAGAGTTGAAATTTATTCAGGAAAAACAAACACATCAGACGATCGTCAACGAAACGTAGCAAATAAGTTTCTGGTAGCAATGAGAGCAAAGAGTACAGCAGCTGCTAATACAGAACAAAGGAAATTAGTGACTGGTTTGTGTGATACTTTGTCAACATTTGAAAGTTCAAAAACACGACGCAAACCTGCTATGACGGTGACTGAAAATTTAGATCTTGATGAAGTATCAACATTTGAACGGCAGCAACAACGTTTTCCTCCAGTGAAAAATGCGAGTCCACGACAACAACAATATCAAATTCCATCTAGTCCGAAAATGTCACGAATTTCGTTTAGTAAATAATACCACAAGCAGGAAGAAAAAAAAGATACCGTACAAATGTACAATAATAATAGTACTAATAAGTGATAAGTGATACACGTACAAATTGTAGAAAAGAGATTGATTTTTGTTTGAATATACATACACACACATTATTATTTATATATATAACAAAAAGGTATACATTACCTTGGTGGTGTGTAGAAATATGACTTCTATCTTCTATTACTATTAAATTTTTGTATTTTTATTATTTTTAATCTGATTTTTGCGCATAACCCTTATGTATCCATGTAGGTTTTGTAGCAAACTCATCTTCTGATTCTGGTAGTTGTACACGAATAAACTCTCCTGCTTGTTTATTTCCTGATGTGTATTTGTATTCACCTTGTCCACATGGGAAACCTTCCATGAATGGACCTGTGAATGTTGTTCCATCTTTGTATTTCCAGACTCCTGAAGTAATATTTCCGTTCACCCATTCTCCTTCAAACGAAGAGTCGTTTCGATATTTTTGTGGTCCATACAAAGCTGTTTCTGCTGCTTCATTTTCTTTTTCTTTATCGGATTTCTCTTCGTCTGGTTTAGATGTAAACTTGGTTAATTTAAATTGGTATGTACCACGTCCTGATTTCATACCATTAACCCAACAACCACTATATATATCACCGTTTGTGTATTTATACGTTCCTTCACCGTGCATAACATTATTTGACCATTCTCCATAATAGACACTTTTATCTGGAAAAGTCATTTTCCCAATACCTTCACGGCTGCCACTGGCGTAATCACCCGTATAGACAGCGGGTGGAAGAGGTTCTTCTTCTGTCTCTTCATCTTCCACTGGTGCAACATTCCATGTGTATGTTCCATGAGTTCGTTCTTTTTTTTCATTGAAATCACCAACGTATGTATTACCATTGGCATAGGTTACTTCAGCTTTACCTGCTCTTGAAATGTAGTCTAATTCTTCATTCTCTCCATCTTGATATTTAACAGAATAGGACATTACTTGTGTTGTGTTCGGTACTGTGTTGCGGTAGTTTTTTCAACCGACAATATGAAAAAAACTGCTTTTGATAATTTTTTTGCTAGGGTATTTATTTTTTCCCAGATTTTGATGTTATTCGAAACAATATTGTAGATTTCATATCGTCTGTACAGTGTACGTGTTTACATTCATTAGCATTCATTATCATTCATTTCGGTTACAAACCATCGTTGTTTTCACTCATCTAATATGGTATTTTTCTTTATTACTTGTGGGCATATTTTGTACCTTTCAACAAATTGAAAATCTAAAACCGTTCCGCGTTTCGATTAAAATTTTGTTTTTTTTTTTCTATCAGTTAAACTAATATATGTATTCATAGCTCTTCGCGATCAGAAAACACAAAAGACGATCGATAAGATCAACATGATCAATCAATCAATCCAGTTCTATTAAATATTACTAAATGTTCAGAAAAAATGCATTCATTCATCACAATCAACGTGTTCAATTAACCAACAACGCATCAGGACGTAAATTATTAAGACATATAAACAAAAACCACAAGCAAACAAATCTTGCCAAACTTCTCGATGAATCAACTAAAAAAACACGTCGATTAAATGAAGAATTACAAAAATCACAACTTGATACATTGTCTTTAAAGAACAAGGCTGTTACAGCAGTTCATCTTGCTGCGAATACTGCTGCTGCGAAGACGTCTCTACATTTTCGTGAAAGAGAAAAAACTTTAGAACAAAGTTATAATGAACAACAAAATATTTCTATCATATGTTTTTTAGCTTCGATTGCACGAAACAGGCAACAAGTTGATCAAGTAGACAAACATCTTACAGAAATTGATTCTTTACGAGCTCAATTAAACAAAGAGAAAGAGAGAAACAAAGCACTCGAAGCAAATCATGCTAAAATGATGCTTGAACAGCTACGTGCTCATCATTTGAGTCTTGGACGATCAATTGCAAGTGGTGCCAGTCTAGTAAGATTAGCTACATCAGAACGACCAAGGGGTACCTCAAGTAATCAAGAACGAAACGAATCAACACTACTGGAAAGACTTCCAAGACTGCGTACGGATGATACTACTAATACTAAACCACTCTTGCTATACAATTTACAATTGAATCGACACGATGCATCGGTTCATATTCAAAGAATGAGTCGTTCCTTTTTGGCTCGTAAAGCTTTTCGACGAATGATGAATCGTCAACTTTTAGTATTATTGCAACAATGGGGAGTAGTAACACTGCAAAGATATTGGAGAGGAAGACTAGGAAGATTTGTAGAAACCCGAGTCAGATGGCGATTACAGTATAAAAAAGTTTGGAGTTCAGCACATCGAATACAAGTCGCATGGGCATCATTTGTATCGAGAAAAAATGCTTGATGAATGGTAATTTACCAACGCTACATATGTACATACTACACTTTTGCGTATATACAGACACCACAAGGATGTGTATACACGAACACACATATAATGATATAATATGCTACACACATAATAATACAATAATATACAAAAGGGTACCCAAATATATTTTCAAAAATTAAATTCGTATTACGTTCTTGTAATTCACAGATGTATCATCTCCGCATTTACCACTTCTTCTTCTTCAACTTTTAATACCGCACTCATTGTCTCATCGACCAAATGTATACCATTTTCCCATATAATACTATGAAGTTTACGTTTTCCACCAGAATGTATGGAATCAAAACATACTCTACAATAGTATTCATCGCAGTCTCCACAGCGTACTGTTGCACGTACAACAGTTTCAATGTTTAATACAGATGTTAGTTGTTCGTTACAATTGTTACAAGCTGGGTCACCGGACGATTCCCATGAACAGTTGGTCAAAAATTCGGTCACAGAAGACCATTTCTTTACACCATCATTAGACATTAGACACATTTCACTGACCACTTCTGTTGGTTGTATAGGTATTGTTGGTATTGGTGTGTCTTCTTCTGCTTCGTCAGTATCTTCTTCTTCTTCTTCTTCTTGGTTTGGTTTCAGTTCATCAGTCACAGTTGGAGGAGTTGGAGCAGTAGGAATAACATCAGTGGCATTATTAGTCGTAGCAGTAGCAGTAGCAG
>Ga0075441_10001462_pt1 | contig 11374 bp, 1 predicted proteins | sample CoawatmetaG00DNA_FD_71582 | JGI IMG/M metagenome (GOLD analysis project Ga0075441, IMG submission 71582) | Marine microbial communities from the West Antarctic Peninsula - Coastal water metaG002-DNA | ecosystem: Environmental > Aquatic > Marine > Coastal | place: Atlantic Ocean: West Antarctic...
ATGCTACACCTGCCATAAAAAACTTATTAAAATTAGCTAGATATATCGCTTGTACATTTGGTTCTGGTTCTGTTAAATTATTTTTCATCTGTATAGAGTCCATTCCAATTACATTTATACTTTTAAGGTCTCCTATATCATTCTTTTCAGATACAAAATCAATTGCTTCTTTAAATTTACCTATAGATAAAGCATTATCTGACGCATACTTAGTTACCTCCCTAATAATAGGTTGATTAACAAAGTTTAATGCGGTTTCAATAGTTATACCTGCACTGTAAAACATTCCTAATACTGGACTAGTGTATATGTTATCATTAACAGATGCTTGTATAGGATCATTAGCATAATCTACAGCTGCAGATAAATGCTCAGATATATTAGAGTCTGTAAAATTACCGGCAGAGTCTTTAGTTACTCCTAGTTTTGTATATGCTTTATCATCTATTATAGGGGCATAACTAGCTTTAATTTCTAATTTTTTAACAGATTCTGCTACGTTTCTTCCTGCTAACTGGTTAGAGTATAACCCAATTAATGCCGCACCAAGCTTAGCTCTTTCTTCCATATCAATCTCTGCCATAGGATCATTATAATCTAATGTAGAGTCTATGTTTATCTTGCCTGCTAAAAATTCTCTAGCATCTTTTATACTATTATTATCTAAAGGCTTAATAACTTCTTTTAAATGTTTAGGGTCCATCAATATAGATCTAAATGTGTCAAATATTACATTATTTCTCTCTAACCTATTCATTTCAGACGCTTCTTTACTATAGTCTGGTTTTATAACATTACCGTCTACATCAACTTCAGGGAATATTAAATTTAATTTATCAACATCAAAATCTGATCCCATTTGTACTGTTATTCCTCCAGGAACCATAATTGCTTTTTCATGTGACTCAGGTAAAAAATCTACTACCTGCATAACAAGAGCTGAATTCTTTCCTTGTTGAGGTATACGATACCCAACTACTGTTAATCTTGAAGGATCTATATCTGCTATATTTGTATTAGGGTCTAATCCTAATGTACTAGCTTTTACTCGTATCTGCGCTGCATTAATACCATCATAAAATTCAAGTTCTCCACTAACATCATGTCCTCCTAGCTCAGCTATTTGTACTAGTTCTTGGCCTTTTAACTTTTGATTAAACAGTTCGTTATGGTATATACTCATAAACATACCTTCAAACTTAGCTTGATAATTAGGGAAAGATAATGGTATTTTAAAACGCCAGTCACCAGTAGTAACTAGATTTAAAGCCTCTAAGTAATTGTCAGGTAAGTCTCTTTCTTTAACTTGTTCAGCTATTTTATCCCTAACATTTTTTAAATATTCTTTTTTAGCATCTATGTATTCTTTAGATCCTTCTTTACCTCTTAAACCTTCTAGTTTAGTAACTCCTAAAGCGTCAGCTATATTTTTTGTGTCTTCCGCAATATTAGCGGCAACTGCTTGTTGGTATACGTTCATTAACTCTACACCAGTCATCTTTTTACCCCCTATATTATATAACCCTTCAGGTTGTAAATTTGCAACTAAGTTTTTCCTAATCTGCCTGTTAAAAGCAATATCAGTTTTTTTAGTTCTAGGCATAATTTGTGGGAATCTAAGCATGTTAGAATCCATAGCTATTACAGTAGCATCATTTAAATCACCTTTACTTTGGAAATCTTGTATATTTTTTCTAGCTCCTTTAGTAGCGCTTTCTGTATTAACTACATCTACATCATTATTCATAGCCTCTAGCATAGGCCTTAGGTAAGAGTATTTTGAAGCTAACTCTGGAGTAACTACTGTATAAGAGTTCTTATCCATAAATAAAGCGTTTACACCTCCTTGTAATGAAATCTCCTCATGAAAAGGTTTTAATGGATATATAGGCCTAGGGTTTTGGTCGTTATCTATATATAAACCAGTCTCTTTAGCGTTCTTAAAAGCTTCTTGGTCTTTAGCTTCCCACTGACCCATACCTTGCATAATACCACGGTACATATCTAAACTAATAAATGATTGAGCGTCAGACTTATTTACACTAGTATATGCGCCTGCAAGCTCTTGAGCCTCAAACATATCTATACCTTGACCTACTAACATAGCTTCTAAACTTGATGCTACTTCCATTGCTCTAGCCTTATCTGTAAAATCAAAATCTCTAATTGTAACGGCATTATAAGTTTCTGGCATTCCCCAATCAAGATCTTTTTCACTTTGGCCTTTTAAGAATAATTTATTCCCTGGAGTTTTAAGGAGGGCCATACGTTTATAAAAAGCTTCTGTGTTTTTAGAAAAGCTAAATCCACTTCTAAGAACTTTAGCTATTTCTATCTTCCCTAAAAAATTATCAAATATATAATTTTCTATAAATGCTTGTTTTTTAGCAGGAGACCTTAACTCACTATTTACATCTTTGATTATATTTATATCATAAGTATTTAAACGTTCTGATAGTCTTTCTTCGTATACTTTTAATTTATCTGTTACTGCAGTTGTTTTTTCAGCTAGTAACCTTTCAAACTCATCTTTTTGTAAAAAGTCTTCACCTATTACATACTGTTTTGTGTAATCAGACATTTTTGAGCCGTCTTCTAAAAGAGTGTTTTCTAATCCTGATATTTGAGTCATAGTAAATGCAGCCCCATCTTTTGCATAAGGATCTGCAGGATTTGTATAGTGGTAACCTTCTATTAAACTGCTAGAATTGTTTTCTCTAAAAGCTTCTAAGATAGCGTCATTAGCCTGGTCTATCCTAGCTAAATCTTGTATTATAATACTTTGTATTAAATCTGCTTTACTAGCGTTTATACCAAACTTACTATACATAGCATATCTAACTAATGTAATAAAGTCTAATGACTGTCTACCTGCCTGTATCGGTATAGCTATTTTAGTAAAAGTTTCATTACCGTTATTATTATAAGCTACTAATCTTTCTATTAAAGACACTCTACTAGATTGATTGTCATAATCCATAGTAGCTACAAACTCATCTGCTGCTTTATAAGAATCTAAAACCTCATGTATAAAGTTTTCTCTTACTGTTTTACTAGAATGCAACATAGATACTAGCGGTGATTTGTATTTATTACTCTTATAAGGATTAAACAGAGGGCCGTCTAAGAATTGGTTCAATATTTCTATTGTTTTACCTGATTCTTTAGGGTTATTTATAGCGCTCATTAACTCATTCAATCTTGAAGGAAGATTTATAGGGTAATATTGTTTACCAGTTCCACTAATAAAAGATCCAAAAGGTTTAGAATCAAATAAAGGTGCAATTTCTGCTACTTTGTTTATTAAACTACTTTTTGCTGTATATATATCTTTATTATTTTTTAATAAATCTACAAAACTTCCCATAGTTTGGTTTTCAGAGAATACTAATTTATTAAATAAAACACGGTCTTTATCACCTTGTTCATTTCCAATCTGATAATATTTAAGTAAATTTTCTTGTGTACTTTGTAGTGTAGGGCCAAGCTCCATTCCTAGAGTCCATAGATATTCTCCTAATGCATCAATATCTTCAACACTCCATGCTTTATTTTCTTGTTTAACTTTATTTATCTTTCCCCAAAGTTTTTCTAACTGTTCTATTTTACCTTCTTTAACTGCTTTTATATTTCCTGTAAAAGGATCTACTTCATATACAGCTCTAGGATTTTTAATAGTACGTTCTCTAGAGTTTCTTTGAAACTGCTCTTTAGCTTTTTTAGATATTTGACTTTGGTTAGAATTAAAAACCTTATTTGTATAAGTAATCTTTCCAGATACTGCATCTTCAGTTGATTCACTTTTAAATAATATAAAGTTATTATATGCAGATTTAAAGTTTGTAAATAAGGCTGCCTCTTCTTTAGCTGTTATTTCTGAACCTTGTAGTTTATCTAGTATTGCTTTAGCTTCCGGCCTAAAATTTGAGCGATGGTCTAACTTGCTTAGCATCTCTGCATATGTAGGTTCCCCTACAGTAGCCTCAGCCATTACAGCGTAAGCTTTACCTATAGATAGAACTTTAGGGTACCCAAATATATTAAGTTCATTTAGTTCAATATTCCCTATTATAGCTTTTGCTTCAGAGGATAACTTTGTTCTAGGGTCTTCTTGGAAACTAGACATACTGTATATTCTCTCAGGAGTATCCTCAAACTCTTCCATAGCTCCTTCCCTATCTTGCAATCTAAATCCATAGTCAGATAAAGCATCTTGCAGTAGCTCTCTAACACCTACTCTATCTCTATTACCTGTAACAGGATTAATATCAGAGTTCCATCTAGCATAAGCTCCTGTAAACACTTCCCATGCTACATACTCATCTGTCCCCGCTTCGTTTAATGTTACATTGTCTGGTACTGCATCAAACATTGCGTCAACTCCTTGACTATTAAGTATTTCATATAACTCTTTAGCTTGTGTAAAATTTGCTCCTGGAAAAGCTTCCATTAAAAGCTTGTTTGCTAACTCTCCTTTATACTCAGAATCTTTAATTAGACCAAAATACTTTTCAACTTCTTTATTACTTTTAAATTTGTTTGGATTTTCTCTCCTTACTTTAGTGATAAATCCAACTAAAGTGTTTACAAGATCTGCTTGAGCTTCTCTATCTATATTTAACGCAGTAGATTTTTCTTTTATTTCTAATGCTACTTCCCAAGTATCTCCTTTAGTATTTTTAAAAGACCAAAATCCATTATCTTCTTTTATTAACTTAGGTTCTCCATTTTCATCTTTAAACCCATATATATCAGATTCATAATTTTGAGTCCAATCACCAAACCAGTCTGTAAAGTCTTTAGAATGTACTTGTTCATATATATCAGTAGCCTGATCAATAGTACCTGTAGCTTCAAGTAATGTATTAAATAACTTAGATTCTTTACCGCTACGTAATATAGCTTTTCCGTTTTCTACTCTACAACTCATATTATTTACAATTTTCGCCTAAGTTATCAATTATCCCTTTACTTTTACTACCTCTTTTAAACTTTTTCTTTTTAGCTGCTGGAGCTTTTATTTGTTTACTTTGATTTTCTATTTCCTGTTGAACAGTTTGCATTACATTTAAACCTTGTAACATAGTTTCAAAAATTAAAGAACCTGCTTGTTCGTCAACTTGTTTTTTAGTTAATCCTTCAGTTAGTTTATTTCTTTTAGCGTATTCAACAGCAAATTTTCCTGCTGATTGTTCTGCAGTTTGATTTTTTAAACTTCCTTCTGGAGTTTGTAACCATTCGCTTACAAGATTACTTAATTCTGTTACTGGAGCTACTGAAGCTTCTGAACTAGTCTCTACAACTACTGTTTCACCTGCTTTTGTTCCATAAGGAGTTGTTTGTGTCATTGTTCCTGTAGTCTCTGCTATCTTAGTATTCTTAATAATCTCTGCTAATTGTGCATCATAGTATTCATTTATTTGAGCTATAAGTTTTTCTTTAGCAGCTGCTTTATTTTTAGCAGTTGGACTTCCGGTTTCAACACTAAACCTTTTTTTATATTTACCTTCTGAATCTAATTCAACAGAACTGTAATATGGTTTAGTACGTTCTTGTGCAAATCCGTCCCTACCTTTTGAATATCTTATCTTATTTAAAACTTCTTCTCTTTTTTGTTCTATTGAAGCTTCTTTTATTTCTGGAATATTCTCTGCTATTTTAGTATTCTTAATAACTTCTGCCGGTGTTTCCCCTAACAAGTCTCCTTTTGAGAATTTTACTTGTGGGCTATTAAACATGCTTTCCCCCTTCTTAGTTATATCTGTACTTAAGATAGAGTTATGACCCGAACCTTCTAACCTTACTTCATCTCCTAATTCTTTAGATGCAAATAGATAATGTTGGTATGAAGGATAAGTATGTTGAGGATTTACAGGACTAGTATATTCACCTTTTGAATTACCTCGAGCTCTGTCTATATGATACTTTTTAGATTCTAAAAATTCAGTGAGGTCTGCTTTTATGTCAATTTTAGATTTTTCTGTAGTAGACTTATCCCCTACAAATGCTTCGTTTACCTCCGTAACAATGTTAAACGTACTAGGCCCTGTTTCATCTAAAGCCTTTTTTAATTCATCTTCAGTTATTCTTATTAGCTTCCCTAATTTAGGACTAGCATATACAATATATTTAGTCTCGTTATCAAACGCAGCAAACTCTAAATATCTTGGACTACTGTTAGCGGATAATCTCTGGTCACTGTTAGCTACAATCTCTTGTGCTTTTTCAAAGTTTTTATCTGCTAAAGCTTGTAGTACTGCAGCCTGTGCAGTAGCATTTAGATTAGCTGTACTTGCTATAGATATTCTAGACACACCTGCAGGGTTATTCTCTTTCTTAATTACAATACCAATTTGATTTATAGAGTTTGCACTAACTTCTTTTGTAACCTCTACATTAATCTGGTCTAATTCATTGTCTTTATTCTTATCTTCATTAACTTCAGATAAAGTCCATTGATAAGTTACATTACTTCCTTCTCTAGATACAGTTGTAAATCCTAATAGAATGTCATCCTCTTTCCCAAAAGTATTTTCTGGGCTATGAAAGTATGGGGCTGTAGTTTCGTCAACAGTATTGTTAAAGTTACTAGTTTGTATATCACTAATCTTTGTACTTACTATTTGACCTCCCTGTAACTTGTCTACAATAGCTTTTCTATCTTCATTTGTAGAACCTTCTAGTTTACCTACATAGGCATTACCTATTTTATAGTATATAGGAATATGCATCCAATCTTCAGTAAACTGCTCATCTCTAAACTCCCCAGACGTCCACCAATCGTTTTCTACTATCTCAAATGTTACTTCTTCCCCTATAATATCATTTGCTAGTAATAAATCTGGTACTATTGGAATAGTTTTACCATCAACTTTATCAGGATTAGGTTCTATCACTTTACCATTATCGTCAACAGGTACTTTATAGTTAGGATTTTCTTCAGTCCCTACATTTATAACTTCCGCTGCATTTGTAGATGCTACAATATTAAGTTCTCCTCCTGCTGTAGGTGTAGGTTCAGATTTTCTTTTATCGTCAGCTGCTTTAGTCTTCTTAGGGACAGGCCTTTTCTTAGGAGCATCTTCAGCTATCTTATCATTATTATCTGCTCTAACTATATTATCTTCAGTCATAGTTATCTCTTCTGCTGACGATTCATCAAATACTTCTACTTTTCTAGCAGGAGTTCCTTTCTGTCCTTTCTTTAATTTATTTTCTAAATTTTTAATAGCTATTCCTAACCCTTTTCTTTCTGTAGGAGATAACTCTTGTTCAGTAGCGGCTATATGTTGTAAACGTTTAAGTTGTTCTTCTATATTTTTATCTTTATGTAACTTTAAATATTTTTTAACTGCTTCTTGTTCCTCTTTTTTTAAATCTTTTCCTTTTACTTCAGCCTCCATCTTAGTGTTGTTGCTAGCATCTTCTGGGACACTCTCTTTAACCTCGTCAGAAGTCTTTGCATTATCTATATCTTCTTTAGCTTTTTCTTCTTTAGCTCTTTGTTGAGCTTCTCCTTGATTTGCTTTTACTGTTTCTTCAAAAAGATCTTGGAAGTATTTACTAGATGATAGTTTATTATATCTATCTATAGCTACAGAGTTATCCATAAATAAAGACATATAATCTTTTGCTAAGTTACTAAAAGGATTAACTGCTGCTAAAGCATTCTTTTTAACTAACTCTTGTTGTATTTCTTGGAATGCTTTAGATATAATATCAACTTCTTGTGTTGCATCGTATTTTCCATCCTTATCAAATAATAACTCTTCTCCAGGATTAAGTAATAAATCTATATTAGTATCTAGCTGTATACCATTAATTCTTTCTGCATCTTGTAAAGTAGATTTTATACCTTTTTGAATACCCTGTAATCTCTCAGTTCTGTTCTCTATACCTGAAGCACTCATTATTAGTTCAGCTCTTAGGTTAGCTCTTTTATTGTACACAGCGTCTTCTGCTTTTCTGTTTTCCTCAGCCATTAACATTCTTGGTAACCCACTAGTTTTAGTTGGTAATGGGAATGCTTCGTTTACTTTTGTGTAAGTTTCTTTAAATTGATCAAGTTTATCTTGTACATTTTTTATAACTTCACTTTTAGACTTGTTATCTGTTTGCTCTTTTAGGGATACTTCTGAATTATACCCAAACATTTTAGCAAATTCTGCATCATTTAAATCTTTAGAGTCTTCTAGTTTTTGTTTAAACACATCAAATGTTCCATTCTCTAAAGCTGCAAATGCATTGTATTGTATTAACTTAAACTGAGCATCTTTAAATGCTTTATGGTTACCAGATTTCCTAGCGTTTTCCATGTCAAGAGCTACTTTAACTTGAGCATTAAAATTAAGAGTTTGATTATTAGTATTAACCATAAATCCTCCATTAATTATATCTGCTGCTTTTTGAGCTGCTTCTTTTCTTTGTTTAAACTCTCCTCTTGCAGTACTAGTTACTCCTGCCATTCCACCCCCTACTATAGCTCCAACTAACATTGATTCTAAACCTTCTTGAGTTCCTACTGTTTCTTTTATACCTTTATATAAAGACTCTGTTAAAGATGCTGCTCCCCCATTAAAATACTTATCTGTATGATAGTCACTAGAAAATATATTAGATGCAAACTGCCATCCCTCTTGACCAGCTTCTGTTACAGTCCCACCTGCAGTAGGTTTTAATCTACTTAAAGTATTTCTAAATTTTCCTTGATTTGCTACAGAACTAACTGTTTTGCCTAACGCAGAATTAAATGCAACATCTTTATTAATTTTAGAAGAAGCTTTAAATCCAGCTACTGATTTACCAAACATTATTAAGTTTGTTCCCATTAAGACTGGTAATTGAGTTAAGAAGTTTCTATTACCTGCAGCATAAGATGCATCCTCTATTTCTTTTAACTGTCTAGCAGTAAGATCTGCAGCACTATTTATATTATTATCTGGGTTTTCTATCTCTAAACCTATTAAAGACTCATATGTGTTTTTTTGAGTTTCTCTTGCTTCTACTGATGATTCAGCTAAAGACATTAAAAGTCCCATTTCCCCCATAGCAACCGTATTAGTAATACCAGTTAACTTTCTACCTGACTCTAAGCCTTTTGCTACTTTAGTTCCATTTGCAATATTTTTACTAATATTATACATCTGCATTGCTTTAGCCCCTCTCCCAACAAGCCCAATACCACCTGTTAACCACATAGTAGCTAAAGACCCAATACTATAACCTAATCCATTAGCTACTGTATCAGCCCAGAAATTAGCAGTACCAAGCTTTTGCCCTGTAGACATATCTTCTTCAGCTTGAGTTTTATAATTAGGCATAGCTTCACGCATTGCTTCATTAGCTTTGTCAACAGTCTTACCTACAAAGTTATCATAATAAGCTCCTCCTGTAACTAGCTCCCCTATTCCTGCCACTACTCCTAATGTGTTTTCTGCTACAGCACCTATAGTAGTAACACCAGCTTTAGTTAGTCCGTTAACCCATTTTTCTCCTGTACCTTGATTTTTAGCTCTTTGCTCATCCCAGTTAAAGAATCTTGTTGTAGGTACATCATACTTTTTATACTTAGATAAGTCATCTGTGTATATGTTCGTAAAATTCATAGAGTCATATCCATAAGACTCTGGTAACTTACGGCCAGCATATGCTGAGTATCCTCTTTTTATAGCTATTCCTCCTGTGTTAGTAGTAGGAGTATCTTGTAAGTTAGTTTTTGGGTTTATACTAATTTTTACCATTAATTAAAATCTTATATTAGATTCGTCTATAAATCCTGCTATTTCTTTTAGTCCTTTAGCTACATCATAACCAACGTATTGTCCATAGTCAGGATCACCAACTGTAGTTTCTAAAACTCTAACTTGATGTTCACCAGAATAATCAAAAATAACAGTAGGCATCCCATAGAAAGGATTGTCAGTTTCACCATCTGGTAAATATTTATCATTATCTATAAAGTCAATTGGAGCGTAAGGCTCTATTAATCCAGCAGATTCTCCTTCTCTGTATATTTTTTGAATTTCAAATTCAGTACTATTCACATAATCATTTAACACTGAGCCTTCTTGACTTGTAAACTGATTAACATTTGCATAGTACCTTTCATCATTACCGTCTTCACCTACAAATGTTATTGCCATTGTTGCTTGACCGTCAATAGTTGGGATAGCAAATAATCCTGTTTTACCCCAATCAATTTGAGGTTTATTATCTGCAACTTCCCAAATTCCTTCACCACTTTCTTTAAGCTCTTTCCAAGTTAATTCTTTTCCTGTATCAGTCTTAAGTTTAAAATTATTTCCTAGTGAACCTTTTCCGTCAGGACCTCCAATAAGATTTTTAAACGAAGTAGTAGTAACTCCAGAAGGGTCCCCAAAACTAGGCATTACTAAACCATCTGTTTTAATTGGGTTAGCTAGCTGTTCATTTAATTTTATTTGTTTTGTATTTAATTCAGACTCATATTTGTCAGCTAAATTTGAAATTTCAAATAGCATATTAGCTTTTTTCTCATTAGCTTCATTACCTTCATACTTTTTTTGTTTAATAATATGATTTATAATATTCTGCTTTGCCTCAGTATCATCTCCACTTTCTAATTCTTGTATATAATTTAAAGTTTGAACTATAGTAGCATTAGGAATTATATTTAATTCAGTTAAAGCTGCTGCAAGATCCTGTACAGACGTGTCTCCAGTTTTAGCATCTTTAAAAGCTTCACCAACTTCAGCTGTATACTCTTCTTCAGTAGTTCCTAAAGAAATATAAAGTTGTTCTTTTCTAAGTCTACGTACTTCTTTAGCTCTATATAGATTTTTTATTTCTTTAATTTTAGCAAATGCAGCAGTTTCATCTAGATGACCATACTTAGTAGCAAAGTTTGAAAGCTCGTCAGGCTTACCATTATATTTTAAAGCATCTTCTAATATTTGCGGGTCATATCCTTCTGCCGCAGCATTATAAGCAGCCTCACTATCTACAATTGCAGCATCTAAACTGGTTGTAGTTGTTCCCCCAACAGCTTCTGCTTCAGTAAAGTTATCTTTAAATGCAAGGCCTGTAGGATTTTCACTTTGTATTTTTAACCCTTGAGTATATCTAGATCCCTCAGTCATATCTGAACTATACTTTTCAGATTTTGTTCCTGCGTATTTCATAACTGCATAATCTATATAGTCTCCCCTCATAGTGTTTGCAGCTAAAGAAGTCCTTAACGACAGCTCATCTGCACCACTATCTCTTTGTCCTTCTATAAATTCTAATAAAGATAAAGAATTTTCTAATTCTACGTCTTCCGCTTTAGTTCTTTTTTTCTTTTCTTCTAATTTATCTATATCTAATTCTAAATCAAAAATAGTAGCATCTACTTCTT
>Ga0075441_10001466_pt1 | contig 11371 bp, 8 predicted proteins | sample CoawatmetaG00DNA_FD_71582 | JGI IMG/M metagenome (GOLD analysis project Ga0075441, IMG submission 71582) | Marine microbial communities from the West Antarctic Peninsula - Coastal water metaG002-DNA | ecosystem: Environmental > Aquatic > Marine > Coastal | place: Atlantic Ocean: West Antarctic...
ATAATATTTAATATTAATAGGGCATTTTTTTTTAAAAACAAATATCTTTGTGCAACGGTAAAATTAACAAATGAGTCAAGAAATTTCCAAAAGATACGCACAAAGAGGTGTTTCTGCATCAAAAGAGGACGTACACAATGCCATTAAGAATATAGACAAAGGTTTGTTTCCAAAAGCATTTTGTAAAATTGTACCAGATTACTTAACAAATGATGCTGATTATTGTTTAATAATGCACGCAGATGGTGCCGGAACAAAATCTTCTTTAGCTTACATGTACTGGAAAGAAACAGGCGATATTTCCGTTTGGAAAGGCATTGCACAAGACGCGTTAATTATGAATATTGATGATCTTTTGTGTGTGGGTGCCACAGACAATATCATGCTATCTTCTACCATAGGAAGAAATAAGAGTAAAATTCCGGGTGAAGTTTTATCGGCAATTATAAACGGAACAGAGGAATTAATTGAAGATTTAAAAGGTTTTGGAGTAACCATTCATTCTACAGGTGGCGAAACGGCTGATGTTGGCGATTTAGTGAGAACAATTATTGTAGATTCTACAGTAACTGCACGTCTAAAACGTTCAGATGTGATAGACAATGCAAACATAAAAGCAGGTGATGTAATTGTAGGTTTAGAGTCTTTTGGTCAAGCAAGTTATGAGACTGAATACAACGGAGGGATGGGGTCTAACGGATTAACCTCTGCAAGACATGATGTCTTTCATAAATATCTAGCAGAAAAATATCCAGAAAGTTATGATGCAGCAGTTCCTGAAGATTTGGTGTATTCTGGAAACACAAAACTAACAGATGAGGTAGCTAATTCTCCAATAAATGCAGGTAAATTAGTCTTGTCTCCAACAAGAACCTACGCACCAATTATCAAAGAAATTTTATCAAAATTTAATTCAGATACAGTTCACGGAATGATTCATTGTTCTGGTGGCGCGCAGACAAAAATTTTACATTTTGTAGATGCTTTGCACATTGTAAAAGACAGCATGTTCGAGGTGCCTCCATTATTTAAATTGATACAAGAACAATCGAATACAGATTGGAAAGAAATGTATCAGGTTTTTAATTGCGGCCATAGAATGGAAATATACGTTTCTCCAGAAGTAGCAGAAGATATTATTGCTATTTCTAAATCGTTTAATGTAGCTGCTAAAATTGTAGGTAGGGTAGAAGCTTCAGAAACTAAAAGGTTAACAATTACAAGTGAATTTGGTGTTTTCGAATACTAATTAACGGTTGTCATAAATTCAAGTTACTTCTTATAGCAGCATTTTTTGTGCTTAAATAATCTTACAAAGTTTTATCTTTTTTTATTTCAGATAAGATAAGGTGGGTCATGGTATCGCCATAATTAATCAAGGTGTCTATAAATTGTTGTAGGTGAAGTTGGTCTTTTAAAACTGCCCGAATATGGATGTTTTGAGAGCCAGTAATCCGATACGCTTCTTTTATTTCTGAAAACTGATTCACATCATTGATAAACAACTTAATTTTTCCACTAAACAACTTTAGGATAATAATAACTTCCAATCCAAACCCTAGTTTCGAGTAATCTACGTGTAACGAATATGCCTTAATCACTTTGGCATCTTCTAACTTTTGAACACGCTCTCTTACAGAAGAAGGAGAAAGATGTATTTTTCTGCCAATATTAGCAAAAGAAGCTCTAGAATTTTGTTTTAATTCATTGATTATTTTGTTATCAATAATGTCTACCATCGATTTGATTGTTTTAGACGTAAAAATACATTTTTTTGATAAAATAAATTCACTTGTGTAATGGAATCAATTTTACAAATACAAAATCTATGGATAGTTTTGCCTCGTTAACTGATATAAATAATAGTAAGAATGAGTTTGGTTATTTTATTAATTGTGGGTCTGGGTATTTTTACAGGATTTTTTATTCAAACATTAATAGGTTTTGCGGGTGCTTTAATTGCCTTGCCAATTTTACTTCTTGTGCTTGGTCTGCAAGACGCAATCGCTTATATTTCTATATTTTATTTTTTCTCGAGCGTTTATTTAATAGCGCAAGAATGGAAACTTATAGATAAGAAAATTATTTTGAAGCTGGCTTTTGCCACAATTTTAGGAGTGGGTTTAGGTATTTGGGTTTTGGCGCACGGAAAACCTTTGTTTCTAAAAAAGGCGTTGGGTGTTTTTATTTTACTTTATGTAAGCTATACTATTTACGCAAAAGACAAAGTATTTAAGCAGTCTAAGCTTACTTTCTTATTTGGACTTGCAGGCGGTTTTTTTTCAGGATTATTTTCAACAGGAGGTCCTTTGTATGTCATCATTGTTAAAGATTCATCGGTAACAATGCAAAGTTTTAGAGCAACAATGTTTGGTATATTGGGTTTAATAACGGCTGTTAGAATACCCACGCTCTACAGTGCTGGTATTTTAAATGTGGAACAACTGGGATACTCTCTTTATATCATGCCCTTTTTTATATTGGCAATTTACTTGGGTAAAAAGGCATATGCGAAATTAAACGAAGTGGTTCTAAAACAAGGCGTTTTGGCTTTGCTCTTTTTGTCTGGAATCATGTTGGTTTTTAAATAGGCTATTTGCTTAAAAAAGTAGCAGGTTCATCCGAAGAGATTTATTTTATATAAATTGACCTCGATAAAGAAATATTTTTATTGCTTTACAAGTAACTTAATATTCAGAAGCATACAAATAAAAATCACTGCCGAATATCATTGGGCAACTTCTTTAAATATACTCAAAACGAAATATTTAACTTTCCGATAAAAATTGTAAATTCGCATTCCAAGAAAAGAGTAGAAGATGTTAGATAAATTAAGAATTGTTAAACAACGGTATGATGAGGTTTCTGATTTGATTATTCAACCAGAAATTATCATGGATCAGAAGCGTTATGCGCAATTGATGAAAGAATATAAAGATTTAGGAAGTGTTGTTGTGAAGGGCGATGAATATCAGACCTTAACAGACAACATAGAAGAGGCAAAAGAAATTTTAGCCGATGGATCTGATGCGGAGATGAACGAGATGGCGAAGATGGAAATTGACGAAGCCAATAAAAGAATCCCTGAATTAGAGGACGAAATACGGGTTTTGTTGATACCAACAGATCCAGAAGATTCAAAAAACGCCGTGGTAGAATTGCGTGCAGGAACAGGAGGAGATGAAGCGAGTATTTTTGCAGGAGATTTATTTCGAATGTATTCGAAATATTGCGAAAGTAAAGGTTGGAAAGTTTCTACAGTAGATTATTCTGAGGGAACCAACGGTGGTTTTAAGGAAATTCAGTTTGAGGTAAACGGTGCAGATGTTTACGGAATTTTAAAGTTTGAAGCTGGTGTGCATCGTGTACAACGGGTACCGCAAACAGAAACACAAGGGCGTGTGCATACTTCTGCAGCAACTTGTATGGTTTTTCCGGAAGCGGAGGAGTTTGATGTAGAAATCAATCCAAAGGAAGTAAGAATCGATTTTTTCTGTTCTTCAGGTCCTGGTGGGCAATCTGTAAATACAACTTATTCTGCGGTGCGTTTAACACACATTCCTACGGGTTTGGTTGCACAGTGTCAAGATCAAAAATCACAGCATAAAAACAAAGAGAAAGCTTTTAAAGTACTGCGTTCTCGATTGTATGATATGGAGTTGGCTAAGAAAAACGCAGAAGACGCTTTAAAGCGTGGTTCTATGGTTTCTTCTGGAGATAGAAGTGCAAAGATTAGAACGTACAATTATGCACAAGGACGTGTTACAGATCACAGAATTGGCTTGTCATTATATGATTTACCAAACATTATGAATGGTGATATTCAGAAAATTATAGACGAGTTAATGCTGGCTGAAAACACAGAAAAATTAAAGAGTCTGAATGACGGAATGTAAAGCATATACTATTTAAATAAAAAGCCTCAGAAAATTTCTGAGGCTTTTTTTATGTAAAAAATATACTTTTTTAAAACTGGAGTAAAGGTTTTTTAATTCCCAAATAAATGCAATTCTGTAAACTCTTTGTTTATTGTTATTGCCTGTGTTTTAGCGGTGTTTATATTCTCCAATTTAATTTCCACATTGTCTATTTGAATAGAAGTAATTGCAAATGGTAAATTATGAAATACGATATTAAAGTTATTGTAACCTGCGTTAAATTCTCCACTCTTGTGCTGTTGTATAATAAGCTCTTTCTTCTTTCCTGTTACTTTAAAAGTTCTTAAACTAAACCTTCCTTTTTTGTAATCATATCCGTCATGCGCATCATCATATAGCTTAGAAGATGCTTTACCTGCTTTATAATAAACATCTAAAGTAATTTCATTGAATTTTTTTTCACCAACATACTGCTGAACAGGATATTTTGGTATGACAGCACCTTCTTTTATAAACATTGGCATGCTGTCTAAATCTGCATCTACCCACATTTCTTTTCCTCCTTCAACAACTTCATCTGTCCAGAAGTTGTACCATTTCCCTCTAGGAATATACATTCTTCTACCTTTTGCATTTTGTTCTAGTATCGGACAAATTAAAATCTGTTCTCCATAGACAAATTCATCACTTCTATAATGCGTTGCGGTATCTTCTTGGTCATATAAAACCAAAGATTTTAAAATCGGAGTGCCATCATTTATATATTTCCAAAAAGCGGTATATAAATAAGGCAATAGTTGGTATCTTAATTCTACAAATTTTCTAACAATATCTGTAATCTCTTCACCAAAAACCCAAGGTTCTTGATCTCCATGATCACCAGAAGAATGCACTCTACAAAAGGCGTGAAAAACACCTAATTGAATCCAACGTGCAAATAATTCTCCTTGTGGTTGCTCTGCAAAACCACCAATATCAGACCCAGCAAAAGAGAAACCAGACATGGCCATTCTCTGTGCTTGGTTGTTTGCAATTGCAAGATGTTCCCAAGTTGCTACGTTGTCTCCCATCCACGTAGAGGTATAGCGTTGCGCACCAGAATACGCAGATCTTGTAATAACAAAAGGTCTTTTTGGATATGCGTATTTCTTTAAACCATGATAGGTTGCACGTGCCATTTGTGTTCCGTAAATATTGTGTGCTTTTCTGTGTGAACAAGGGTTTCCATCATAATCATGACGTACATCGTCTGGGAAAGATTTGTTAGGAACGTCCATTACGGCAGGTTCATTCATATCATTCCAAACACCTTTTACACCAATATCTTCAATTAGTTCTTTAAACAAACCAGACCACCATTCTCTTACTTCTGGTTTTGTATAATCAGGAAAATAACATTCTCCTGGCCAAACCTTTCCTTTCATATAAGGGCCATCTGCACGCTTACAGAAATAATCTTTGTCTAATGCTTCTTTAAAAACATCATACTCTAAATCAATTTTAATTCCTGGATCTATGATTACAACGGTTTTAAAGCCGTCATCTTCTAGTTCCTTTACCATTCTTTTTGGATCGGGGAAGTATTTTTTGTCCCAAGTAAAACAACGAAAACCGTCCATATAATCGATATCTAAATAGATGGCATCACAAGGAATTTTTAGGTCTCTAAAGGTTTTAGTAACTTCTTTAACATTGGCCTCTGGGTAATAAGACCATTTACATTGATGAAAACCCAAAGCCCATAACGGAGGTAAAGCATGTGGTTTACCTGTTAAATCTGTATAGTTTTTAACCACATCTTCCATCTGTGGTCCGTAGATAAAATAGTAATTCATTTCACCACCTTGTGCCCAAAAACTGGTTACATTTCTTCTTTCATGTGCAAAATCAAAAGAAGTTTTAAAAGTATTGTCAAAGAAAACACCGTACGCTTTGTTGTCTTGTATTGCCGTGTAAAACGGAATTGCTTTATAAATAGGGTCTGTGTTTTTACCAAAAGCATAAGAATCTGTTGCCCAGTTTTCGAAACGTTTTCCTTTTAAATTTACATCTACCGGTTTGTCTCCTAAGCCATAAAAGCTTTCTCCTTTTTGGCAGGCTTTGCTCATCTTTACAATATCGCCACCATGTTCGTAACATTCTTCCCAATGAAAGCCAATCTCATCTTCATTAATTAATTTGTTATCAATTGCATCAAATAAACTTACTTGCAAACTTTGTTTTTCTATTTTACAAATTAATTTAGAAGTGGTAATGTTATAATGGGTTGTATCATCTGTTACATCTAGAAAACTATAGCCTCTGCTTGCATGTATGGTAACACCATAAGAAAAATCTTTTTCAAATTTACCGGTTGTGCTGTATCTAAAACGGATAACGCTATCTCTAACAACGGTCACCTGCAAGGCAACCCCATTCTTTGTAGAAAAATGCAACGTATCTACATCTTTCTTATAGTTTATAATTTCTGAGGGAAATAAATTCCCTTTTTGTTCTAGTTCTGTATTAACAATCATTCTTTTGGTTGTGTATTATAATTTGTAAAAATCGCATAAATTCATAAAATAAAATTAGTAAAAAACGCTTTTTTACGATAACGTATTCGTCTATTTTAAGAATAAAAATAGTACTTATTTGATTAATAGATAGCGGAATATGATTTTTTTCACAAAGGGATTAAGGGTTTTCTAAAGTCTTAAAAAGGGTCTCTTTTATTGTGAAGTCAAAAAAATAAGTCCTCTTTTTTTATCAAAATAATAGCCTGATGAAAAAAGAGAACTGGTTTAAAATTATTTATATTTAAAAGCAAGCATCCCCAGTGGAGGTAGCTCTAAAGCGATAGAATGTGCTCTATGATTCCATGTTTGTTTATCAGAAGCAAGTTTTGTGTTTTTAAAATTCCCAGTACCATTGTATTTTGCAGCATCACTGTTAAAAATCACTTTTAAAGTTCCTTTTTTAGGCAAACCAATTCTATAATTTTCTCGAGGTGCAGGAGTTAAGTTCAATACAATAATCACAGTGTCTTTTTCATTTTCTCCTTTTCTAATATAAGTGACTACAGAATTCTCATGATCTCCGTGATCTATCCATTCAAAACCATCAGGCGAAAATTGTTTTTCATGCAATGCAGGCTCTTCTTTGTATAAGATATTTAGGTCTTTTACCAAATCTTGTGCTCCTTTATGAACGTCATACGCTAATAAATGCCAATCTAAACTTTGTTGAAAGTTCCATTCAGATGTTTGTCCGAATTCAGAACCTTGAAACAATAGTTTTGTTCCGGGATGTGTGTACATAAAACTGTAAAGCAGCCGTAAATTTGCAAATTTCTGCCATTCATCTCCGGGCATTTTACTTACAATAGATTTTTTCCCATAGACAACTTCATCATGAGATAAGGGGAGCATAAAGTTTTCTGTAAATGCATAATTTAAACTAAAGGTTAAATCGTTCTGGTGGTGTTTTCTATAGATGGTATCTTTTGCAAAATAGCCTAAGCTGTCGTGCATCCATCCCATCATCCATTTCATTCCAAAACCCAATCCGCCAGAAAAAACCGGACTAGATACTTGCGGAAAAGAAGTAGATTCTTCTGCGATAGTTTGTACATCTGGGAAGTTTTTATAAACGGCTTCATTCATTTCTTTTAGAAAGACAATCGCGTCTAAATTTTCTCTACCTCCAAACTCGTTAGGTTCCCATTCTCCATCTTTCCTAGAGTAATCCAAAAACAACATAGAAGCAACGGCGTCTACTCTTAAACCGTCTGCATGGTATTGCTCTAACCAAAAGATAGCATTGCTTATTAAAAACGATTTTACTTCATTTCTGCCATAATTAAAAATAAGACTTTTCCAATCTTGGTGATAGCCTTTTCTAGGATCTGGATGTTCATATAAGCTAGAACCATCAAAATTACCCAATCCGTGTGCATCCGAAGGAAAATGAGACGGTACCCAATCTAAGAGTACTCCAATTCCTTTTTCGTGAAACTTATCAACCAAAAACTTAAACTCGTCTGGATATCCAAAACGAGAAGTAGGCGCAAAGTAACCGGTTAATTGGTAGCCCCAACTTGGGTCATACGGAAACTCCATTATCGGCATTAACTCTACGTGTGTAAAATTCATTTCTGCAACATAACTTACCAGTTCATCCGCCAGTTCTGTGTAGCTCATAAACCTGTTTTCGGCTACTTTTTGTTTCCATGAACCTAAATGAACTTCATAAACGGAGTAAGGAGCGTTTAAAGCATTGTGCTTTTTACGCGATTTCATCCATTTTTCATCTTTCCAAGAATACGCATCTTCCCAAATTATAGAAGCTGTTTTTGGCGGATGTTCGCATCTGCGGGCGTAAGGATCTGCTTTTTCTGTAACAGTATCTGCGCTTTTTATTTTATATTTATAGGTATTTCCTTTTCCGGCAAACGGAATAAAACCCTCCCAAATTCCGCTAGAATCCCATCTTACACTAAGTTGATGTTCTTGGTCATTCCAATAATTAAAATCTCCAATCACAGAAACTTCTTTAGCATTGGGTGCCCAAACTGCAAAATAAGTGCCTTCGATGCCGTCTTTTGTTAAGATGTGAGCGCCAAATTTATCGAATAATCTGTAATGCTTGCCAGCTTTAAAAAGGTCAATATCAAAATCTGAAAATAAACTGTGTGCTATGACTTTAGACATTTAATGTTTCTAATTTTAAATATTTTTAAATTACAGTTCCCTTAGGAATTACTGCTCCTTTTTTAATAACTACAATACCATCTTTTACAAGATAGGTGTCTGTTTCAATATCTCTTAAATGCAGGCCGCCATTAATTCTAGAATCGTCTCCAATTCTACAGTTTTTATCAATAATACAGTTATTGATAAAGCATCGATCGCCAATACCAAGCTGAATTTCTATTTTTTTGGTTTTAATTTCTTCTAAAGATTCGTACTTGTCATTCCCCATCATATAGGTTTTCGTAACAATAGTTTCTTTTCCTATTCTAGAACGAATACCAATGACAGATCTCTCTATTTTTTCTGCATTTATAATACAACCGTCTGCAATAACTGTTTTATTTAAGATGGTATTTGTAAATTTTGAAGTTGGTAAGATACGGGCTCTCGTGTAGACCCTGTTTTCGTCATACAGGTTAAATTTTGGTAAATCATCTGTTAAACCAAGGTTCGCTTCAAAGAAAGAATCAATATTTCCTATATCTGTCCAATACCCTTCGTACGGGTAGCTCATTGTTTTATGCTCTCCAATGGCCTGCGGAATAATTTCTTTACCAAAATCAATGGTATCTGGATTTGCCATTAATTCAACCAATAAATCTCGGTTAAAAATATAGATTCCCATAGAAGCCAAATAATTTCTTCCTTCACTCTTCATTTCGTCACTCACATCAGAAGTCCAATCAGGTAATAATTCTGACGCGGGTTTTTCTATAAAAGAGGTAATTGTGTTTTCGCTATCGGTTTTTAAAAGTCCGAAAGATGTTGCATCTTTTGCATTTACAGGATAGGTGGCTACAGAAATTTTAGCACCACTTTTCTTGTGTTTTTCGATCATGTCTTTAAAATCCATATTGTACAATTGGTCTCCAGACAGTATCAAAGCATATTCAAAGTCGTTCGCTAAAAAATGATGCATACTTTGCCTTACGGCATCTGCGGTTCCTTGAAACCATTTATCGCTTTGCATGGTTTGTTCTGCCGCTAAAACGTCTACAAAAGCATCACTAAAAAAACTAAAATGGTAGGTATTTTTAATATGGGCATTTAAAGAAGCAGAGTTAAATTGTGTGAGCACATACATTCTTTTAATATCTGCATTGATGCAGTTAGAAATAGGGATGTCTACCAAGCGATACTTCCCTGCAATAGGAACGGCTGGTTTAGACCTGTCTTTCGTAAGCGGGTAGAGTCTAGACCCTTGTCCTCCACCTAGAATAATACCGAGTACTTTGTCATTTATCATAGTTAATGTATTAGCAATTTATATAAGTTTACATATGCCTGTGCAGAGTTTCCCCAAGAGTGGTCTATCTGCATGATGTTTTTAAGATTTTTTTTGAATTCTTTCTGAGTGTAATAAACTGCTGCTTTAGCGATTGCTGTAGTTACTTTTTCTACAGTAACGCCGTCATGAACAATGCCAAAACCATCTTTCTCTGTAATGTCTATAATGGTGTCTTTTAAGCCACCAATAGCATTCACAACGGGCACAGTACCGTAACGTAAAGAATACATTTGATTTAAACCACAAGGCTCTACACGAGAAGGCATTAACAGAAAATCTGCGCCTGCATACATAATATGTGCCAGTTTTTCATCATAACCAATAAACGTATTAAAGTTTTCTTTCGGCATTGCGGTCAGAACTTCCTCAGTTTCTTCATGTCCAGAACCTAATAATAGAATAGAAATAGTATGATCGGCTAATGCTTTTTTAAAAATTTCAGGGAATAAATCTGCTCCTTTTTCACCAACCAATCTTCCAATAAACACAAAAAGTGGTTTTTTAATGTCTAAGTTAAATCTGGTGCACAACCATTTTTTATTAGCATTTTTACCCGGTATTACAGTAGATGTTGTATAGTTTTTGAGCAACCTTTCATCTGTTTCAGGGTTCCAAACACTCGAATCAATTCCGTTTAAAATACCTACACATTTTGCACTTTCATGGTTTAGTAGGTCTTCTAGTCCGTTTGCTTTTAATTTCAACTCCTCCATATAAGAAGGAGAAACGGTGGTTACTTTCCAGGCACATTTTATAGCGGCTGCTAATGAATTTATGTTTCCAGCCCAATCAATTAAACCTACTTTTTCAAAATTAAAAGGCGGAATTAAATTTACTTTTTCATGAGAAAACCAGCCTTGGTATTGTGCATTATGAATGGTTAAAACCGTGGGAATGTTTTTTAGTGTTTTATATTTAAAACTATGAGACATCATAAAGGGAATCAAACCTGTGTGATGATCGTGTGTATGAATAATACTTGGGTTTTCTTCAAAAGTTAAAATCCAATCTAAAGTGGCCACTTGAAAAGCTAAGAAACGCGCTGTATCATCATTAGAGTAAACGTACTCTTTGTATATTAAATCAGGTACATCAATACAAAAAAGTTCAAAGCCAAGTTGATTATTAGTTAGTTTAAGTACTTTGAAATTGTAGTATTCATGTCCAAGAGCTATGTTATTTTCGTAGACTTTTTCAAAGGTATTATTTTGTGTAAATTTATTGTTGTAAAATGGCATTACTACAGTACTAGTAGTGCCTAATTCTTTTTGATATTTAGGCAAGGCTCCAACAACATCTGCAAGACCACCAACCTTGGCTATCGGAAAACATTCCGCACTTATGTGTAGTATATTCAATCTTTGTAATTAGAAAGTTAGTTCATAAAATTACAAATTTTTTTTTGACTATCAGAATCGATATAAATAATTAATATAAGTTTAATAGAAGGGTGAAAATGGTAGGTTAAATCT
>Ga0075441_10001474_pt1 | contig 11349 bp, 9 predicted proteins | sample CoawatmetaG00DNA_FD_71582 | JGI IMG/M metagenome (GOLD analysis project Ga0075441, IMG submission 71582) | Marine microbial communities from the West Antarctic Peninsula - Coastal water metaG002-DNA | ecosystem: Environmental > Aquatic > Marine > Coastal | place: Atlantic Ocean: West Antarctic...
GTTTGGATCGTGCTTAACATTATTTTGGCATGGTTTGCGGTTCCGGTCTATGCGGCGCGATCTCGTAAGGTGGCCGCAGCCACCAGCCGCGCCACTGGTGCCATGACAGACGTTTATGCCAACATCACGATGGTCAAACTTTTTGCCGCAGAGGACAGCGAAGCAGGTGCGATCAAAAAGGTCATAGGCGAGACCATCGACACCCAACACCGCGAGAACCGCGCCTATGTATCAACTGATGCCTTGGTGCATTTTCTAAATGTGTCGTTGGTTGTGTCTATCTTCGCAGCAGGTCTGTGGGGCTTGGTCGCTGGCTTTGTCAGTTTGGGTGATTTCGTTGCAGGGGCCACTATCGCGCGTACGCTGTCTGCGTCGTCGGGAATGTTTATTGGGCTGGGCCAATCGGTCAGTCGCGCATACGGCACGATCGCGGACGCGATGCCGATTATGACCACACCACCAACACTGATGGACAAACCGAATGCACCCGACCTGAACTTGACCAGTGGGCAGATCCTGTTCGATCACGTGACCTTTGGATATGGGGAAACAGACACAGTCGTGCGTGACCTATCGCTCGCCATCGCCGCCGGCGAGAGGGTCGCCTTAGTCGGTTTGTCCGGTGCAGGAAAATCGACCCTAGTGTCCCTCTTGATGCGGTTGCGCGACGTTGATGCGGGCCGTGTTACGGTTGATGGCCAGAACGTCCGCGAAGTTACGCAAACCTCCCTACGGGGACAGATTGGTGTGGTGACGCAAGATGTCGGTCTGCTGCATCGGTCCATCCGTGACAATATCCGCTATGGCCGCCCCGAGGCCACAGACGCCGAGGTCGAGGCCGCCGCCCAAGCTGCACAAGCGATGGGCTTCATTCACGATCTGCGGGATAATCAGGGCCGCGTGGGCCTCGATGCATTTGTTGGCGATCGGGGTGTTAAGCTCTCGGGCGGCCAACGCCAAAGGGTCACTATAGCACGTGCACTATTAAAGGACGCGCCGATCCTTGTGTTGGACGAAGCCACAAGTGCGCTTGATAGTGAGGCAGAAGCCGCAATTCAGGAAAACCTGGACCGGTTGATGGCTGGGAAAACAACCCTGGCCATCGCGCACCGCCTGTCCACCATTGCGGCAATGGACCGCATCGTGGTCATGGATGCGGGCCACATTGTCGAGCAAGGCTCGCACGATACCCTGTTGGCACAAGATGGCCTTTACGCCCGCCTCTGGGCCAGACAATCAGGCGGCTTTCTGGCGCGATAAAGGGGTAGCGCCTGCGGTAGTTCCAATTTGGCCCTAAAATTGATCTTGGCTGGGACCGCTGAAGCTGTAAGTTCAACTCCCCAACAGCTGAGATTTGTTAAGTTGGCGAAGCATTTAGGTTGACGATCTGCGGTCCGGCGTATCGACTTAGCCGGGCGCTCGCAGAGTTCCCTAGTGGTCGCACCTTTGCCAACTGCGCGGCTGGTGCAAGTACTTGATGTTCGTGATGCTGCGGCTTTTGCGGTGCTCTGCGCCCAAGACAGTCTTGGCGGCGTGTGGAACTTGAATGGTGAAGTCGTACCGATGAATGACCTTTTTACCGCAATCCATGCCACTACCAGTTCCAAAGGCGAAATTCGATGGATCTTTCCTGATGCATTTGCAGCCCCAGAAGCTAACCCTTGGACTGATGTGCCCCTCATGGCACCCGACATTCCAGCACTTCGCTACTTTCTAGAAGTAGATGTCAGCCGCGCCCGTGCTGCGGGTCTTTTTGCGCGGCCATTGATGGAGACATTAGTACCGCTTGTTGAATGGGATCGTACTCGGCGGGATGTAAAGCTGATCTGCGGTATGAATGCCAAGCAAGAAAAACGAGTGTTGGAAGAAGTCTGCTAGACTTAGTGGATCGGAACAATCAGCAGGGCAATGCCAGCTTAAAACTCTTAAAGCAGACATTGGGTGCTTTCTCATGGACGGCGGCTTCGTCCCGCGAACCGTGAATTCGCCGATCCCTTGATTTCGCGGTTGCAGCGAATGGCAGGTTCGACGGGCCGCACCGCAGCATGCCGGTCCGTGGGTGAATGGCCGGTAAGGGCCGGAATTACCAAAGTGATTTTACCGGCAGTCCCAAACCAGACCTTCGTGCGCGCTGCAGCATTGATCACTCTGGGCTCGTAGCCGAGCTTCGCTGCGCGTTGCACCAAAGTCGGGTTTGGACGTAAGCCACCTACAGTGAGCTCGACCAACCGATAAAACGCCTACCCATTGCCCGTCTCCAATTCGCGTCTACGACCTAATATCCCTGCGACATCTGCAACACGGCTAATGCGGTGCTGCTGGTGGGTTGCTCAGGCGCAATGGCGTCAGGTCGGCCCTGTGGTGCGCCTGTGATGCGCCTGTGAGGTGGCGCATCGTGAAAGGCCGGATTGATGTGGTTTGATCCATACAAGGCACTTTCTGGAATTGAGGCGGCGCCCCCTGCTACGACTGCTATAATTGCTAGGAATCAGGCTAAAAAAGCGTACGGTTTAGCGGAAATAGCAGATCTAGCAGGGGTGGCATTCCCAGAACAAAAAACCGCGCCCCTTGCTGCGCCGCCTCTGCCACTAAGCGCCAAACCGGAACCACGCCCCGAAATATTCAAGTATGGCCTATCCTTCGCCGGAAAGCCGAAAACATGGACGGGCTGCATTGTGTCACTGGAAACATGGCCAGGGCTTTCCAATTGGCAAAAGCACGGGCCGGATGGGCGGCACTGGAGTGGCATTACAAAGACATGGGAAATGCCAGATGAGTCTTGGAATAGTGCTGACAGCCTAATTCGAACTCGTTTCTACTAAGCCAACACCGCAATCCTTTATCTCTACAATTAGACCTACACGGGGCTGAGGATGCCGACGCGCTCTTGACTGCAATTGGCGATCGTCCCGTGACGCTGTTGATCGTGGATACATATGCGCAATCATTCGGCGCGGGCAACGAAAACGATGGCAAGGACGTTACGCAGTTCCTGACGCACGTTGCTCAAATTCGGGATAAGCTTAACAGTCACGTCATGCTGGTTCACCGCAGTGGTAAGGATCGGGCCAGGGGTGCGGCATTGCTCAGCATTAGCGCTGTGCCGCGTACGTGTTAAGGTGGTGGCAGCGGGCGGGGCAGGTGGCTGGGTTAGGTCACGCCGTCTGACGTTTACTTCGGGCGCGACAAAGCCATCCTACAGCAACGCTAAAGGATCAAACGAAAGACCCTCGAAACGCGACGCTGTGCATCACAGACAACGCGCCGCATAATGCAATCAACCCGATGAGCCGAACTCTCTCTTAGTTTAAGCCGCCATTGGTGCCAAAAACCCTGACGACGGACACTTGGCCTTTGAACGAAAGGCTGCCTAAATGAGCTGAGAGACCGGAACGTAAGCGGGACAAGACCAATTTGGCTCAGTCGCAAATTTTTCCTATTTAAATTGTCAGTGGCAGTAACTACTTTCATACCAGTACTGTCATATAGCATACCAGTCTGAACGGGAGTGAAAATGGCAAAGCCTGATCCAACTATTGAGTTTCTAATTGAATATCTCGCGCGCCCGGGGGACAATCGACCGCTGTATCAAATCGTTTGTGGGGCACTGGCCGAGGCTGTAGGCGTGGGTATCTTGGGAACCAATAGTGTACTTCCAAGTGAAAGAACCCTGGCAAGTCGGCTGAATGTTAGTAGAGTTACAGTTCGGCGCGCGCTCGACGATTTGACAGCAAGCGGGTTATTGAAACGTCGCCAAGGTGCGCGGAGCTCTATAACGCCGAGATTAGAGAAGACTCTCTCAACAATAACGGGATTTTCTGAAGAACTTCGCGCAAGGGGTGCAAAGCCTGGGCAAAAGTGGCTGCTAAGGCAGGTGGCCCTACCAACCCCCAATGAGTCCATGGCATTGGGCGTCCCAACTACTGATCAGATCGTTAGGTTGGTTCGAATCCGATTTTCTGACGACATTCCGATTGCTATCGAGAGAGCAACTGTGCCGCAAGAATTCTTGAGTAGCCACGATTTGGTGAAAGACTCTCTCTACGAGGCGTTGAGGGGAACAGGCTTCACGCCCTCTCGCGGCGTTCAAAGGATACGGGCCGGAGTTATGACACGTGCCGAAGCAGAGGCGCTCGAAAGCGAAGTTGGGCAGCCGTTGCTGATTGTTGAAAGACGTTGCTTTTTGGCGGATGGCAGAACCGTGGAATTTACCGAGACGCGGTATCATGGTGAGCGGTATGACTTTGTTTCAGACCTCAACAGCGATCAGTTCATTTAGATATCCGTTGCTCCATTTGGCGGTGTCGCCGGCTATTTCAAAACCCTTGTCTGGCTGGATCTATTTTCACACCCTTAATCTTTGCTTTGAATTTAGCAATAAGCCACCGCACACGTATTGGTCCATACCAGTTACGCGCTTATTGACGTCTGGTATGTAAGTGGTGTTGTCTGGTTTGTAGGGGGAGACACGACGTGCATCAGATTCTAAAACAGCTTAGCGAAGGTCTTGTCGTTTCTTGCCAGCCCGTTGTGGGCGGCCCGCTTGATCAGCCGGATATTGTCGCTCGGTTTGCGTTAGCCGCACTTGCAGGTGGCGCAAGCGGTCTCCGAATTGAAGGTGTCGCAAACCTACGTGCAGTCCGTCTGGTGACAACCGCACCGATCATTGGGCTGATTAAAAGCGACCGAACCGATACAGCCGTTCGCATTACATCAACGATTGAGGACGTTCATCTCCTTGCATCGGGCGGGGCTGATATCATCGCCTTCGATTCCACAGACCGCGCACGCCCAGAGCAACGAGAGACCCTCGTCAAAAAGATACATGAACACGGAAAATTAGCGATGGCGGATTGCTCAAGCAGCGCAGACGTCCGCGAGGCTGCGCAATTGGGGTGCGCGATTCTTGGGTCGACCATGTCCGGCTATGTTGGAATCGATGTACCTATTGAACCCGATTTTGCTTTGGTTCAAGCAGCAGCTGAGTTCGGCAAGTTTATCGTGGCTGAAGGCCGTTACAACCGACCGGACCTCGCCGCGCGAGCTATTCGAGCTGGTGCTGACGCTGTTGTTGTCGGATCCGCAATTACCCGACCGGAACACATAACGTCATGGTTCGCGCAAGATATCCGAGCGGCAAAAAACCAAGGGAAAAGCAGCTGATGGCAATTCTTGCGGTCGACCTTGGTGGGACTAAGACGCTTGTCGCTCTTGTAGATGGTAGCCGCTTGGTAGATATGCGTTCGCTTCCGACACAAATGGATGGCGGTCCGGATCAGTGGTTGGAGAATATCAAAAACGAAGTATGCAATTGGCAGGGTAAATTCGACGGAATTGGATTTGCTGTTACGGGCCTCATATCAGATGGTTTTTGGTCCGCTTTGAACGAAAAGACGCTCTGTATTACTGGTGACTATCCATTGGCCGAGCGGGTAACAGAAATCTTTGGGGCAACACCAATTTTGCGGAACGATGCCCAAGCTGCGGCGTACGGTGAGTTCGCCTTTGGCGCAGGACAAGGCCAAGACACAGTCTTTTTGACAGTCTCCACCGGCGTGGGAGGTGGCATTGTCGTTCATGGTCGTTTGCTTGCCGGCCGAACTGGACTTGCCGGTCATTTTGGACAGCTGCGCGGTGCAGACGATGAACGCGTGGAAGATAGAGTTTCTGGCAGGGCCATGGAAAGGCAGGCGCGAACCCTTGGGTTCAAAATGACAGTGCCTGAAATATTCGAAGAAGTAATAAATGGTGCGCCCTGGGCGGAGAGCATTTTTGATGCTTCCGCACGTGGGGTCGCCGGGCTTTGCGCAGATATCAAACTAACGCTCGACCCGGCGCATATAGTCATCGGAGGAGGCATCGGTTTGGTGCCGATGTATCTAGAGCGTGTCAAATTCCACCTCAGCGATTTGACACCAGAACTTCAACCTAAACTCAGTCCTGCCGCGCTTGGTGCCAACGCGGGTGTTTTGGGCATTGCGGCACTTTTAAAAACTAAAGAAACATAGGGAGTATTTACAATGAAAACGACTGCAAAATTACTTGGTATGACCGCGCTTTGTGCGCTTATTGCCGGTGCATCGCACGCAGAGGTTACAGTTTTGGGCTGGCCTGGAGGCCCCGAAGAAACCGCGCTTCGTGCGGCTGCTGCTATGTACAATGCAAGGGCTGATGTCGCCGACGAGGACAAGGTTGAGTTGCTCTTCACGTCGCGCGATGGTTTCTTCGACAAGTTGCAAGTGGACCTAGCGGCAGGAAGCACCGCCTTTGATGCCAACTTACTTGCGACTTATTCAATCGGAAAATATGCGCCATTTCTGGAACCGATTTCATTATCCGACGAAGCGGACGCGGTCTTTGGCGGCACGGTATTAGAGACAATGCAATTTGAGGGCGCTCAATACGGAGTTCCTACCGATCTATCCCTGCATTTCCTATATTACCGCATCGATTTGGTTGACGCGCTGCTGGCTGATGACGCTGCGAAAGCAAGATATACTGAAATTGCTCTGGAACATCTTGGTGAAGCACTTAAGCCAAAATCACCAGAGGATTGGACTTGGGAGGATTTTGTCGCCAATGCGCTCTACTTCACTCAGTCGATCAATCCTGATAGCCCAACCCGCTATGGGACAGTCATTCAGGCCAAGAACTTGTTGTTCAACATGATGGTGTTCCATTCATGGCCGCGCAGCTATGGCGCAGACTGGATGGATGCTGATGGAAATATCACTGTAGACAGCGAAGCCTACAGAACAGCACTTTCGATGGCCAACTTGCTCTTTGAGCTTGGTGCAACACCGCCAGACTCCACCTCATATGAATATGCAGAAGCTAATGCGGCGTATTCTGCAGGTCAGGTTGCAGCAATGGTGCAATGGAATGCCGCTGCCGGTGATCTGACCGAAGCCCAACCTGAAACGGGCACATTCGCTCCCCCGTCTGGACCTGAGGGTCGGTTCACGCATATCCACGGTCTGGGACTTGGTCTAAACGCTGCAGCCACAAATAAAGACGGAGCGATTGAGTTCCTGAAGTGGATGTCCACCGAAGAAGCGGCCATCGCATATGCAATGGCTGGTGGTGCTCCGGGTCTGGCTGCGGAAACCGCTGCTAAACTTGCGGATGATCGTCCAGATCTCGTGCAATCCGGCGAATATGCCTCGACCTACGGTTTCGTTATGAATGGTGGTACGTCGGCAAACGCGCTTTCTATTTACGAAGCGCAAGCCAAAGAGTTCACAGGTTTTTGGGCCGGAACTCAAGATCTCGATACAGCTTTGGGTAATGCCACTGAGGCAATGACCGAGCTTCTGAAGTAAACACAAATTGGAACGCGGCGCCATTTAGGCCGCCGCGTTCCCTTACGATCAAGGTAAATGGGCATGGCAAAGAAATACAAACTTGAAAACGCTGTCCTAGCCAGCCCAACCGCCTTGTTTTTGCTGGCTATCCTTGGTTTTCCCGTGATCCTTAGCGTGGTTTATGGATTTTCAGAGACAAGTTTTGAAACGCTAAGGTCTCCTGAGTTCTCAGGGCTAAAAAACTTTCGCGACGTAACAACTGACGACACCTTTTGGCAAGCCGCATGGTTTTCGTTTCGGTTTGGCTCAATCACCGCTATCCTTGAATGTACACTTGGATTGGCCTTAGCCGTCTACCTGGCTCCACTTATTCAAAAACACGGATGGATAGTAGCGGTCCTGATCATCCCGATGATCGTTGCTCCAGCGATGATGGGGTTAATGTACAGGCTGGTTTTGAACGAATTCGCCGGTCCCATCCCCTATTATTTGTATAGTTGGTTAGGTTGGTCACCCGCTTTCCTTAGCCCGCAAAACGTTTTCAAGACTGTAGTTCTTGCTGAAACTTTTCAGTGGACACCGTTTGCCTTCCTCTTGTTTCTGACAGCCTATCAATCCATTCCGCAAGAGATGCGAGAAGCCGCAACCGTCGACGGCACGCGCCCGTGGCGGTTGTTTTGGAAACTCGAACTACCCTTGATGATACCTACTGTCTTTGTTGCAGTATTCATCCGATTCATCGATGGGTTCAGGGTTTTCGATAATATCTACACGTTGGTCGGCGCAGGGCCAGGCGGGTCAACGACCTCCATGTCAATATATATCTACGAGACTTTCTTGCGCCGTGGTGAAATCGGCAAGTCTATGGCCGCAGCAATTTTGCTGTTTGCCGCCGCCTTCATTTTGCTGTCGTTTGGACAGTGGGTGATGCGGAGGGCGTCTCGATGAAGCGCCGAATGGCCCCGCGATGGATGGTTTTTATCATCGCTGCATTTGTAATGAACTTTCCGGTGATTGCGACTTTTGCCACAGCGCTCAAGAGCCCTCGGGAGGTCACCCGGAACCCATCCCTCTGGATTGAAGCACCGACGCTTGAAAACTTTGTGACGGTTTTAACCATCAGCGATCGACTCAATGTCTACCAATATCTTTGGAATTCGCTCGCTGCCTCGCTTATTGGTGCAATTCTTCCGATGATTGTCGCCTTTCCACTGGCATGGCCGATGGTTCGGCGCGGTTACGGCAGGAGCATTCTTTTTCCGGCTATTGTTAACCTGCGTGCGCTTCCGTTGATCGTTTTTGCAATTCCGATTTACATGATGTACGCGACTGTCGGTCTTTTGGACACGCGGCTTGGGCTTGGGCTGATACTTGCAGTCGTCAACTTGCCGCTCACTTTGATGCTGCTCGTGAATGCGATTGCTGACCTTCCGCAAGAGTTGGAAGAGGCCGCGCGTATGGATGGAGCCCGGACTGGGCGGTTACTTTACCGCGTTGTACTACCATTGTGTCGACCCGCATTGATCACGACATTTGTTTTCGGCTTCATAACCGCCTGGAACGAATTTCTGTTCGGTCTGATGTTGACCACGAGCGATGCTGTGCCGATGACGGTCGGCGCTTCATTCTTTTTTGCAACATCTGGTGGTGGCGTGCAGTGGGGCGTGGCTGCTGCTGTTATGGTCATCGCCGCTTTGCCCCCACTTCTTCTGGGCCTCGTCATGTATCGCCGGATATCCGGTTCGATGGTGGCGGGTGCTGTGAAAGGTTAGACTATGTCTGAAATCCGTATCGAAAACTTTAGTAAATCCTTCGACGGTGTACAGGTGATTCATGATGTCTCTCTGACCATTGCAGAAAGGGAGTTTTGTATTTTTGTTGGGCCTTCCGGGTGCGGTAAGTCCACACTACTACGTTTGATTGCTGGCCTTGAAGACGCTTCTTCAGGGCGCATCATGATTGGTGGGAAAGACGTAACAAATCTCGAACCTTATGACCGCCAATTGGCGATGGTTTTTCAAAGCTACGCACTTTACCCGCATATGAATGTGCGTGAGAATATTGCATTCGCATTACGCACTGCAAAGATGCCTGAAGTGCAAATAACCGAGAAAATTGCCGAAGCCACGCGCATCCTTCAACTTGGTGATTATCTCGATCGCAAGCCCTCAGCCTTGTCAGGCGGACAAAGGCAACGGGTTGCAATTGGGCGTGCCATCGTTCGCGAACCGGTCGCATTTCTGTTCGACGAGCCGCTTTCAAATCTCGACGCGGCTCTACGTGCCGAAACGAGAGTTGAGATTGCCGCGCTCCACCGGTCGCTTGATGCAACGACGATTTATGTGACCCATGACCAAACCGAAGCAATGACGCTCGCTGACCGTATTGTTGTGTTGAAAGACGGGAAAATCATGCAAACCGGATCGCCAACCGAGTTATATGGAAATCCCGCAAACGTTTTTGTCGCACAGTTTTTGGGCTCTCCCAAAATGAATATTCTGAATGCCGACCTTACCGAGTCTGACATTAGAGTGTCAGGACAAAAGGAAATCGATTTCAGCAATGGGATCAGCCCTCAGCCTATCCAATTGGGTATGCGTCCGGAGGCAATCTCTCTTGTCGCGCCCGACAAGGGATTGTTCACGGGGCAGGTAACACTGAATGAATTCCACGGCGGTTCGCGAACTGTGATTGCAGACATAGGGGTGGGTACCTCAGTAACTTTGCAAATCCCTGCCGGTCAATCGCCGCAGCTTGGAGAAAATATTGGATTGCACTGTGATACCGACGATTTTCACATTTTCAATGCAAATGGGGAGAGATTGCAATCCACGGACAGCAAACAATGAACCAACGAAACTTTGAGCGTGCCCTGGTTCCGGTGAAGTAAACGATTACGGATCGATTGTAGCGCGTAACGGAATGCTGAAGTGTCTCGGGGGCATGGCCATAGTCCGGCGTCGTTCTACAAGATTCAAATCTAAACGAGACCTTGTCCGCCATTGGTCCGAGCTGCAATGGCGACATCTGCGACACGGCTAAGGACGTGCTGCTGGCGTTTACGGCTACATACGGGCGGGTATGCGGCTCAGGCGCGTTTGGCGTCAGGTTAGTCTTGCAGGCGACCCCGTGGTGCGCTGTAGGACGCCTGTGGGGTCGGGGCAGGCGCATTAGACAAGGCAACTAGTGCGCGCCTCAACACTAACACGCAGCTACACGCGTGTGCGCGAGGGCCGTTTCTTAATGGAATCATATATTGGGAGCATTCGTGCGCATCATTTAATAGACGGCTGTAGTGATAGCAGCAAAGGGGTGGAATTACAAAAGTGTAACGCCAAGTGTAACGTTGGGTATTTATGAATACTTTTAATGATTTATATCAACGGCTTGGCTGCTATATGTGGTGCCCCCACACGGCTGAGACATTAGTTCATCTCTCGTAGTAGGAACTGTCAATCTTCTAACACTCTGATTTCATTACATACACATATCTGTAGTTCACATCAATACGGCACATAATGGTCAGTAATATGGTCAGTACTCTCAGTGCTACGGTTGCTGGCCGTACGGGAGGGTAGTATCACCGTAAGCCCCCCCCCTTGCGTGGGCCATAGGGGGTGTACGGGTAGTATATATATGTGCAGCTACACACACGAGGTTTTTTGCGGTCAGGGTAACATGCATGGATAACGCCCTACGTATAGCTTTCACTCAAGCATGCATAAACTCTTCCCGTGGAGATGAGTAACACTCAGATAACACCTAACACATTGTTATGTATTACATATTCATTCTGTCATCTAAATATTCGTAAACCACTAGCCTGTAACTGATTGAGCGTCAGCCTAGTTCATACGAGGAGTGTGGGTGTGTTCTTTCTATTTCTTTCTTCTTCGTAAAGAGAGTAAGAATGTAGTTATACTCTGAGTCCTTCGGAAGCCGAATTTGACGTCTTGACGCTTGGGCGTGGAACGATTCAGCTACGGGTATGATTTGTCCCGGTTTTCTTTCCGCAGCAGAACGCCTTGAGCTTGAGGCCTGCGTG
>Ga0075441_10001475_pt1 | contig 11332 bp, 22 predicted proteins | sample CoawatmetaG00DNA_FD_71582 | JGI IMG/M metagenome (GOLD analysis project Ga0075441, IMG submission 71582) | Marine microbial communities from the West Antarctic Peninsula - Coastal water metaG002-DNA | ecosystem: Environmental > Aquatic > Marine > Coastal | place: Atlantic Ocean: West Antarctic...
GTCTCAAAATACCCATGATCTGTGCGTCGCTAAATCGTGCTGTCTTCATAAAAAATCTCCTCAGATATCTTGCCGAGAAAATTCTACTTTTGAACACCACTAATTTTAGGGGGGATTACCTTTGTATAGGCGAAAGTTGTTCAAAATTCAATCTGGCGCGAAGGGGATGCCATTTGGCTGACCCTCTGATTCAGTCAATGTGTAGTTGAATTTATGAATGGGGCCGAGACCGAGATGGAAATAATTGCGCGTTCAGATGATTATCAGATCACGTTTCACGCGGCGGCTAATACACCAAGCGACACTTTGGTAATCACCTTTGCTGGCCTTCCTACAGGACTTGAAAGCGAAGGTTTTGGGACTGATTTCTGTCTCGCTCATGGCTATGATACGATCTTTACGGCACAGCGTATTAATACCCAGTATCAAGGCCTGTCGCTTGAGGACTTTGAGGCGGCGGTTGCGCCAAAGGCCGCTCAATATAAGACCGTTGTCTGTTATGGGCCAAGTTTGGGGGCTATGCTTCTTTATACTTCGGCGGGTCTATCAACGCGCGGATCATTGTCGCTGGACCGCTCTTACCTGCTTGGCCGCACCTTAGGAATCGCAAATGCGCCGACCTTATCATCACGCATCGGTCTTTACACGATGTCCCCAAATCAGAGCACGCGCCTGTGGTCGTTTTCGATCCGATGTTCATCAGCGACAAAGATAATATCGAGAAGATGGTGGAGCCTGTTTATCCGAACATTCGAAAAGTCGAAGTCCCATTTGCTGGTCATCCCGTCTTGGTTTCGTTGGCGAAGGCCCGCATTTTACGCCCTTTCATCTTGCACTTTTTTGAGACCGGCGAAGTGATGGACTTTGAGCGGCCTGCAGAAGGATCAGCCATTTGGCACCGTGAACGCGCACGGCATTTCGCAAAGAAAGAGCCCGCATTAGCGAAAACAGAGTTTGAAAAAAGTATGGCCATTGAAGAGTCAAAACTAACGTTCAATCTTTTGATCCAACTATTGATAAATATGGATGACCTAAGAGGGGCGCAGGAAAAACTGGACGTTTCGAGGCTGTCTGACGACAGGGCGTATCAAATGAACCCACATATTGCCAAATTCGCTACGGATTCGGGCTTAACGGTCTAGGTAAGGTAATCTAAAACGCAAAACGCCCCGCAGTTTCCCGCGAGGCGTTGCTGACTGCGTAGGATGGGTTTTAACCCATCTAACGTTTAGCCCTTTTCTTCGATGATCTCGACCATGTGCGAAATCTTGTTGACCATGCCACGGACGGAAGGTGTGTCTTCCAGTTCGCGTGTACGGTTCATTTTGTTCAGACCCAGACCGATGAGCGTTGCACGCTGGTCGGCGGGGCGACGGATTGGCGAACCAACCTGCTTAACGACAATTGTTTTAGCCATTTTATTTGTTCCTTACGCTTCTGCGGCTTCTGGAGCGGCATCTGCCACAGGCGCATCTTCACGACGAAGGATGTCTGCAACTTTCTTACCGCGACGCTGAGCGACGTTACGTGGTGACTGTTCTTTAGTCAGACCATCCATCGTCGCACGGATCATGTTGTAAGGGTTCTGGGACCCCAAAGATTTGGACACAACATCCTGAACGCCGAGCATTTCGAATACGGCACGCATTGGACCACCAGCAATAATACCAGTACCCTGTGGAGCTGTACGCATAATGACTTTACCAGCGCCGTGACGTCCTTCGACATCATGGTGCAGTGTGCGGCCGTCTTTGAGCGCAACGCGGATCATCTGACGCTTAGCTTGCTCAGTGGCTTTGCGGATAGCTTCAGGAACTTCCTTCGCTTTACCCTTACCAAAGCCGACGCGGCCTTTTGCGTCGCCAACAACGACGAGTGCAGCAAAACCAAAGCGCTTACCGCCTTTTACAGTTTTGGAAACACGGTTGATTGCGACCAAGCGGTCAGCAAATTCCGGTGTTGCTTCTTCGCGGTTACGGCGATTGCCGCCGCGATTGTTGTCACGTTCTGCCATTGATGGCGTCCTTTATATCGATGGCGCATAGGCGCCTAATTTAAGTCGATCACAGTGGCCGACCGGCCCTTGATCATCGAAGGCGCGCCATTGCTAGCGCGCCTTACGGTTTTTTAGATTTTGAGACCACCTTCACGGGCAGCTTCGGCCAAGGCCTTCACTTTGCCGTGAAACAGGAAGCCACCACGGTCGAAGAACGCTTGCTCTACGCCAGCAGCCTTTGCGCGCTCTGCAATTGCAGCGCCCACTTTGGTTGCGGCTTCGAGGTTGTTCGTGCCGACCACGCCCAATGCTTTTTCGAGCGAAGATGCGGAGGCGAGTGTTACGCCGTTCACATCGTCGATCAGCTGGACGCTGATGTTTTTGTTGCTGCGGTGTACAGACAACCGGGGACGACCCTGGTTTGCTGTTACTTTGCGCAGCTTGTTCCGTACGCGCATGCGGCGCTTGAGGAACAACGTTCTTTTGCTGTTTGCCATTATTTCTTCTTCCCTTCTTTGCGGAAGATGTACTCGTCCTTGTACTTGATACCCTTGCCTTTATATGGCTCGGGCTTACGCCAAGCGCGGATATTAGCCGCGACCTGACCTACAAGCTGCTGGTCGATACCTTCTACAGTAATTTCAGTTGGTTTAACTGCCGTAACAGTCACGCCTTCTGGAACCTCGAAGTTTACGTCATGTGAATAACCAAGCGCCAATTTCAGGATGTTGCCCTGCATTGTCGCACGATAACCAACGCCATTGATTTCAAGTTGCTTTTTGAAACCAACAGTCACGCCAGTTGCCAGATTGGCAACCATTGTGCGGGTCATACCCCATTGCTGACGTGCACGCTTAGATTTGCCGCGTGGCTCAACGGAAACGGACTGGCCGTCTACGGTGATTGTCACGTCGTCAGTTGCTTTGAAAGTGCGGACCCCTTTAGGGCCCGTTACTTCGATTGTCTGACCAGACACAGAAGCGGAAACGCCCGTGCCCAAGTCGACTACTTTTTTACCAATTCTAGACATACGATCGGCTCCTTAGAATACAGTGCAGAGCACTTCGCCGCCAATGTTGGCCGCCCGTGCGTTTGCATCCGACATCACACCTTTAGAGGTGGAGACAATCGACACACCGAGGCCCTGACGGACGACTGGGATGTCATTTGGACCCGTGTAAACCCGACGACCAGGTTTTGAAACCCGTTTCACTTCGCGAATGACAGGAGTGCCTTCGTAATACTTGAGGCTGATTTCGAGAGCAGGGTGGCCATCTTTGCCAGTCATTGCTTCGTAGCCACGAATGTAACCTTCGTCTACGAGCACGTCCAAAACCCAAGCACGCAGCTTTGAAGCTGGTGTTTCGACTGTGGATTTGCCGCGCATCTGATTGTTACGGATACGTGTCAGCATATCACCGATAGGATCGTTCATAATATCTGCTCCTTACCAGCTGGACTTGACCATGCCAGGAATTTCGCCATTGGAACCGAGGTCCCGCAGTGCAATCCGGCTGATCTTGAGTTTACGGTAGTAAGCGTGTGGACGCCCAGTGAGTTGGCAACGATTGTGCAGACGCACAGCAGCAGAGTTCCGCGGCAACTTTGCGAGTTCCAAAGTTGCTTTGAAGCGCTCTTCTACAGGCTTCTCTTTGTCGTTTGTAATCGCTTTCAAGGCAGCGCGCTTTGCGGCGTACTGCTTGACCAGCTTCTCACGCTTAACTTCGCGTGCGATCATGGATTTCTTAGCCATATCTAAATTCTCCCTACCGCTTAGCTGTTGAAAGGCATGTTGAATTTCTTCAACAAAGCCTTCGCTTCAGCGTCGGTTTCAGCAGTGGTACAGATGACGATGTCCATGCCCCAGTTCTCATCGATTTTATCGAAGTTGATCTCGGGGAACACCAGATGCTCTTTGAGGCCCGTGGCATAGTTGCCGCGACCATCGAAAGATTTACCAGATACGCCGCGAAAATCGCGAATACGTGGCATTGCAACTGTGATCAGACGGTCAAGGAATTCGTACATCTTGTCACCACGAAGTGTGACTTTAGCACCCAAAGGCATGTCTTCCCGTACGCGGAAACCAGCGATGGATTTCTTTGCAATGGTTGTCAGTGCCTTCTGACCGGCGATTGTGGACAGATCTTCCTGCGCGGATTTGGCTTTCTTGCTGTCACGGACAGCTTCAGCGCCACAACCGATGTTCAAGACAATTTTGTCCAGACGCGGGATCTGCATGTCGTTCTTATAACCGAATTCTTCCTTCATCGCAGCGCGAATTGTGGTAGCGAATTCAGTCTTAAGACGTGGGGTATATGTTGCGGTATCAAGCATTAGATCGCATCCCCTGTTGTTTTAGCAAAACGAACCTTGTTTTCGCCATCCATACGGAAGCCAACACGGGTTGCTTTGCCATTTGCATCAACAACGGCCAGATTGGACAAGTCGATCGGCATCGCTTTTGGCGTGCGGCCACCTTGTGTCGTCTGGGATTGCTTTACGTGGCGGACGGCCATCTTAACGCCGTCAACAATTGCTTTACCAGTTTTTGGATCAAGAGTTTTGATCTCGCCAGTAACGCCTTTGTCTTTGCCTGCGATCACGATGACCTTGTCACCTTTGCGGAGTTTAGCAGCCATTGTTACAGCACCTCCGGAGCAAGTGAGATGATTTTCATGAAGTTCTTTGCGCGCAACTCACGAACAACTGGCCCAAAGATACGTGTACCCATTGGCTCGTTGTTGTTGTTGAGGATCACAGCAGCATTTTTATCAAAACGGATTGCTGTGCCGTCTTCACGACGAACTTCTTTGGCAGTGCGAACGACGACGGCTTTACGCACGTCACCCTTTTTCACACGACCGCGAGGAATGGCTTCCTTGACCGATACTACGATAATGTCACCGACACTCGCATAACGACGCTTGGAACCACCCAGAACCTTGATGCACTGAACACGGCGAGCGCCGCTATTGTCAGCAACATCCAGATTGGTCTGCATCTGGATCATTTGGTTTCCTTCCGACCTATAGGGCTACCCCCGATTTCTGACCGGGCCCCTAGGGTTTCGATTGATGTTAAAAGTTTGCGGCCCTTAAGAGGCTACAAGCTCCCAACGCTTGGTTTTTGAACGTGGTGCACATTCGATGATGCGAACTTGGTCGCCCACTTTGCATGTGTTTGTTTCGTCGTGAGCCCGGTATTTCTTGGACTTACGAATAGTTTTCTGAAGTAACGGGTGCTTATAACGACGCTCAACCGATACAGTGATCGTCTGTTCGTTCTGGTTGCTTGTGACAACCCCAGTCAGGATGCGCTTAGGCATATGATTAAGCCTCCGAAGCAGCGGATGCTGCTTTTTCGTTCAGAATTGTTTTTACCTTGGCAGCGTTGCGACGTGCAGCGCGGATGCCGGATGTGTTTTCAAGCTGACCAGTGGCCTGCTGAAAGCGCAAGTTGAAGGATTCTTTTTTCAGGTTCACCAGCTCTTCACGGAGCTGATCGGGTGTTTTATCCCGCAGTTCATTGGCGTTCATGCCATTTTCCTTATGTTTCAGACACTGGAGGGCCGCACGAAGGCGTGACCCCGAATCCAGTGGATGGAGTAGAAGTTGGTCGTATAGGTCGGAAATAGGGGTGTGGCAAGGGGGCGAAATCAACTGATTGTTTGACCTACATCAAAGCTGTTCGGCTCCGCTTGATGCATGGTGTTTACGCAACAAACAAGAGGACATCATGACTTCATCCAAAACAAAGCCATCTTCTGCTACACAAACAGAACGTGCGGCGCAGATCATTGGATTTGAACAGGGCGAATACCCCTATTCCCATCACATCAGCCGCAAGGATTACGAAGCCGAAAAGGCCGCTTTGCAGGTCGAGCTATTAAAGGTCCAGCATTGGGTACAGGAAACCCAACAGAAATTCGTGCTTTTGTTTGAAGGACGCGATGCTGCGGGTAAGGGCGGCACGATCAAACGCTTCATGGAGCATTTGAACCCACGTGCTGCGCGTGTTGTCGCCCTCAACAAACCCAGCGACCGCGAACGCGGGCAATGGTTTTTCCAGCGCTATATAAAGCATTTGCCAACGTCCGGTGAAATCGTGCTGTATGATCGGTCTTGGTATAACCGCGCAGGTGTTGAGCGCGTCATGGGATTCTGTGAGCCCGCCGAATATCTGGAGTTTATGCGCCAAACCCCAGACTTTGAACGCATGCTCACGCGCACTGGGACCAATCTTTTCAAATACTGGTTCTCAGTCACCCGCGAAGAACAAATGCGGCGCTTTCAATCGCGCGAGAATGATCCCCTAAAACGGTGGAAGTTATCACCAGTTGATCGGGCCAGCATGGATCGCTGGGATGACTATACAGAGGCCAAAGAGGCCATGTTTTTCTACACCGATACGGCAGATGCCCCTTGGACGGTTATTAGATCAAATGATAAAAAACGGGCACGGTTGAACTGTATGCGTCATTTCTTGTCCCACCTAGATTACCCCGACAAGGACCCTGACGTTGCAACCGCACCTGATCCCAACATCGTGCTGCATGCAAATCATGTCGTTCAAAACGCCGATCACATTTTGGCAACTTCAGTGCACCCAAAAACACGCAAATCTTAATCCAAAACGAGGAAATCAAATGTCACATACCCCACACGAGCTCGCGCAAGAATTCCCTGAGGCCGTCGCGCAAATGCATGATTTAAACGCATCCGACGCACATTTCGCCAAACTGTCCGATGACTACCATGAGCTGAACCGCGCGGTGCACCGTGCTGAAACAGATGTTGAACCCACATCAGACGACAACTTAACCAATATGCGTAAGCGACGCCTTGCCCTTAAAGATCAGATCGCCGCATACTTGAACAAATCATGACCATCAATCGTTCCTCTCGCCATGTGAGGTTGGCTCAGGTAAAGGTCGCGCATGTCTGATATTAAATCGCTCTTTATGACCCCGCTGTACCGCGCCGCTTTGTCTGATCATGGCAAGGTGGATGTCGCCGAGTTGAAGCAATCTTGTTTTGTTGTCGCCCAAGATGACGAAGCCGGACAGGATTGGTGCGAGGACAACGGATTTCCAGGATATACGTCTTATGCGTCGCTGTCCGATCTGCCTTGGCGGTTCCCGATCTTTGCCGATGTGGTTAAGGCGCTGGACGCCCATGTCGCCGCCTTTGCCCGCGATCTGCATTTTGATCTGGGCGATAAGGCGCTAAAGCTTGAGGACATCTGGATCAACATTCTGCCAGAGGGCGGTATTCATACGGGCCATATCCATCCGCATTCTGTGATCTCGGGGACGACCTATGTGTCGATGCCATCAGACACGTCAGCGATTAAGTTCGAAGATCCGCGCCTGCCAATGATGATGGCCTCTCCTGGCCGCGACAAGGACGCGCCAGAGGGGCTGCGCCAGTTCGTTTATGTCAAACCAGAGGTCGGTGATGTGTTGCTATGGGAAAGCTGGCTGCGCCACGAGGTCCCGATGAACAATGCCGAGGACGAACGTGTGAGCGTGTCGTTTAACTATAGCTGGGGCTGACCGAGGTCACTTTTTCTCGTCAGCCTTTTTGGCGGCTTTTTCTTCGCGGGTCAGTTTGTTGCCCCAGACGTTGTTGGACAGGCCAAGATCGTCAGGCATCGGCTTTGTCTTGCCTTTGGTGACTTTGCCGCCGTTATTAAGAAACTGCTGGATAAGATCTTCGTCGGTGCTTGGCTTGATGACGTTTTTCATATGGGTCGCCTTGATCTGTCTATGAGGATTCGGTGTGTTGCGGCAATCTTAACGGCGGAACGGCGAAGTGGAAACCGTTGGGCTTTGATCGCTGCCTAACCGCCCAATTGTGTGCGCATTGCTTGATAAATGACCGCCGTAGCGACGTTGGCCAAATTTAGAGACCGGACACGTGTGTCTCGCATCGGCAGATTAAATATGCGATCTTCTAGCCCATCGAGTATCGCAATTGGCAGACCTTTGGATTCACATCCGAAAACCAAATAGCCATCGGGGTCATAATCGGGTGTGTAAAAGTTTTGCGCGCCGTTTTCCTCGAAGAAATAGAGCGTATCACGCGGTGGTTGACGTTCGTCTAAGAAGTGCTGCCAGTTGTCATACTCACTAAGATGAACATGTTTCCAGTAGTCCGTTCCGGCCCGCCGCACCGATTTTTCATCAAGGGAAAACCCGTAAGGTTTAATCAGGATCAGTTCCAGATTTAGCGCCACGCATGTCCGCCCGATGGCGCCAGTATTCCACGGAATTTCAGGTGTGACTAAAACCAATTTCATGTGCGGATCAGACATAGGATATTTGGGCTTTCTAAATCACGGGCGCAGGATAGGCCGTCGTCGGCATCTATTAACCCACCTAGGGGGTGCTTAACAACGGCCCGCCGTCATATCGGTCGCGCGTTGCCACTTGCTACACATAGAAAAAGCCCCCGCCGATTTCTCGACGGGGGCTTTTAAATTCTACCGCGCGGGAACCCCGCGCCGCAAAGATGGGTTTACCAGTCTTCGCGGACAACGATACGTGTTTTGATAGGCAGCTTCATTGCAGCGAGGCGCAGGGCTTCGCGGGCAACTACTTCTGCAACGCCGTCGATTTCGAACAAGACGCGGCCAGGTTTTACCTTGCACGCCCAGAAATCGATGGAACCTTTACCTTTACCCATACGAACTTCGACGGGCTTAGAGGTAACAGGTGTGTCTGGGAAAATACGGATCCAGACACGACCCTGACGTTTCATCTGACGAGTCATTGCACGACGGGCAGCTTCGATCTGGCGCGCAGTGATACGCTCCGGCTCGGTTGCTTTCAGACCGAATGAACCGAAGTTCAGGTCAGACCCACCTTTTGCAAGACCGCGAATACGGCCTTTGTGCAGTTTGCGGTGTTTTGTACGCTTTGGTTGTAGCATTTAATCAGCTCCCTTAGCGACGTGGGCCGCGAGGGACAGCGCCCTCTTGCAGCTCAGCATGTTTACGGTCGTGCGCTTGCGGATCGTGCTCCATGATCTCACCTTTGAAGATGAAGACCTTGATGCCGATGATCCCATAAGGCGTCATAGCCTCATAAAGCGCATAGTCGATGTCAGCACGCAGTGTGTGCAATGGAACGCGACCTTCACGGTACCATTCAGTACGCGCGATTTCTGCGCCACCAAGACGGCCTGCGAGGTTCACACGGATACCAAGGGCACCCATGCGCATCGCGTTCTGTACCGAGCGCTTCATAGCGCGACGGAAAGACACACGACGCTCAAGCTGCTGACCAATGGATTCAGCAACCAAGGCTGCGTCCAGTTCAGGCTTGCGCACTTCGACAATGTTCAGGTGCAGTTCGGATGCGGTCAACTTAGCAAGCTTGGAACGCAGACCTTCGATGTCTGCACCTTTCTTGCCAATGATCACACCAGGACGGGCAGCGTGGATTGTGACGCGGCACTTTTTGTGCGGACGCTCAATGATCACGCGGCTGATGCCGGACTGAACACATTCTTTTTTGATGAACGCTTTGATCGCGAGATCTTCCAACAGCAGGTCACCATAGTCTTTGGTGTCTGCATACCAGCGGCTATCCCAGGTGCGGTTGACCTGAAGACGCATACCGATTGGGTTTACTTTATTACCCATTTGATTGCTCCTCAACTTGGCGGACCACAATTGTGATTTCCGAGAATGGCTTGATGATCTTGCCGAAACGACCACGTGCCCGAGGGCGACCGCGCTTCATGATCAGGTTCTTGCCGCAATATGCTTCGGCAACAACGAGTTCATCCACGTCGAGGTTGTGGTTGTTTTCAGCATTCGCGATGGCCGACTGAAGACACTTCTTCACGTCGTCCGAGATCCGCTTTTTAGAGAAAGTCAGGTCCGTGAGGGCCTTTTCAACTTTCTTGCCACGGATCAAAGCGGCAACCAGGTTAAGTTTCTGTGGCGAAGTGCGGAGCATGCGCAGTTTTGCACGTGCTTCGTTTTCGGCCACGCGGCGGGGATTGTTATCCTTGCTCATGGCTTATTTCCGCTTCGCTTTTTTGTCTGCAGCGTGACCGTGGTAAGTCCGTGTTGGTGAATACTCACCGAACTTTTGACCGATCATGTCTTCAGACACGTTAACAGGGATGTGCTTCCGGCCGTTGTACACACCAAAGGTGAGACCAACGAACTGAGGCAAGATTGTAGACCGACGCGACCAAATCTTGATCACTTCTTTGCGGCCGCTTTCGCGGGACGCTTCGGCCTTCTTGAGGACGTACGCGTCCACAAAAGGGCCTTTCCATACGGAACGAGCCATTCTTAACGACCCTTCTTTTTGGCATGACGCGAACGCACGATAAGGCGCTGCGATGCTTTGTTCTTGTTACGCGTCCGCGCACCCTTTGTTGGTTTACCCCAAGGAGTAACCGGGTGACGACCACCTGACGTACGACCTTCACCACCACCATGTGGGTGATCGACCGGGTTCATCGCAACACCACGCACAGACGGGCGAACGCCCTTGTGACGCATGCGGCCCGCTTTACCGTAGTTCTGGTTGGAGTTGTCAGGGTTGGACACGGCACCAACGGTGGCCATGCATTCCTGACGCACCAGACGCAGTTCGCCCGAAGACAAACGAATCTGAGCGTATCCACCATCACGACCAACGAACTGAGCGTAGGTACCAGCAGCACGAGCGATCTGGCCGCCTTTGCCTGGCTTCATTTCGATGTTGTGGATGATTGTACCGATTGGCATGCCAGAGAAAGGCATTGCGTTGCCGGGCTTAATATCAGCCTTGGCAGATGCAACAACTTTGTCACCGATGCTCAGACGCTGTGGTGCCAGAATATAGTTCTGAACACCATCTTCGTACTGGATCAATGCAATGAATGCTGTCCGGTTCGGGTCATACTCAATGCGGGTAACAGTCGCTGGCATATCCAGCTTGTTCCGCTTGAAGTCTACTATACGGTAAAGGCGCTTAGCACCCCCACCAATGCGACGCATTGTGATCCGTCCGGTGTTGTTCCGGCCGCCCGACTTTGTCAGACCCTGCGTGAGGGCCTTAACTGGGCGTCCTTTCCAAAGCTCCGAACGGTCAATCAGCACCAGCCCGCGCTGGCCTGGCGTCGTCGGCTTATACGACTTTAGTGCCATGATTAGCTTCTTCCGTTTGCTTGGCGGTCCCTACATGTAGGAACCTGATGTTATAGGCCCCCGTAGGTGCCAAGTAGATTTGCGACACTCGAAAACGTCACAAAAGACAGCCCCAGACGAATCTGAGGCTGAGCGATTGGGCGGATGTAACAGGGAGGGGGTGGGGTGTCTATAGGGAGG
>Ga0075441_10001477_pt1 | contig 11326 bp, 15 predicted proteins | sample CoawatmetaG00DNA_FD_71582 | JGI IMG/M metagenome (GOLD analysis project Ga0075441, IMG submission 71582) | Marine microbial communities from the West Antarctic Peninsula - Coastal water metaG002-DNA | ecosystem: Environmental > Aquatic > Marine > Coastal | place: Atlantic Ocean: West Antarctic...
TTATATTATATTATAATGGCGACTTACAACATTGAAACAGTTATATCGGATTATAACGATGTTTTCAAAAAACAAGAGAATGGAGATGATTATGGGAACTTTCTCATCAACAGGGGCGGCGAGGACGGTATAACTGTATTTGTAAAATTCTACAACCCACCCAATGGGGAAGATTTCAAATATGGTTTTTTAGTAGGAGAAACGTATGAACCTACCGACTTATTATATTTTGATGGAACAAGGTCTCAGCGTGTGCCGAAGCCTGCAAAGATTATCTATGGAAAAGGAGACGGAAAAAGAGAAGGAGAATTGACGTTTACGATAAAAGGAGGCAAACGAAAAACCCGTCGTAACCGAAAGAGCAAGAAGTCCATAAAAGGTAAATCCAGAAAGAATCGCAGAAAATCAAATCGTCGCCGCAGTTCCGTTTTTAAGCATTAATCGTAGTATGATATAATAAAACATCAAGGTATGCCACGACAAAATTCTTTCATACCCAACATAAAATTGAAAATTAATTACGTATACACAGTTAAAGTAACTAATTTTATAATAATAACCCAAATATGGAATCATCTAATAATCAATCTACTACATATGACGACTGTATGGTATGTCTATGTCCGATGAATGTACCGACCGATACGATTACTACAAATTGCGGACATATGTTTCATACCGAGTGTATTTCTAAATGGCATGATAAACAAACCAATGTATTTAATTGTCCTGCGTGTAGAGAGTCATTGAATTCAACCCCCAAAATCATACGTGATATTTCCGATTCAAATAACACTTTATGTACGTACTTTAATGGAGATACATTAGAGGGTGTCCGTGAAAATGGTGAGTTTACCGGACAGTGTAAATATACACATTTGACTGAAGTGACGAAATCTGACAATACAGATATCCTAGTCGGAGATATATTCAAAGGTATATACGAGAATGGTGAGTTTATCGGACATTGTAAACTCACATCTATTGATGGGTACAAGATAGAAGGGATGTATAAAAATGGCTGGACTGGAGAGTGTAAAATAATATATACAAGCGGACACATCGGGGTGTATGAGAATGGAACCAGGGTTGTCGGACAATGTAAAATGATATATCCGAATGGAAATGTTATAGAGGGCATGTGTGAGAACCGCCGGTTTTTCGGAGAGTGTAAATTTACATATGTGAATGGAAAGGTTGTATGTGGGGTTGTATGTCACAACAGATATGGGTGGAAATGGAAACAAAATTATCACATTGGAACCCCTGTTTTCCAATATGATAAAAAATCTAGGTTAATAACCAGATTCGATTCCATTAAAAGTTGTGCTAAATCGCTAAAAACTGGTCGTCATCAAATTACGGACCGATTAAAGGGTGTCGAATGTCGTGACACTGCACGATATCAAGTCAATGATTACCTAAATCAGTATGTATTTTCCGTGACGAAACTATAATTCAAACAAAAAACAGAAAAATAAATGGGGGACATCCCTTTTATTTTTTTGTATGTCATATAATTTCTCAAAACAATATATAGTAATGTTCTCAAAACTAATAACTATATTAGCAAGTATAAGTGTTGTAGACTCAACCAACATTTATAACTATTATGAGTTAGCAGTCCAAAAATGGTGTAGTAATGACTATATGATTCACGGACTTTGGCCGCAAATAAATAGTACAGCCTATCCTGAAAACTGTAAAAGCGTGTCTTACATAAAACCCACTGGTGAATTACTAACCGATATGAATACATATTGGCACGCTTGCGACAATACATTATGGGAACACGAATGGACGAAACACGGTTCGTGTATGCAAGAACAAAACAACATAGACGAAAACACTTTTTTCAATACTACTATTTCTCTCTTTTTGGAGAGCACAAATTTATTAGATAAATGTGAGTCTGATGATTGTATAGTAGCGTGCTTTGATTTGGACTATAAATTAATAGATTGCGAATAACAATTTATATATGGTGGTCGCAATTGGTGATAACTTTTACACATTTTTTCGTATTCAGACAATAATACTTCAAATGTTGGAATATTATACCACCCAATCCTATATTTTGATAATCTTGGTGTATTATAATATTTTCAATATATCCCATTTGACTAAATTTGGTAGAAGTATTGGTAATAATGACTGTACCTGTACCAATTATCATGTGTGTATTTAAATCCTCAACTACAAAATATATATATTCATTTTCTAAACTGTCTAATATTTCACGGGTTCTCAATATAGTTCGGTCAACTTCGTCTAATAAACTCATAACTTCGTAATATGAATTTTGTAAATCGCGTTGTTTTATTCGGCGTATACATAATGTTTTACCGTGTATTATAAAAACTGGATTCATTGGTTAGACTATTTTCCTATTTTTACAAATACAATAATAATGAATATATTATTACAAAACTAAATAGTATAAAATATTATCAATAGTGTATATAAGTACAATGTCTTTTTGTGAAATGATGTTCTCATATTTTGAACGCATATTATTTAATGGATTATATGATGAAGACGAGCATAATAAAATAAAAAATAAGTACCCTTTTTCTGAAAATAATTCTAAAAATGAAATAAATTCTGATAGTAGTGAATCTGATAGTAGTGAATCTGATTGTGATAACTATATTTTTATTCGACCGACTAATGATTACAAAATTACGCGTAGAAACATCGCATTTTGTTAAAATAAAAAAGACTATTTACAGTCATTTTTATTTATTTTAGATTGGGATTACACATTTTCACATATAGTAAAAGCATTTCGATGTTGAAACCCAATAGTATCATCACACGACTTGACTTGAAGGTTAATTATTTCAGGTTCTGTTTCAGGTTCTGACTCAGGTTCAGGTTCTGACTCAGGTTCAGGTTCCGTTTCAAACCCGAAATATAACACTCTTTCAAATTCAGTAAATAGATGTGTAATAAAGTCCATATCAATTTAATAATATATTTGATATAGATTTTATATCATTTGTATCTGATAAATTACATTTATTGAATTGTTCAATAAATGTGTAGTCAAAAATGTAATACAAAATTATCATCTAGATATTGTTCTAATTGTTGGTAATAACGTTTTGACAATGTATTTACATAATATCCAACACCAATACTTCCAATAACCATCCCTAACACGTATATTGACAATAATGTAATTGGCTCCATTACTATACTAAAATATATATATACACATAAAAACGTATAAATACAATAATCCAATAATAGTAAAATACTAAATATGTATCGGTCAACCGCATTAAACACACAAAATACATTATTAATGAGCAATTTGATGGATTTCTACAATAACCATGGTAATTTGGAAAAAATGATGAAAATCATTAATGGTGAATCTGAAATTTCTCTCCGTATCGTTGATTGGTTTGTAACGAATTTCGCCAAGAAGTATTACACTGTATATGAATTACCACAAACAGTTGGAGAAAATACATCAAATACGAGATTTAAAGTATATAATGACTATAAATTGAAATTAAAAGCCTATTCAAAAAAACGATTTGACCCTTTTTGTCGTTGGGATAGAATATCAATTCCATATAATGAAAATCAAGTGATGGAAACGACAATAGGGCAATTGAACTTTTTCAAATGGGCGATTGAAAATAAAATAGTAGACTATATTAAAAATAACAGAGAAATAATAGAAAATGATATGAATAAGCGTAATGTTACTACAAAGAAGCGTGTCACATTAGATGATAATATATATAATGAGAAACCTGAAAGCACCAATTCAAAAACACGAAAACGTCGCGAAGAACTATCAATTTCGGCGTGTAAAACAATAAAAAAAGAAAATGTGAAGATAATTGTAAAATTTAATTGATTATAGTGTATATTTTTTAGATAGAAGATGGCGAGTTAGGTGGTGGTGGTTCCACATTTTCATTTTGAATAATAATATTTTGAATAAACTGTTCTATTTGTGAAATCCACTTAACACCTGGGTCGTTTGTGTCATTGTCTATATATGATGCGTCTTCATTTGTTAATAGGTTGAGTACTTTGGTTGAGTCTGTAGTATTGTTATTACAATCCCAACTTTCATATTTTCCAAGCCATTCATCGTGGTATTTCTTACATTTTTCGAGATAAGATAATTCGATACCCGCTTCTCCATCTCTTGACCGCTTGTGAATTCGTTTAAAGCATATATCCGCGTCGGCATTGATATAAATATGTCCGGCTACATTGAAGTCGTTCGCGTGTTCGTTTGCCATTAAACAATAAATTTTATAGTCCAGGTCACTAATTAATCCATCGTCGTGTAACATTTTGGCGAAGATTTCTGTATCTGCTTCAATTGAACGCTCACATATCAGCATATCACAAGTCGGATTATTACGAATAGTATCGCGTATCAATGTTAAACGTGTAGTTAATGCCATAACTTGAAATTGAAATGCGTATTTAGAAGGTTCTGCGTAAAATTTTTGTAAAATGGTCTCTCCATCATTGTCAGTAATAGTTTCCCAAATATCTACGGGCTCTTTTACAAAAATTATGTTTTTTTTATTTTGAAAACGCTTATGTAGCTCTTGAACTATAGTTGTTTTTCCGGCCCCAATGTTTCCCTCAATAGAAATAATAACCGGTTGACACATTTTAGATGATTGATTATAAATACTCAAACTATTATTTTTACCATAGATACGTTACTCTATCAATTTCAATTTTTTGCTACAGATAAAAATATGTAGATATTATATACAGTTATGGAGGCAGTTCCTACAACCGAAAATGAAGAAATTACGGTATCGGTAAAATCTACCGAACAATCTACTAAATCTAAATGGCAATCTTTTGTCAGTGAATTGAAAACAATTCAAGAAACAATGGGTGACCAAGATTTTAAACAAAAATCTGGCTCCTATGTAGCATTTACATTGGAAATGTATCGCGTGTTTATGGGTACATTACTCCTATTCTTTGTTCCCCAAAAATGTGGCGATGATTTATGTAGCTTTTCCCAAATGACAACCAAAACAGATGCTATGCATGTTGGTAATATATCTGTAAACCTGACTACGTTTGTTGCGTTTTTTGCGATGTATGTAATTGAACTTCGTCGCGAAAATAAAATGATTTCTTATTTAGACGTAAATAAGGAATTCCCATCAGATAATGATGCGGTAGGAGAGGCATTGTTACTTTTGCCTGAAAAGAAAAGAAAGGTTATATTGAACTTGGATGGTTCTTATCAGACCGCTTGCTACATCGCAGCGTTTTTCTACCTAGCAAATTCCATTTATAGTGGTTTTACTATATATGATAACTATTATGATAGTAAGACAACCACTGTATTTATAACTAACTTATTATTTTTAGTTGGCAAGTTATCTGATGTTTATGGATTAGCCAACACTAAAACAAATATCTTTTACTCCGCTTACTTGAAAGATAAAGTTCAGTATAATTATGCTGACCCCGATAAGATAAAACAAGAAGACAGAGTTATAGAATTGACGGATTCAGACGCACAGCCAAAAGAAACCGCATAATCACAAAATTGCGTTAGGTTTATAATATAATATATCCAAGAATTTATTGGTTGTTGGGAATTCATCAATGCCATAGATGTCTTGTAATAATAACCATTCAAACATACCGCCCATATATAAATATACATTTTGAAACCCTAACCCTGTCAATTGCTTTGACTTTGTTTCTACCGTTTCATCATTGGAATTTTTACCATATATGATAAACTTAGGTGTAAAGTCATATTGATTTAAATATTCATTTATGGTCTTTTCTTCAGTTTGATAAGAAATTGTATTTTTAATCAAACAATGTTGCTCGTTTGATTGTAATGTATTTATAATAACATATTCTTTTAGGTTAGCTATACTATGTTGCGTGTCTTCAAATGATATTCTGTTATGCGTTTTTTGGAAAAATCCATTAAACATTTTAGTATACGTATATTCATATTTCTATATTTTTTTATATAAAATTGATTAAAAAACTATTATACTACCATAGTTAACTTATAACAAGACCAATCAATATGGATCTATCTCAACGTAAACTAGTAAAATCTGAATGGGAATCAATTGAAATGCCAGTTTCTTCCCAGGAAAAGGATATTTTACAAATGATAAAAAATGGGTATCACGATGTTGATATACATACCAATTCTCAACAGTCTTTATTCTCGTTCGTGAAGATCGAACATAACCAAGGCACAGAATTGTTATTGTTTCAGAAATATTTTGAAGCCCAATTAAAAGAAATTATAAAAAAATATGGTAAAAATAGCTCAGAATTAGATAACCTTACGTTTCCCGGTGCTTCTGGTGGAAAGTTGAAATCATTGAAAAGTATTGACAAATTACGTATTGAAAATCTAGAATTAAAAATAAATGAAAATAAAAAGCAAATATTTGAATACGTATTACTTGATATGATACATAACTTACTTAGACATGTGCATAAACGTAAACAGAAATATTCATTTTATCTGTATACCCTATTACAATTGAGAAAGGCTACTATTCCCGGGTTAAATACTCATTTTGTGGATGTAATGGACCAGATTGTCAATTATGTAAATTCATTTACTAAGACAAGTGAAGTTATTACCAATGCGTATGAATTTATTGAAAAAAATCCCCACCTTTTAAAATATGAAGACAAAACGCTATTCTTACATCAAAAGCAAATTTATAATATTTGTAGACCTCAATCTACTGAGTTTATTCCCAAGTTGATTTTGTATACTGCTCCTACAGGAACAGGTAAAACGCTAACTCCGATTGGTCTTTCTGAAAATTACAGAATTATATTTGTATGTGTAGCACGTCATATTGGTCTTGCGTTAGCAAAATCGGCGATTACAATGGAGAAGAAAGTAGCGTTTGCGTTTGGGTGCGATACCGCATCAGACATCAGATTACATTATTTCTCGGCGGTAGATTACACTCGCAATAAGCGGTCGGGTGGAATTGGCAAAGTAGACAATAGTGTAGGAACTAATGTTGAAATTATGATATGTGACGTTCAATCATATCTTACTGCGATGCATTATATGTTAGCGTTTAATGAGGCTGAAAATATCATTACATATTGGGATGAGCCAACTATTACTATGGATTATGAAGAACACGAATTACATTCTACTATCCATTCTAATTGGGTAAATAACAAAATACCCACTTTGGTTTTGTCTTGTGCTACATTGCCAACCCAAGATGAGTTATTGCCTGTCTTTCACGATTTTGAATCTAATTTTGAAAATGCGGAAATACATACAATTACGAGTTATGATTGCCGTAAGTCGATTTCCATTCTAGATAAGGCTGGGTATTGCGCATTACCTCATTATCTATACGAAGACTATTCGGATATGATTAAATGTGCTCGTTATTGTGAATCAAATAAAACCCTTCTCAGATATTTTGATTTACGTGAAATTATCAAGTTTATTGAATATGTCAATTCGCAAAAATTAATTGACACTGAGTATACGATTGATACCTATTTCACAGGGAATGTTACAAATATCACTATGAATAAACTAAAGGAATATTACCTTGACTTACTATTTCAAATCAACGAAGATGATTGGAGCTTGCTATATAAACATCTACAAAGTATTAGAACTATGAAATTTCAAACGTCCAAGTCACAAACGAAATTGGGTTCTACTGGTGTTTCTATTACTACAGCTGACGCATACACATTGACAGATGGTCCTACTATTTTCCTGGCAGATGATGTAGATAAAATAGGTAAGTTTTATATTCAACAAACAAATATACAAGCATCTGTGTTTGAAACTATTCTATCCAGAATTACAAAGAATGCGGATTTGATTCAGCGAATCGAATTTTTGGAAGGAGAAATTTTATCAAAAGAAACTAAAAATAGCAATTATAATGAATCAAAGACGGTCAGAGAAAGTGGACGATTATGTAATGAATCCCAAGAGTTTGACAAACAAATTACCAAATTAAGAAAAGACATTAAGCTCGTTTCATTAGATGCGATGTATGTCCCCAATACCCGACCACATCAAAATAAATGGTGTCCTGATGGAGAAGTTCACGAAAACGCATTTGTATCTAATATCGATGACGTTACATCCAAAGAAATTATGATGTTGAATATTAGTAATCATCTTAAAGTATTACTACTATTGGGTATTGGTATGTTTATTGAAGACCCTAATAAACATTACATGGAAATTATGAAACGTCTTGCTGAAGAACAAAAACTGTTTATTATTATCGCGTCAAGTGATTATATTTATGGAACAAATTATCAGTTCTGTCACGGGTTTATTGGCAAGGACCTTACCAAGATGACACCACAAAAGACACTACAGGCGATGGGACGAATTGGTAGAAATCATATTCAACAAGATTATACAATTCGTTTCAGAGATGATGAAATGATAACCAGATTATTTCAAAAACCTCTAGTAAATACAGAGGCGGATAATATGTGCTCTCTATTTGCGAGTGATTAGACCGGACATCTATTGTAATCAACCTTTATCAACAATTGTTGGGTATTATTTATTATTTGCGTATCTATTGTTTCAAATTTATCTCGTTCGTCGAATCGCAAAGGAACATACGCATCACATTTATAATCTTTATTAATATAATTAAAATAAATATTTTTTATTGGAATTTTTGATTGATTTAAAAATTCAGAAAATACTTTTTCACCTCCTATAATCCAAACATCGTCATATTTATTATGCATACAATGTGATACAACTGAATCAATACTAGGGAAAAAATCTACATTTCCATATGGTGAATATATATCTTTGTAATTTTCTTTACTTAATACCAGATTTGACCTTCCACTTAGAGGTTTGCAATATGACACCATTAAATTATCATATGTGTTCATACCCATCAATATCGCATTATTTCCATTACCCCGAGTTAATCTTGAAAATAGATTTATATATGTGTGCGTGTTGGTCCACGGCACATACCCTTGATATCCAATGCCTCCACCCCGGCAAATAGAAGTAATAATATTAAATTTCATCATAATAAGTGTTTACATATTTTTCTAAATATGTAAACTTAGAGTAAAAATATAAAAAATAAAATACATTGTTGTATATAAGCATGATTCATACACCGCAACAGTTTCGCTATTATCCACGCATAATAGGTTATATATATACAAACTTATCGCCATATATTTCCAGTGTAAACTATCAGGTCCAATTACATAATGAGCGTAATAAGTATAATCATTACCGTTATATGCACTTAGATGTTCATTCTCGTATTACCCAAATTTACAAAAATATGAATAAGAAAAATTATTAAATTGACTCATCATCAACCTCAATCTCCTCTTCAATCTCCTCTTCATCCGTCTCATCTCCGGTCTCCTCGTATCTCATTAACATATCCTCAACTATCTGAATTAGCGTATCCTCGTCATCCGTCTCCTCGGCTTTCATTAACGCATCCTCAACATCATCGTGATTTGTTACAGCATCCACTTCATCTTTCTTATTATCAATCTCCTCCTTCTCACCGGGATTTGTTACAGCATCTACTTCATCGTTCTTATCATCGTTCTTATCATCGTTCTTATCATCGTTCTTATCATCATTGTTTACAGTATTATCAACTTGTTCTGTGATAGTGGGTTCAGTGTCTTCTTTTTTGGTTACGACTTCTCCAACCGGATTTGTATTATTTACTAACTTAACTTCTTCATCCGAGTTATCTTTTATGGGCTCGTCTTTCTTACAAAAAAATGATACAATAAAATCCATTATACCTTGAAGTATATAACTTACACCTTTTAATTCGTTTCATTGGAATATGTCAAATATTATTTACTTCAAAATTTCAACCATTTTTTCAGCTAATTTTTTAAACCAATCTTCTTTATGACCTCTGGTTGTTTCGGCTGAAGTGCCAATTCGAATACCCGAAGTTTCTATAAAAGACCTTGGATCATTAGGGATTCCGTTTTTATTAACAGTAATTCCATGTGTTTCAAGTAAATCTGCCGCTTCTCTACCACTATATACTGATGAACTTAAATCCATTAAAATAATATGACTATCACTACCATTTGTTTGAACTTTAAACCCGTGCTGGATAAATACATCTACCATCGCTTTAGAATTAAGAACTATTTGTTTTGCGTATTCTGTAAAATTGGGGTCTAATGCTTCAATAAAACACTGTGCTTTGGCGGCAATAATATGCATCAATGGACCACCTTGAGTTCCCGGAAAAATTGCGCTATTAATTCTTCGAGTGAATTTTTTATCATTCCAAAGAATAACTCCACCTCTAGGACCTCTGAGTGTTTTATGGGTTGTGCTTGTTACTACATCTGCGTATGGTAATGGATTTGGATATACTCCTCCTGCGATTAATCCCGCATAATGCGCCATATCAACCAACAAATAAGCACCAACTTCATCCGCAATCTTTCTGAATATAGTCCAATCAATCACTCTTGGATATGCACTAGCTCCGGCTACAATAACCTTTGGTTGAACCTTTATCGCTTCTTCGCGAATTGATTTATAATCTAAAAGACCATTTTCATCAACACCATAACAATGTGCTTCATATATTTTTCCTGAAATATTTGGAGAACTACCATGACTTAAATGCCCTCCGGATGCTAAATCCATTCCAAATAGTTTGTCACCTGGCTTCATTAATGCTTGATATACCGCAGTATTTGCGTTAGCTCCTGAGTGGGGTTGAACGTTGGCAAATTCAGCACCAAACAACTCTTTCAGTTTATCAATTGCTAATTGCTCGATTTCATCTGTATGTTCGCATCCATTATAGTATCTTTTACCAGGATATCCTTCGGAATATTTATTAGTAAATTCAGAACCACTTAACTTCATTATTGCTTCGCTTGTGAAGTTTTCACTTGCGATTAGCTCAATCGTTGTATCTTGTCTCTTGATTTCACGGTTTAAGATGTCTTGAATTTTGGGGTCCATAGTATATATCATTCATTAGATTACTAAATCACTATATTACCTATTAATTTACATAGTTTTATGCTGAATATTTACAAAATGTTGAAAAAGAATTGGTTGAAGATTTTGAAATTGGACATAAAATAAATGTCCAAAATGAAATTCCTCGATGGAGAATCTAAATCGCCTTTTTGTAAAAATACGATTTATACCTATATGCTGTTATTTATATTTTTTTATGAAAATTCGGTTAGCATAAAAAATAAGTATATTATGCGATAAATGATTTAGGAGAATTTCGATATAGCATATATAGAGAAAAATGCTACATAC
>Ga0075441_10001480_pt1 | contig 11298 bp, 9 predicted proteins | sample CoawatmetaG00DNA_FD_71582 | JGI IMG/M metagenome (GOLD analysis project Ga0075441, IMG submission 71582) | Marine microbial communities from the West Antarctic Peninsula - Coastal water metaG002-DNA | ecosystem: Environmental > Aquatic > Marine > Coastal | place: Atlantic Ocean: West Antarctic...
CAGGTCCAGGCTCCGGCCCAACCGAAGCGCAAGGTCGCCCGGGCGCATCCGGCACCGCAGCGCGGTCAGCCGATGATGCTGGTGGCACAGCAGCCGCATTTCGGCCTGTTCAATACGACTTGGTGATAGAGCCCTTGATCCGTCTCGAAATGAGGCGGGAAGGGCTTTTTATTGTCTGGCCTCTCTGCTAATTCGAGTCGATCCGAACGGTGTGCTGGCTTACCAGCGTACGATCGAGGCAGTTCGGTTTGTTGCCCTTACCCGGGGCAGGCGCTCGTAGCTCAGCTGGATAGAGCATCGGATTTCGATTCCGAGGGTCGGGAGTTCGAATCTCTCCGAGCGCGCCAGTTCGCGGAGACCGGGAGGATGGCTCGGTGTCTAACTCGTGTGCATCGATGATCGAGGGGGGATACGGCATTAGAGCCGCGGCCACGCGACGTACGATGATACCAGACGGCTTTGTTGCAATGCATCGCGAACGCGGTTTCACAAAACGTACTGTGAACTCGGGATAGGTTCTGTGGTCTTTAGGTGTTCACTCCCGATTTTTCGCGCACCATTAGCGCTAACGGGCAAAGCCTCTCGACGCGCGCCATTAGAACCGGCCCTATTGAAAAGATTTACAATTCGCGTTTACTCATTTCTCAGCTGCCAGGATTCGAGGTCGGAAAGGACCGTTATGGTTGGCAAGAGGCATGCCCTGGAGGAGATTTCGGTCAAGCTTGCGCAGGCAGACAATCTCGTGGCCAAGGGCAAGACCCAACGTGAGATTTCGAGCGCACTCGGCGTGAGCGTGATGACCTATCACCGCTGGAAAAAGATGCTCAAGTCTCACCAGCCGACCATGAACAGAGGGCTCCAGGAAACGGCAGGCCGGCTGCACTCGCCAGGTGATGCAAATTCGGAAGAAGCGATCAAGCGCCTGGAGCTCGAAAACGCACAATTGCGACGCCTGGTCACCGACGCGCTTCTGGAAAAGCTGAAATACGAAGAGGAATTGCGGGCGCACCGCGGGGCACCGCCGAGGCGTCCCGATAACGGCTAGAGCGTTAGCCGATTAGGGCACCTGCTACTCCGCTGCGATCGAATGGCTCGACAGGTACGCCGCATAGGCCTGCCGCAAGCCATCCTCGAGCGACGTCGTCGCGCGCCAGCCGAGCCTGTCGAGCCTGCTGACATCGAGCAGCTTGCGCGGCGTTCCGTCGGGCCGCGAGGTGTCGAAACTGATCTCACCGCGATAGCCGACGATCTCCGCGACCAGGAGCGCGAACTCGGCGATGGCGATGTCCTCGCCGGTGCCGATGTTGATCAGCTCGCTGCCCGAATGGGTCTTCATCACATGCACGCAGGCATCCGCCATATCGTCGACATAGAGGAACTCGCGCCGCGGCGTGCCGGTGCCCCACACCACGACGTTCTTCGCACCTGACAGTTTCGCTTCGTGGAAGCGCCGGATCAGCGCGGCCACGACGTGGCTCAGCTCGGGGTGGTAATTGTCGCCGGGGCCGTAGAGATTGGTCGGCATCACGCTGATGAAGTTACTGCCATACTGGCTGCGATAGGCCTCCGCCATCTTGATGCCGGCGATCTTGGCAATCGCATAGGGCTCGTTGGTCGGCTCCAGCGGGCCCGTGAGCATCGAGTCCTCGCGCAACGGCTGCGGCGCCAGCTTCGGATAGATGCAGGACGAGCCGAGGAACATCAGCTTCTCGGCGCCATTGATGTGCGCGGCTTGGATCACGTTCGCCGTGATCGCGATGTTGTCGTAGATGAACTCGGCGCGCAGCGTGTTGTTGGCGACGATGCCGCCGACTTTTGCTGCGGCCATGAAGATCACTTGCGGCCGCACGCGTCCGAACCAGTCGAACACCTGGGCCTGGTTGCAGAGATCGACCTCGCGCCGGTCAACCGTGACGAGCTTGACGTCTTCCCGCGCGAGCCGGCGCACGATGGCGCTGCCGACCATGCCGCGATGGCCGGCGACGTAGACGACCTTGCCCTTCAGCTCAAACGGTACGCTTGCCATTCGCGACATCCCGTTTGGCCTCCGTCAGATCGCTCGCCATCATCTCTTCGACGAGCTGCGCAAAGCTCCGCTTCGGCTTCCAGCCCAGCACCTGCCGCGCCTTGCTGGCATCGCCGATCAGCAGATCGACCTCGGTCGGGCGGAAATAGGTCGGATCGATCTTCACCACGACCTTGCCGCTCCTCGCATCGATGCCGGTCTCCTCGACGCCGTGCCCGCGCCATTCGATGCGGCGGCCGACCTGCGCGAAGGACAGCTCGACCATCTCGCGCACCGAGCGCGTCTCGCCGGTGGCGAGCACGAAATCGTCGGGCTTGTCGGCCTGCAGGATCATGTGCATGCCCTCGACATAGTCCTTGGCATGCCCCCAGTCACGCTTGGCCTCGAGATTGCCGAGATAGAGCGTCTGCTCCAGGCCGACCTCGATGCGCGCCACGCCGCGGGTGATCTTGCGGGTGACGAAGGTCTCGCCGCGGACCGGGCTCTCATGGTTGAACAGGATGCCGTTCGAGGCAAACATGCCGTAGGCTTCGCGGTAGTTCACCGTGATCCAGTAGCCGTAGAGCTTGGCGACGCCGTAGGGCGAGCGCGGATAGAACGGCGTCGTCTCCTTCTGCGGGATCTCCTGCACCAGGCCATAGAGCTCCGAGGTCGAGGCCTGGTAGAACCGGGTCTCTTTCTCCATGCCGAGGATGCGGATCGCCTCCAGCAGGCGCAGCACGCCGATGGCATCGGCATTGGCGGTGTATTCCGGGCTCTCGAAGCTGACGGCGACGTGGCTCTGGGCGGCGAGATTGTAGATCTCGGTCGGCCGGATCTGCTGCACCAGGCGGATCAGATTGGTCGAATCCGTCATGTCGCCGTAATGCATCAGGAACGGCACGTCGCCGAGATGCGGATCCTGGTAGAGATGATCGACGCGCGCGGTGTTGAACGAGGACGAGCGCCGCTTGATGCCGTGCACGGTATAGCCGAGCGACAACAGATGCTCGGCGAGATAGGCGCCGTCTTGCCCGGTCACGCCGGTGATGAGAGCGATGCGCTGTTTGGAGTCTTGAGGATTCACAGCCGTTTCCAGGCAAGCAGCTTCGGATTGAAGCGGTTGCGTATCCTACTTTTCCCACGGTGTCTTGTTTTCCTGCCGCATCGCGCCGTCTGGAAAATTATATCGTCTAATCAATGGGTTATGATGAGGGCTAAAGGGGCGGGGAAAGCTCTGAAGACGACCGCGCCGGACGAATCCACAAAGTTCCAGCCGCTCTGAGCAAGTGGGGACCGTGGCTGCCTCAGACGTCCTGCAAAGCCTCGCGGACAAAGGCTGCGAGATTACCTTCCTGGAACAGCAGCCCTCGGATGCCCGCGGCGCGCGCGGCTTCCAGGTCGCGCTCCTGGTCGCCGATCAGGAAGCTCCTGTCGGCTGCGACGGGAAAGCGCTGCATCAAGTCGGTAATCATGCCAGGCCGAGGCTTGCGTCGGTGACTGTCGCGACGATAGCGCTCGATAGGGGCCTCGGGATGATCAGGGCAATATTCGAACGCATCGATATGTGCGCCCACCGCCGCGAGCTCGCCCGCCATCCAGCGGTGAAGGGCCTGCACGTCGCTCTCCTCGTAGAATCCGCGGGCGACGCCGGACTGGTTGGTGACGACGAAGGCGAAATAACCGGCCTCGTTCACCAATCTAACCGCCTCGTGCGCGCCTTCCATCCACTCGAGCTTGGCTGCCTCAAAGAGGTAGCCCGCGTCGTGATTCAGGACGCCATCTCGGTCGAAGAAAACAGCCGGGCGGGTCGGTGTCGTCATCATGGGTGCCGCAACAAATGTTTACGGCCCTTGTTCAGCGCTCCACCGGCAGCTTGTCAAGGATATCGGAGGCGTTTGCCCTACGTCGGCTCCGTCAGCATCATCGTGACGACCAGCCTGCGCCCCTGACGTACCATACCGCCGCGGTGAATTCCGAACGGATCGAATAAGACCGCGTCGCCCTGATCGCTGGTGATGCGCCACTCATTTTCAAGAATGGCATCGGCATACTCGTTACCGGCCGGGAGGTCGACGCCGAACGCGGCTTTGCGCTGCAGGAATTTTGGTAACGCGTTAAACAGCCGGCGATTCTGCGGCTTGGTCCAGGACAGGCCAGCGTAATCGTTGGCGCGACGAATGAGGCCGTCCCAGAATTTGCGGCTGGCGCGGTGCGTTCCCCGGACATAGGTAAACGGGCCGTTGTCTGGCCCGACCTCGCTTACATAGATGATGAACTTGAGAAGATTGTAGGTCGCATCGATGTGGCAATAGTCGCAGGGTGAGTCCGCGACGCCGATGTCGCCGAAGTGATTGGCCCAGAACTTGTCGGAGGGGTCGTTGATCTGCGGCACCACATGGGCGACCGCCACAGGACGCTGGCAATAGGCGCTCGCCGCATCGATGACGCCAAGCTCCGACGCGAGCTGGTTGAAATAGGTGTAGATTCCCGGAAAGATGTCCTTATCGAGCCATAGTCTCGTCTCGTCGAAATGGCGCTGGTCTGGCGTCTTCTTCGCGAGCCTTGCTTCAAGCGTCCGGTAGTGCGGCGCGAGAAGGTCTCGGACCTGGGCAAGCTGTTCCGCCGACAACCGCAAACCAGCGATGCCGTCACGGTTCAGCGTGTTCAGCACGTTGGTACCGGTCAGCGTCTTCGGTTCCGCGGGCCGGCGCGTCAGTCGCCGCAGCTTCTGTGTCGCCACCAGATGCAGATAGGTCGGCGAGCGCCGGATCAGCTCGGCGACCTTGTGCGATTTGTCCTTGGGGCGCGGCAGATGCTCGTAGTCTGCGATCAGGCGTGCCGTGATGATGGTAAGACCTGATACGAATTTCGCCAGTGCCGCGACGCGATCACCGAGGCTTGGCATTGGGAAAGCCGTGCCATAGGCGGGGTGGTGCGCATAATCGATGACTGGCAAATGATCGTACGAATATGGGTGCGATGTCATGGCGCCGCCTTTGCGATGGATCATTCGCTAGGTCGAACGACACGCGCTGCTTGTCATTGACGTCGATCAATCACACTTCATGTGATGGGCGGGGGCAGTCGGAACGATCAACCAAGCCTACCGCTCATCCGCAATCACCTTGCCATCATTTGGCAAGGCCCCAGGCCGACTAGCTCGGTGCTGCCGATCGCTCGACAAGGATGCGCAAATTCGCACCGATTCTCGAACAACGCCGAACGGGCGTTACGCGGTGTGACTGTCGGAAGACGAAATTGGACCTTCGCCGGTTCAGATGCTGGTGGCAATCGTGCCACCGCCGTCTATACCCTGATCGAGACCTGTCTATGCCGCGCGCGGCATAAACCGCCAAGCTCAACGACATCGCCCCCCAGGCTTGGCTTGCCGACGTGCTGGCTCGACTATCGGATGACCCTGCCAAACGTATTGACAACCTGCTGCCCTGGAATTGGTAACCTCCGAGCGTCGCTAACGCCGCTCTAGCGCGCTCAGCCTTCCGGCAAAAAAGAGGTAGCCGGGGGTTTTACCGAATGCGTACGTCGGAACGCCAGTACGACGCCCGTTGTCGATCTCAGCCTTCTTGACCCAGTCATGCGGTGTCTGCGGCGCGCAGCCGATCTTGGTCGCGATCGAAGTCATCGCCGCCCAGCGCTAGGGGGGCGCTTTTGTGATCCAGAGGCATCCGAACCGCAAGGGCCGGGCCTCGGTTCTTGTCATCGCCCCGCCCTCTCAGGAGTTGGAGCCTCCGTCAAACACGGACGATTTCAACGGAAACGATCCGAGCTCACCAAAACGGCCGCTCAATCACGCGTCGATAATCAAGTCGCAGACGCGTGGCTCACGGCGGTCCAGCCAAAAGCTGCGCTATCAGCGTTCAAGGAGATGCCGGTGTCAACGATTGCAACCAGACAGCGAGATGACGCTCATCACGCGATTGCCTTCAACCAAAGTATTCGCTGTGGCCATTTTGTCGGTGGCTCTGAACCCGCGTTGTCATATGCATCCAGACCCTCTTCGTGCGCCGCTAATTCTGTGTTGTTCCGACGAGCGGTAGAGGCGGTGAAGCGTCTGCTGTGTTTGCATTGATTGCATTATTTTTGTAGGAGCGGACCGCGCCACTGCCGGTGACCGAAACACCCGTTGAATTGCCGACAAAGGAAGAGCCGCCAATAAAAACAGACGCGCCGTTCCCGGCAGACACGCCCGAACCCGAGTTGTTGATCACGGTCGTGGCATTAATCAGCAAGATACCGGAGGATGTTCCAGAAACAGTGATGCCGTTGGTGGTGTTGGCTGCGACGAGGCTGTTGGTCAACTCCACGGTCGCCGAGCCCGATGTCGTATTTATGGACATCCCGGTGCCATTACCTTGCAATGATACGTTGCTCAAACTCGCACCCGCGACTGCACCCCCGGTCGGTGCTATCACGATGCCAGAACTCCCTGAGTCAATAACGGTATCTTTGACGAAGAGTCTGCCAACTCCGGTCTCGGGCGCAAAGTTGATACCTGCCCCAGCGGAGAAACCGAAAAAGACGCAATCTTCGACAAAGAGCTCGGACATGTTGAGCGCGCTGATCCCGTTGATGCCGGTCGTAATTCCTTGCAGAGTTATGCCGCGAATTCTGACGATAATACCTGCGCCGCTCACAACGATGGCATTTGTGCCCGATACGAGAATGGAACCTAGCGTCCCAGTGCAATCTAGTGTTACTGACTTGGTGATCGTCACGGCCCCAAATCCACCTGGATCCAGGCAGTCGATTTCGCCGCCGGCCGCCGTCTTCGAGATTGCGCCCGCGAAGGTCTTGCACGGCGCGGTGCGGCTGCAAGGGTTGACGTCATCTCCAACACCGGAAACCCAAGTTCGGCTCGCCTGCGCGCTGGCGGAGCTCGAGTTCAAGATAGCGATCGCAACCACGGTCAATACGGCAAACAACCGTTTCATCGGTCACCTCCAAAGCAGTTTTCTCGGAAGTAGCCACAAGAAGATACACCATGAAGCAGTTTGAGGCTGTGGCGGATTTCACATTTGACCGGTCACAAGCCGATTATGGTGCAACCAATCAGAGCTTCGTACGGTGCTGGACTTTATGCAGTTCACAATCCTCGTGATCCGCGCCTGATCGGATGGTCATCGCAGGCCTCAATGTAGACCCGCTATGTCCCCCAATCGCACTGGAGCGCGCCTTTGCGGTGATGACGTTGGTGATCGTTGCCGCGTCGAGTTTCATCTTACATGTGCCTGTGTAAAGGCCATGTAGAGGGGAACGGGATGCGAGCGCAAATCTCCACTCGCGACAAACTACATCGGAATTGCTGGATCAAGGTTGTCATTCTACCGAGGCGGAGGTCCTGCTTTTTCCTCTTCGTGGGGGAGCAAGTCGGCGTCAAGTTCATGAGCCCCTTTTTTTGGAGAGCTCCTTCCCGCATCGTCCGTTGTCGTTTCGACTGGTCTTCGCAAACAAAATTAACCGGCCAAAAATTGCGAGCGGCGTGCGAGTACGATGGTTCTGTTGAGCGGTTTCTTGAACTAACGACCATCCGGCTATTGAGCTTCACAGGCGCGCAGTTGGTTTCCTTCGATTGCTTCTGAGTTGGGTAAGCCAGCTCAACTTATTTCAGCGGCTTTACACGCCGCTTCATGGTCGTATTGTAGAGGAATCCTACGGCTTTGGCCTTCTGAATGGCCACTTGGTACTGATCACGAGCGGACCGTGCATCGTCCCCGCTAAGCAGCGATCCCCACAGCTCGTCATCAACCCTCTCAAATAGATCTCGAAGGATACGAGCCAGCGCGATGTCGCTGGTCTTAAGGGATAACTTAATCTCGTGTCCTCGCACCTCGAGATGTCGAAGCTCTGTCGGTACCCGGCGACGATAATAATAGTTGCCTTTGAGGCAAAAGGAGATAGCGGTCGGGATCGGAGGCGTTCTTTCGATGTCTGCCCATGTTCTGAACGATTTGCGGGGGTGGAGCGCCTGGAGAGGGCTGAACTCGTCAACGTCCGGCCGTGCGGAAACTCGTCGCGTGCCTGGGACAGGGCGCTGGCGGGGAGGGATTGTGAATTGGCTAGCATGCCTTCTACAGCCGCACGGTTGGCTTGCCTCGTTTCCGTTTCGGCTTCTCTGGGCCTGCGCTCGACCGCACGACGAGCTTGATTCCTACTTCGATTGCTGACGTCGAGTACTTTCCGCCGAAATGCTCGCGTTCCTTCAGCACTTGATGCGCTGCTCGTCGGAGCGCTCCATTCACGATTTTCTCCAGGCCTACCGCATACTCGAACTCACGGTACCTCCACTCCGAATCTCTCGGCGACAGCTCTACTTCAGGAAGACTGAGCACTTGCTTCTCGTCCTCAGGCGCAAGAAAAGATCCGCTCAAAGAGTCAAGCCTCCTCTGGGCACCGATCAACCTGAAAACGATCGGCATGATAGGTGCGGCCGATCCGCTTCCAGCTATCGTCCTCAGCACGGCTGCAGCAAGGTCGGCCAAGTGATTCATTGCATACTGTTTTGCATGAAGGATTTCGATGTCGCGATCAGAATTTTCGCTCACGAGCCTCGGGGTGGTCGGCTTGTCCTCATCGTTTGTCACGACAAGCACCTCCTGCTGAATTTCTACAAGGTTTTCGTTTCGCAGTTTTCACTGGGCGGCACCATCGTTCATGGGTGTCCATGGTTTCGAAGGGGATCCGCCTTCTTCCCCCAATTGAGCAGGCGTAGGGAGAGGATATCTCGGGAGTTCGAATCCCAGGATTTCTAAAACCCAAGCAATTCGTACGTCGTTCAGCGTGTCGAGATATTGCGAATGAAGGTGATATAAGTCGGTCGCCGGAGATGGCACGATGTGTCTCCACCAAGTCGTACCATTGACGAGATGCACCAAGAAGCGTTCGCGATCGCCTTGGCGGGCTAGAATGTCCTTTGATATGGCAAGTTGCGCGTCTTTTTGGTAGATCAAATACAGGCCACGCATTTTGCCGATCTTGATGTGAAGCGCGACGCAGCCTCGAGGGAGATGCGCGCCGCCGGCGACATGGCGATCAGTCTCAACAAATTTGACTTCGTCGTTTGCCGTGATCTCGCCCACGACCGGGATGGCCCTGGTCGCCCAAGCGTAGCCATGGGACACGTAGCTAAAGCCTAGGAGTTCGTAAGGCACGTGAAGGATGCGACCAATCTCCACGGCGCGATCGGCGTCGAGCCATGTGTCGCATTGCTCCAATTTCCGAATGGTTTCTCCTGACACTCCGAGTTTACGTCCTACTTCCTGTCGTGCGAGGCCAGCCCGAATACGAAAGAATCGGATTGAGTTGGGCGGCGGTGGATTTACGAGCCGGCTTTGCTCCTTTCGTGAGACACGGCTCATGGTCTTTGAGCCTCCACACTGGTGACTATTTCAGTGGAGGGCGACGTTTCCCGGGCATCCGAATGGACTGGGCTTGTAGTCCATAGCTCTTTTGCAACTTGCAAGGGTTCCAGTTGCAGGTTGCTCCACCATGCGCGCTCGTTCTCGTGACGGTGTAGAGCCAGGTGGTGAGATCGACAGAGTGGAACGGTGAATTCATCGCTGACTTTCCTTCCCAACGTGCTTGGCTGGGCAAACTTCAAGAGATGAGCATCAACTGGCGATCTCTGACAAACGAGACAGCCTTGTCCGCGGACGAAGGCGAGATGAGCTTTGCTTCTCTTTCGCGGGGCCTCTTTGGGAAAGGCAAGAACTCGATCTTCGTCGCAGGCGCGGTGAGGATCGCAGCGGTTCTCGCTGGTAACTTCCCGCTGAAGATTGGCGTTCTGAGGCTTTGTCGGATCGGCAGAAGGCCGTGACTTTGGGGTCACATCCGACAGACCTATCCTGTCATCTTCGACGACGAAGCCGATCCGCAAACGAACGCGTTGCGATCGGCGTGCAACTTGCTGCGGACTCGCGTATCCATAAGAATCTCCGCGTTCAGAAGGAGAGATTAAATTATATCAGATGGTGTAATATAACCCATATGGTCAAAGGCGTCAAGAGCGATCGTCCGCCACTTCATGCCGCGCAGATCCGCGCAGCTCGCGCGCTGCTGAGATGGAGCGCCGAAGAACTGGCGCAGGCTTCTGCGCTCGGGGCAAATACGGTCCGAAGGGCAGAAGTGGCGGAGGGGGCGACCGCCCTAACGGCCGCAAATGACCGCGCCATACGCAAGGCGCTTGAGGAAGCTGGCGTTGAGTTCATCGACCCGAACGGCGGCGGTGCAGGGGTTCGATTTAGGGACCCACGCGGTTAGATTTTCAAGCTCGAGTCCGGCTTTGGCTCAGATTGACGTTGCCGCTGTTTTGAAAAACCGTCGCCAGAGTGTGTCGGATCAGGCCATCAGTGGGATACGGGACGCACTCGAAAGTGCGGGCGAGGTCTTCATCGACGAAAATGGAGGAGGCGCAGGAGTTCGCCTTCGCAAGGGGACGCGACCGAAGGCGAGCAAGAAAAATTCACTCTTCCGGTGTCGGGTGTCAATCGGCGTTGGACTGGGACTCCCGATCGGCATCCAAAAGGGGCTCTGACTCACTTTTGATGCAGTTCAAGGGATGTTTGGCGCATTCATTGGAGGAGAATCAGCGCCATGCAGCAAGCACTCCACCGCTCCAGTCTGGTGCCGCGTGGGTTTGTTGTAGAGAGTGCGTGCTACGAGGGTGATAAGGCCATCATCGCGGTCCGGGCACCTGCAAGTTTCGGTTTATGTCCATGTTGCGGGACGGTTTCGCGGCGTATCCATAGCCGGTATCGGCGACGCGTGACTGATCTGCCGCTGTCCGGGCGGGTCGTAGAGCTTCTGGTGATCGCCCGCCGCTTCCGCTGTGACGCCGTCCTGTGCGGACGCCAGATCTTCACCGAGCGTTTTGCCGACGGGATCTTGGCTCGATCGGCGCGCCGCACGGCAAGGCTGGACTCTATCGTCCATCACCTCGGGTTGGCGCTTGGCGGTCGACCGGCAGCCGGCTTCGCAAAACGTCTGATGCTGCCTGTTAGCAAGGACACGCTTCTGCGCGTGGTTCGACGCCGCAGCCGCTCGCCAGACGACCCTCTTAAGGTCATAGGCATCGATGACTGGGCCTGGCGGCGCAATCACCGATACGCCAGCATCATCTGCAACCTGGAAAGGCGCCGGGTGGTTACCTTGCTGCCGGATCGTGAGCCCGCGACCGCGCAAGCCTGGCTGGCTCCTCATCCTACGATCTCGGTCGTCGCCCGTGATAGGGGCGGCGGATATGGCGAAGCGGCAGCAAAGGCCCTGCCGCACGC
>Ga0075441_10001485_pt1 | contig 11271 bp, 10 predicted proteins | sample CoawatmetaG00DNA_FD_71582 | JGI IMG/M metagenome (GOLD analysis project Ga0075441, IMG submission 71582) | Marine microbial communities from the West Antarctic Peninsula - Coastal water metaG002-DNA | ecosystem: Environmental > Aquatic > Marine > Coastal | place: Atlantic Ocean: West Antarctic...
CCCGCACCTGGCGCACCAATAGTCCCCGCACCTGGCGCACCAATAGTCCCCGCACCTGGCGCACCTGTAGTCCCCGCACCTGGCGCACCTGTAGTCCCCAAAACGTCGTGGTTCGGGTTTAATTCTTCATAGAATTGAATAAATTGTCTTCGTATATATTTTTTTTTTCAAACGTCGGACCTTTGTCGAACGAAACGGTTGTTTTGTTTTGTATAGGGTTTCCATAACAATCGACCGCCACACCCGTCTTTTTTTTAATTTGTTCCCTCACATAAGAAGGCACCCAATGATTCCAACTGATTAATAATAAATTCGGATGTATATATTTACATAAAAAATGGTCTACTTCTAGCTTATCTATAATATAATTTAAGCATTCACTGAAATTATAATTGGGATAACCTATCAATAGTTCAGGCATAACAAAACTACAAAAGTTGGTTTGTATCGTTTGGCGAGAAGCCGTTTTTATTTTACTGTGTATTTTGGTTAAAAGTTTATTATAGGTTTCCAGACGGTTTAAATCTATTTTTTTTTTGGTTTCGTATAATTCTTCAATGTTTAACCTTGGAACATTCATTATTATTTCAGAGATAAAATAATAATGCCTTTACTTCATAATAGTATTTATAAACTTATCAAACGTATAGTCTTCTAAATCTGCGTCGTACATATATTTTTCATTTTTATATAACAATATTAGAGTAGGGTAAGACTCTACTTTATAAGCATTGGCTAAATCTAAATCTTTCTCGGCGTTGACTTCTATGAATTGAATCTGTTCATAATTCTTTTTTATACCCTCTAACGTTTCCAAGGTCTTTTTGGAATGCGGGCACCAGTCCGTATAAAAGGTGTATAGTTCGGCTTTGGGGGTTTCGGTCGTTTCTACATATTCGTTGTTTTCAATAAACGACTTTTTTGGCTTCTTTGTATAGAAATACACGAGACCAATTGCCGTCAATAGAAAGATCACGATATAGAGCCACATTAATATGTAGCTTTATTTTTTTACAACATAAATACAACGTATATAAAGTATAAATGATTGTGAAAGTATATCAGACATCAACCTATGAATTGGTGAAATCTACACACGACGAACATTATTATCGGGAGTTGATGCGTTTAAAATTTAACCTCGTACATTTGTTGGCGCCGACTGAAAAACGTATCCAACAGAAAATTAATTTTTTTCTTCCTAGTATGAAATGAGCGTGTATACAAAGGAAGACTATCATAGCGGAGATGGAATGTTGACGACGATATGGGGTCCAGGCTTATGGCATTATTTACATACGATGAGTTTTAATTACCCCGTACATCCGACGGAAGACGAAAAGCTACATTACAAGGAGTTTATACTCCTATTAGAGCATGTATTGCCGTGTAAACATTGTCGGACGAATTTGGTTAAAAATTTCAAAGAAGTACCGTTGTTAGATAGACATATGGAATCACGTGACACCTATTCGAAATACGTATATGATTTACACGAACACATCAATACTATGTTGGGTAAAACTTCGAATTTAAGCTACGAAGACGTTCGCGAGCGATACGAACATTTTCGGGCGCGTTGCTCTAGAGTCAAAACCAAAAAAGAAAAAGGATGCACGGAATCTTTATACGGAGAAAAATCAAAATGTATTATAAAAATAGTGCCTAATACATTCAAATGTAAAACCTTTCAAATGAATAAAAGTTGTAAGAAAAGGCGCCTAAGTAAAACGGCTAAAGTCGTTTAATATGGGCATAGGTAAATAATTGCCGACCGAAGCGGACCGGTAATTGGGTACTTTTTTACAATCGAAAGAAGGTTCTGGACACCGCTCACACGCCGGGCAGGGCGGAGCGTTGCCATCGTATTGTTTTAATTCTTTCAATTGTTCTTTTAATTTTTCGATTTCTTGTTTATACTCAGACAGATCCGTTTGATTGTTTGATTTATTAAATCCACTTAAAATACCCGAGCCTTGTCCGGAGCCTTGACCCGAGCCTTGTCCGGAGCCTTGACCCGAGCCTTGACCCGAGCCTTGTCCCGAGCCTTGTCCGGAGCCTTGACCCGAGCCTTGTCCGGAGCCTTGTCCGGAGCCTTTGTCAGACCGATTGAACATACTTAAAAGACCGGAACTTTCCTTTGGTTTTTTTGTCTCAGTCGTTTGTTTGAAAGAATAATTGGATTGTTTGTTTGCGGATTCCGTTTGAGAGGCTGGTGTGGCGGTTTGAGAGGTTGGGGTGGCGGTTTGGGACAATTCGGTTTCTTCGTTTGTGTCGTCGCATAAATAGGGGGGGCAACTAGGGCATACAGGGGGGACGATTTGACTTTTCAACATATAATCATCGTCGTCGCACGATTTACTTTCGCCTACTTCGTTTTTACATTGGGGTACCGGTAATTGTTCAAATCCTTCCGCTGGAAATAGACTTCCTAATAGAGAGAACGATATCACCACGACAAATAATAAAATTAAAGTGTATTTATGTTTCATTATATTTAAAATAGAAAAAAGATATAAAATAAAAGGATATACTATATGAATGATTTATGTATTGAAACGTAACGCCAAAAAGGAGACCTTGTCATACGATAAGATTTTAGAACGGGTCAACAAATTTATTGTAAAATATATCTTGTCCATTCAAGGGAGCGGGTTAGTATTAAAGGTAATCGACCAATTACACGATAGTATCAAAACGAGTAAAATCGACGAATTGTTGGCGGAGCAGTGCGCCTCTATGGGCACCATACATTACGATTATTCCAGATTGGCGGGGTATATTTGTATTTCGAATCACCACAAAGAAACCAAGCGGACTCTATTAGAAAGCGTGGAGATTTTGTATCGTAAAAAAGGATATTTGTCCGAGGATTATTATACTACGGTGAAAGAACATCATAAAGAGTTGGAGTCTATGATAGTCTACGACCGAAATTATTTAATTGATTATTTTGGATATAAAACATTAGAACGCGCATATTTGATGCGCCACGAGAATGTCGTCATCGAAAATATTCAACATTTGTGGATGCGTGTCGCGATCCAAATTCACGGGAATTGTTTATTTAAAGTAAAGGACACGTACGATGGTTTAAGTAAAAAATTATTTATTCACGCGACGCCTACCTTATACAACGCCGGCACCACTCGTCCGCAACTGAGTTCTTGTTACTTGTTAGGTATGGAAGAAGACAGCATCGATGGTATTTTTAATACCCTAAGTGATTGTGCGTCTATTTCCAAATGGGCGGGTGGTATCGGATTACATATTCATAATATTCGCGCCAAAGGAACGTCCATTTTAGGTACCAATGGCACGTCCAATGGTATCGTACCTATGTTGCGTGTATTCAATAACACCGCCCGCTATGTCGACCAAGGTGGCGGAAAAAGAAACGGGAGTTTTGCAATGTATTTGGAACCCTGGCACGGAGACATCGTAGAGTTTCTTGAACTGCGTAAAAATCACGGCGACGAAGAAATGAGGGCGCGCGACTTATTTTATGCCTTGTGGATTCCTGACTTGTTTATGCGTAAAATAGAAAGCGACGGAGATTGGTACTTGATGTGTCCACACCAGTGTAAAGGATTATCGGACGTATACGGGGACGAATTCGAGCGTTTATATGAATCGTATGTGTCGGCAGGAAATTATTTGAAAACAATGAAAGCACGTGAATTATGGTTTAAGATTCTTGATAGTCAAATGGAAACCGGTACGCCTTATATGTTATATAAAGACGCGTGTAATCAGAAAAGCAATCAAAAAAACATTGGCACTATTCGGTCGTCTAATTTATGTTGTGAAATTATGGAATATAGCGACAAAGACGAAAGTGCGGTGTGTAATCTGGCGAGCATTTCGCTTTCGTCTTTTGTGAAAAAAAGCAAGTTTAAATTCGGGGGGCGTATTACCATTTATACCAAAGACAATTGTAAATGGTGCGACTACCTGAAGCATTTTCTAGATTCCAAACATATCGCGTACGAACTGGTTACGGGTCCTCAAACGACATATCCGCAATTGTTTGTGGACCAAAAGCAAATCGGCGGATTTATGGATGTTTTGAAATTATTCAAACCGGTCTTCGATTACAATGGATTACATAAAATAACCAAACTAGTCACAGAGAATTTAAATCGTATCATCGACGTAAATTATTACCCTACGGAAAAAACACGTGTCAGTAACTTAAAACACAGACCGATCGGGATCGGGGTACAAGGTTTGGCAGACGTGTTTGCGATGATGGAGATGGCATTTGACAGCGACGAAGCCAAAGAGATTAACAAGCGTATTTTTGAAACGATGTATCACGCGGCTCTCGAAAAAAGTATGGAAATGGCAAAAGAAAGCGGTCCTTATGCGTCGTTTAAAGGGTCGCCCTTGAGCGAAGGGATTTTACAATTTGATATGTGGAACATCGCACCCAACCGATACGATTGGAATGCTTTAAAACAACATATCCGACAATACGGGACGAAGAATTCATTGTGTATGGCTCCGATGCCAACCGCGTCAACCAGTCAGATTTTATCCAACAACGAATGTTTTGAACCCTTTACTAGCAACATGTATACACGCCGAACCTTAGCCGGAGAATTTATGGTCATCAATAAACACTTGATGAAAGAATTAATCGATTTACACCTTTGGTCGATTACCATTAAGAACGATATTGTGAAAAACAAAGGGTCTATTCAATCTATCGCAGAAATTCCCGACTACATCAAATCCAAATATAAAATTGTATGGGAGATGTCTATGAAAACCATTATGGATATGGCAAAAGACCGAGGCGCCTATATTTGTCAAAGCCAGTCGATGAATTTGTGGGTAGAAGAGCCCAATTATAAAACACTCACCAATATGCACTTGTATGCCTGGAAATGTGGTCTGAAAACAGGGATGTATTATTTACGGCGGAAAGCAAAGCACCATGCGCAACAATTTACGGTGACGCCCGACAAAGAATGTTTGTCTTGCGGTTCGTAAAATATATCTATAGAGTATAATGGAAAAATGTTTTTTGACGAAAGATTTAAACCCCGCGACATGTAGATTCGTGAATAAATGTAAAGAGGGCGAAGAACGAATGCCGAATTTCACGTGTAAGAAAATCATAAAAAAAAAAAATAAAACACTTGTTTCTTTTAGAAAGAAAAAGCCAGTTAATTCCTATGAATTATTATTAAAAACTATGAAAAAAAGTCCTGATGTGAAACAAAGCTCTAATGTAAAAATGATGACCAATATGTTGGAGAATAATTCCTATAGCCTTATTCACGAAAAATCACCTTTGTCCAACGAGGCGTTTATGAAGCAATCGTTGATGAAGCCATCTGTATCTGAAGAGACGTACAAACGTGTATTTCCAGAAAATAGCTCAGAGAGTTTAGAAGACCAAAAAAAATACATCGTATTCGGAGAAGGCGCAGGAATTATGTTAGCGGACAATTTGTATAAAGAAGGCAACATGATAGAACTAAGCAAACCCTTATTAAAGCGTTTTTTGTCTCCGCCAAGTGGCTGGTTGTTGAGCGAAAAATACGATGGTTTAAGATGCATTTGGACCGGGCGCGAGTTGATCGCTAGACCCTCTAAACGTGGCGGAAAGATGAAAGGAAAAGTGTTCAGTTATGTCCCCAAGTGGTTTATAAATCTATTGCCCAAAGGTTGTAGTTTAGACGGAGAATTGTGGCTTGGTCGTGGACGATTCCAAGAGATATCAGGTTTAAGCAATTCAAAACCTAATAAAAAGGTAACCGAAGAACACCTCGACCAACAATGGAAAGAGGTAAAATATATGGTGTTTGATATGCCTCATTTGAAAGACCTCCCGTATACGTTACGTTTAGAAGAATTAGAAAAAATCGTCGAATCTATTAAAATAAGTCAAGCAGATTCACCTATAAAATTAACGGTGGTCACCAAAGTAAACGACCACGAACATCTACTAGAGTTATACCAACAATATACGGAAGGTGGTGCCGAAGGAATAATAATACGCGAACCGTCGTCTTTCTACGAGACAAAACGTAGTAAATTATTATTAAAAATGAAAATAGGCGAAGACGACGAAGCGACCGTAATAGACTATGACGTCGGTAAAGGTAAATATACTGGACTATTGGGCGCCTTAAAATGCGATTACAAGGGAAAACCCGTTCATATTGGGACAGGATTTAGCGACTTGATGCGCGCCGAATACAACGACGTGGACTCTAAACATTACATACCTATCGGCGCGACCGTGAATTTTTCTTATATGGAACTCACCAAAGACGGCATCCCTCGGCATCCGGTATATAGAGGAGTGAGACACGATGCTTAATAAAATCTTTTACTATAGTATATGAAAAAAGGTAAAAATGTATTCCAAAATCCACTGGTGATCTTTAGCGTCGTTGTCCTGATTTCATTATTATTCTTTTTTTCTAGACAAGAACCATTCACGCGCCCGGAACCATTCACGTGCAAACAAGACGGTTCGGGTTCCATCTTAGAAGACGAAGAAGATATAAGTTTCAACTTATCCGGCACGTGCCAAGAGCTTCAATCTATGTTGATGGGTTCGAAGATTGAAGACATACAAGATATGGTTTAAATTCACAAGATTATAAAAAATATGGACTATAAAACTATTTGATAATTTATACGGATATCTCTTTCACAATACTTGTCATAAATAATTGTGCTTGTTTTTTATTATGTTCAATTTCTTTTTCTAATTGTTGGATGAGTGTATCATTATATTCACAATAATCTACGATTTCTTTTTGTCTTTCAAGTGAGGGGATGGGGATTTTTATTGATTTAAATTCTTCAATATCAATAGCTTTTTGTGCGGTTCCTCTTCCACATTTAAATACTTGTTCTTTATTATTATCCAAGTAATACCATAAATATTCATTTTTTAAAATATTATTTTTAGATTTAATAGTAAATGCTTGACTATTTAAGTAATACTTTTCATTTAACAACATAACACAATTGTGTAATGACATTCCTTCTCTACTTATTTTACAAGTTTTTTCTTCTCTTGTAAATTCATTAGTATAAAATGATGTAAAACCACCTCCACCTAGAACAGGATATTCTCCTGTTTCTACTTGACCTTTTACAATTCTTTTTCCATTTTGTATTTCACAAACTTCACCCAAGGTTTTTACTACAACCCCTTCTTCGTATTGGTCTTCTTTATGTTCCATATATTCCGCATAATTGAGCGAATATGAATTACTCACAATTTTCTCAATAGGAACTTCAACCAATAGATTTTTAACATCCCCTATATAATCGTAAAACTTGATGTTAGTCGTTTGATGTATTTTTGAAAACGTATATTCTCGTCCAGTTTCCGTTTGAGTTTTAGAATATTTAATTTTGGTTTCCAAAACATCATTACCTTCTTTTTTTTTCACGAAAAAGAAGATACACGTTTTAATAGATGTATAAGTAAATACGCCAGAGGGTAAATAGATGATTTCATTTAAATCACATGTCTTCAATAAATATTCCCGAATATGTACCAATTTTTTATTTGATTTGCTAAATAAATCTTGCCCGTCTGGCAATACTATCGCGCATTTACCGCCAAGGTTTAACATATAAATAATCGCTTGTATAAATAAGCTAACCGCGTTGTCGGACTTGATAGGTACATATACGCTTTTTAATGAACTTTGAAAATCGTCGTATTTTAATCCAGTTATTCCAAAAGGAGGATTGGCTAGAATATTATCAAACTTCCTTGTGATAGGTTCACGAATACTATCTCCGCAATCTAAATCTTCAAACATATGACCGGTAGAAATCAACATATTTGAAACGGCTAATTGATATGTATCGGGTTCTTTTTCTTTACCATATAACCCTTTTGTTTTTATAAAATCCCAATCGAGTTTAATATCTTTGTCCTTTGCTTGTTGTATAATTTTTTGTAAAAAGGTGATTAAGAAACCACCCGTCCCCATCGTAGGATCACCACACGTGTCGATAGTTCCATCTTCTTTTACTTGTGGGTCGATTAAATCCACCATCATTTTTTTTACTTGTGGTGGCGTAAAGAATTGACCCAATACTTTACCTGTCATAATCTGTTTGATTACCGCTTCATAAGAATTTCCCAAATGGTCTTGTTCTACCGATAAATTTATTTTGACAAATTTGTCAATTATTTTTTTATAGGTTGATTTATGTTTAATATCAAACCCTTTATTTTTCAAAAATATATTTTTTGTAGAGGGATGTTTTGATAAAATATCATCCCATAAATATTTCATAATATTCGGTATATCATCTTCTTTTTCCTTTGCTAAATTTGTAAAGCGAACCATTTTTAATAATTTTGTTTTATGTAATTCTACCATATCATCTTCTATATCACTAAAATCGTATTCGTAATCGTCTATGTTAATAGTATCTTTAAAATGAGGTTCGAGTAATTTTAAAATGAGTAAATAAGTCGTGTTACGTAAAGCTTTTTCGCCGGTTAATCCTTCATTGTCTCTTAGTATATCCAAACAACTCGTGAATACATTATAAAATTCATCTTTTTTGTCTGATTGTTCCATTATAACGTATTGTAATTCATTTATTAAATCAATTTTTAGAATAAAAAATATGTGAATAAATGAATTATAAGGTCTTTTTCTTTTTTTTATTAGTTGTACGAATAATATCTCGTAAATCATTTACACCATAATATTCCACCCATAATTCGTTTGGCGGAAATAATTCGTCTAGTTTACATAACTCTGTGGTTAGATTAGATAATTCCAAATGGTTTTGACGTATTTCTGCGTTAGATGATACATACTCGGCTACTTTATGTTTACACGTTTCCAAATCGTAATATATTCTTTTTATACTTAAATAATCTATCCAATTCGTAAATTGTCCTTTGTATACTATTTCAGGTTCTTTTGATAAACGAATATCATTATCACACAACGCATAATATTGTTCTTTATTTTTTATGTGTTTATCTTCAATTATTTTCTTAGCCTTTGCATAAGTTATTCCCAACGCACACCGGTTTGTTGTTTTTAGCCTTAACACTTTGGTTAGTTCGTCATCATAATCATTTATAGGTGAACTATTTTTGTCTTGGTTTCTTGGTTGTTTTTCAATATTGATTCTAGACGCTTTTATTTTATGAATAATATTTTCATCTTCTAGACCCATTTGATAAATGACTTCTTTTACTTTTTTAAAGTCAGGATTTTCATTATCTTCAAACCAATTTTCTTTATCCAAAATAGGTAATATAATTTTTGTTTGCTTTGTTATCTCTTTTTTGTTTTTTCGGCTGGCTCTAAGCGCGGATTGAACAATGCGAATATTGGATGTCATATTTTCCGCAAAAACAACGCCATCCAGTAAAGGGAAATCCCACCCTTCACCTAAACAATATACACATGAAATGATACCAAACTTTGATTTTTCAAAATTATGGATTATTTGTTTTTTGTCGTATGGTTTCATTACGCCATAATAACTTGAACAAAATAAATCAGGAATATCAAAATATTTATCTTTTAAAAGTTTTTTTATATATTTAATTATTTTATCGGAATGTTTCTGATTGTTTGAATATATAAGAAGATGATGCGAATCACCATCTTTTATACTTTTTAAAGATGCAAACGCGCTTAAAAATAATCTCTTGTCATTTTCTTCTATAATATTATTTATTTTAAATTCATGACGACAATCATTTATAGTAACATTCTGAATAACATAATCGCAAACCAATCCTTCATGAATTGCCCACAATAAACTTCTCTCTTCTATAATGCCTCCAAAAATTCTTACATTATCATTTGAAACTTCGGCGCTTTCTAAATGTTTAAGAGTAGCGGTTAATGAAATTTGCTTCATACAATCAATATTTAGCATATGAATATATTTTTTTGTATTTGTGTATATCATATGGCTCGATGTTAAATGATGAACTTCGTCGTTTATTTTCATATCAAATACAAATGATATATCTTTGCTTTTTTCTTTTACTTTATAGCACGACGCGTATGTAGTAATAACAATACAATTATCTTTATTTTTTTTCATAAATATTTTTATATCTTCCATTTTTTTATTTTCAGAGACAATTAACATTGGAACACCTGAAAATAAAACATTAACGACTTGCTCCCATTGTTTCAATAATAATGTATTTGGAACACCAATAAGAATCGTTTTAGAGTTTAATTTTTGTGAAATCCATAATGATATTAGTGTTTTTCCTACTCCACATGTTAATAGAAGAATCCCTTTATTATATGTATTAAAATATACAACGCTATTATCCACAATGACCTTCTGGTCTTCTCTTGGTATGTATTTTATTGTTTTCAGACTCTGAATAAGTAAAGGAATATTTATTTTTTTCCTTATATTCTTTAAACGATTAGATCTATTTAAATTGTTAATTTCTTGTTTGGACAATAGTTTATATTTAAAATTATGTAACATTAAATATGGTTCGATAAGCGATATAATCTTTTTATTGTAAAATTCAGTTCCCGCATCATATTTTATATTATATGATTTGAATTCATATTGTAATAAACGTTCAATCATTATCGCGTGTTCAACTTCAAACACCATGTCAAAATAACCACGCTTCATTTCTCCTGTTGCATATTGCGAATCTCTATCCGGTATATTATTGGTCATCCCCAATTTACAAGCGTCATTATAAGACTCGTGAACTCTAACATAAATATACCCGAGAATCATTTTATATAATATTCTTACTATTTATCAATTCAATTTTAAAACATTGTTGAAGTTATTGGAAAAATTCACGATCATTCGAAGAACGTAAGTTTATAGAATGTAGGAAAATGGGTTATGAACCATAAAAAATATTTTACATCTTTAAACAACTCAATAAATCTTTTATCTTCAAATGGACTATGTGAAACATTACATTTTTTTGTTAAATGTTTCATGATAATTATCCTTGAAACGTGTGATTCTTCCATCGTCCGTCGTGTTGAAGCGAACCATCTTCCCGATAATATTTACCTTCTCCGTGATACATAGTATTCTTCCATTCTCCATCATACATAAGTGTTCCATCTTCCCGATAATATTTACCTTCTCCAAGTTTCCTATTATTTTCCCATTGACCGTCATATTCAAGTTTCCCATCTTCCCGATAATATTTACCTTCTCCGTGATACATAGTATTCTTCCATTCTCCATCATAGATAAGTGTTCCATCTTCCCAATAAAACTTACCTTCTCCATTTCTCC
>Ga0075441_10001486_pt1 | contig 11267 bp, 9 predicted proteins | sample CoawatmetaG00DNA_FD_71582 | JGI IMG/M metagenome (GOLD analysis project Ga0075441, IMG submission 71582) | Marine microbial communities from the West Antarctic Peninsula - Coastal water metaG002-DNA | ecosystem: Environmental > Aquatic > Marine > Coastal | place: Atlantic Ocean: West Antarctic...
AAGCCCAATTTCTCAACCACCAATGCAAATCTAGCTAAAGGCAAATAGATTATTAGGGCAATTATTTGTGAAATAACAAACTTAATTGAGAATGGTAATCTGCAAATTACTCCCCTAAACAAATCAGATATTTTCCAAAGAAAATAGTAGCTTTTTGGTTTATTATCAAACCTGTAGTAAAGATAGAGTAAAAATGGAGCTCCGGATTTTAATTTTTTTGCGCATGCTTTTAATGCTAAAGACGTATCAGGTATATGATGCAAAACCCCTAAAGAATAACCAAAGTCTTGAGATTGATCCTTCAGTGAATTCCCGTCAACTCCATTGCATTCAAAAGAACAGTTTTTAACATCTATTAGATTTAATTTAGCTTGCTCTAAAGCAGCTTCGCTTGGATCGATGCAATTAAGAAATCCAACCTTGGGAGCAACAAATTTAGCCCAGCGACCTGAGCCACATCCCATATCAAAACCTTCGGCATGTGATACATCATCAAAGGGAAAAAAATGGAAATAACTATCAAATGCAGAATCAAGAAGAGATTTATCAATATCTTGATGGTTAAAAGCTTGCCACTCTTTACCAAAATCACTCACAACTTTATTATCAATATTTTTTTTATTCATAAATATTTCCTAAAATTTCATTAATAATTAAGTTTAATAAAACCGATTATAGCTTATTTGAAGATAAACCTTTGGCAATATTAGACATCAATTCTCTCTTTGTAATTGTATTTGCTATTTAAATCAATTGATCTCATTTAAATTTGGCATGTGTTAAAGTACTTTGAAATTTCTAGTTCAATAAAGTATTTTTTTAGGGGCTTATTATATGTTCGAAGATATTAAATCTTTTTTTTGGTTCTTAATTAGAGGGCCTAAGTTTTACTCTACCCTTCTGATTCAAATCTATACAAAATTTAGAAAAAGTAGAGATTCTGATATTCATATTAAACTTGCAACTGACTGGTGCGAAGAGAATCAAATTAGCGTAGATAAATGCTTAGGAAATTTAGGCATACCAGAAAATGAACTAAACATAGAAGCCGCCTTTGATGATGTATACCAATTTAAAATTAATGAAGTAATTAATAAATCTCAATCTGATTTTGGTGGCCCAGGCCATGTAGATCTAATTTATACAATTTGTGAAAGGTTGAAAATAAAAAATGCCATTGAAACTGGTGTTGCGTATGGGTGGTCATCGGCGGCAATTTTACGATCTCTATCTAAAAGAAATGGTCGATTAATTTCTGTAGATATGCCAATGTTAAAACAATCAGATTATCACCTTATTGGTGTTGCTGTTGAATCTGAATTACAGCCTTACTGGGAATTGCGAAGAGAGCCTGATAGATTTGCGCTGCCTAGGGCTATAAAAAAAATGAATGGGTCCTTGGAATTTGTTCATTATGATTCTGATAAATCCTACTATGGAAGAAAATGGTCACAAGAAATAATTTGGAAAAATCTTATCAGAGGTGGCATATTCGTATCAGACGATATTGAAGACAACGAAGCTTTCATGGAATTTGTTGCCTTGCATAAGCTAAGGTTCAGCATTGTAAAATGTGATGGAAAGTTTGTTGGCGTAATCAAAAAAGAAGTTTAATTTCAATCTATAAAATTTTAAAACTTTTGCTAATCCATTGAAATTATTTTACGGCAGTTCTCTTTGATAAAAGTTTAAAAAAAAGATAGCAAAAGAATAATATCAGCCATAAATAATTTGAAATACTAGATGTTATTGTTTGAAACAATGCTCCAAGCCATGCTGGATTCTTATTCAGGGATGAGGTCGAAATTGCGCCTATTGGCATGCTATCCAAAGTGTATTCGGGGTATAGTGAATTAAATAGCTCTACATCACCATTAAGCAGTCTAGGCAATATTGAGTGATCCTCTGTTTGATATGAAGGCTCAAGATTAGTGTCAATAAAAAACCAATTCTCATCCACGCGAGCAGCTGATGCAAAATGACCAAATGGTGTTGGATTTCTTGGGATGCTGAATAAGACAGACTGATACTCAATACCTATTACCTTCATAAGTTCTTGAAAAATTAGAGCCTGCTGATTGCATAAGGCATGCTCAGATTCAAGAATATAATTAAGGTTAAGGCTGGAGGTGTATAAGGTAGTGTGCCTGTTTTTTGATAGGAAATTAAATGCGTGAAGAAACCAGTTATCACTAACCGAAATTATAATATCTCGATGATAAAATCTTTCTCTAAGAAGCTGATCAGCAAAGTATATTGCCTCGGTCTGTGTTAACTCTTTTTTTCCTACTTCATGTAAAAAATATTTTTCTAATCTAGTCATAGAATTAAGAAATGAAAGATTTGGATTATATATTTCATTCTTTGGTGCAGGCGAAAGATATGTAGAATTATTTTGAGAATACAATTCATAGTTTAAAAAATTAAGCTTGAAAAAAATTGTTATTAAAAAAAAGAAGCAGAATAAATAAAAAGATACATTACTGAAGAAAGGCAATAAGTTATGGAATTTTTTCATAGTTTTTTTGCCCTTTCTTCTTAAAGTAAAATTAAAAACTTAATTCATGTATTTGCATTAATAGGTAATTGTTAAGCAAAATCAAGTGGGGCTTTAATTCTATTCATCTGATGAAAATATGTCTCTTGTAAAAACTTTTTTAGAGATTGCCTTAATTTTACTATCAATTCTATTTGCAACAATGAGATCAGATTCAGTCTTGAAATGATCAAAGCTATCTATTAAGTACGCTCCCTCTATATCTAACGTATGAATTGAAGGATCATAAATAAATATTTTTACTTTATTTTGAAGGAGTTTTTCAATAATTTTAAAAACTGTTGAGCCTCTAGAATTTTCTAAGCCCTCTTTCATAGAAAGTTTATATATTCCAACAGTGTTAGGTGATGAAGACATTATCTCATCTGTAAGAAAGTTAATTCTGGCAAGATTTGAATGCTGGATTGCTTCAACTAAATCGTGATGTGTATTCCCAAAGCGATGTAACAATTGCTTAGAATCTTTTGGGAGGCAGTATCCCCCAAAGCCAAACGAAGGATTATTATAGAAATTTCCTATTCTCTTATCATTAGATACTCCATCAATAACATCTTTTGGATCAATGTCATTTTTCAAACAAAAACTATCTAATTCATTAAAGTATGCTACTCGCATTGCCAGATAGGTATTTGAAAAAAGTTTAACGGACTCAGCGGCGCTTGATGACATGAAAAGGATTCTTGCATTTTTTGCTTTAACTACACTTGATAAACACTCTCCAAATAATTTTGCATTATCATCTTCAGCACCAATAATAATTCGTGAAGGATACAGATTATCTTCAAGTGCATGGCCCTCTCTAAGAAACTCAGGACTGAAAATAATTTTGGCATTTTTGAACTTACGTTTTAAAGATTCTGTATAGCCTACATTAACAGTTGATTTAACTACTATCGTTGCCTCACAAGTCGAAGTCAAAATAGTACTGATTGTCTCTTCTATAGTCTCTGTATTATATTTATTTACCTGATCATCAAAATTTGTTGGGAGACATAAGAGAATAAAAGAAGCATCTTTAATTGATTCCAATAAACTAGAGGTAGCTTGAATATTTAAATTATCCCCTTCACTTTTAAAATATTTCTGGGCAAATAGATCATGTATTGGCAATCTTTTATTATTAAAATCATGAACTTTTTTCTGATCAATATCCATGATTGAGACTTTAAACTTCTTTGAAAACATTAAACCATTTCCACATCCGACATAACCCATTCCTATGACAGATATTTTATGATCCATTTATGAGCTCTTTATCGTGGAATGCAAAAGGAGATTTAAATTATTCAGCATGAAAGTCATATTTTTTTACTGGAGACAATTAATTCAGGCTCAACAGTTTTCGGAAAGTATCCCTCAAAGGCGCGATATTTAATTTTTGCATTTAAAGAATAAAATTTACGAAGAAGACTTCCTGCAAACTGGCCAACAGTTTTACTAGGAGTCCGAATATTATGGAACTGGATGTCTTTAAAATTTGAAATTAATAAAAATTGTTCTATGTTTGATGGCACAAAGCCATATTCGTGGCCTCCTGTACAATACAATGCATTGAATGCAGCAGGACCTAACAAGTTTGGTGTTCTTAAAAATAATGTCCCTTGCTTCTTTAGAGCTCCATTCAAGGAATCCATCGTGCCGATTAAATCATACTTTGGGATATGCTCAATCACATGTGACAAGTGAATAAAATCATACTGATTATGGAAAGTTTCCTGATGAAGGAGACTCTGAATTGATGTTTCTACATCATAAACAGCATAAACCTCATTGAGGCCATCTTTAATATCAGAGAATTTTTTGGAGCACCCAAAGTCAATCAATTCTATATGCTTATAACCGAGGCTTACGCACAATGATGAAAACCACCCATCGCCAACACCAATATCAAGAATTTTTGCATTTTTATCCTTTGGAAGAAATGGTTTATATTGCTCAATAAACATTTTTGCAAAAGCATTGTCTGTGAAGTCAGCTACTGAAATTTGACCCTTCTTATAATCGTCGTTTTGAGAATCTAGCCTAGCATAAAGCTCCTTTAAAAATTCATTAGCATTTAACATATTAATAATCCTGATCAAATTTTTTATGTTTTTAATTATAATGCACTGACAGGCAAATAGACTTTAAATTAACTTATTAAGAGCAGGGATTTTCTTAAATTCCTAATTATGCAAATATAAGATTGGTATTAAACAATTTAAATAACTAGCACTTGCCAATCTTTCAATCTTGAATATTTCTCCAATTTAAACCTAGGAATAAAATGCATTAATCGCTTTAAATATTAGTTTTATATCTTTTTTGGAGACTCCCACATGAGATGGAAGAGTTAGCAAGTTAGGAAAAATGCTCTCAACTACCGGAAGAACCTCTCCCTTTTTCTGAAAGAATGTTAAGAGGTGATTAGGAAAATAATGATATCCCGTTTGAATGCCCTGAGATAAAAGATAATTCTGCAACTTCTCTCTTGAATTGGGGACAAGCAACTTAACAGCATATATGTGAGGGGTTATCTCATCATAATTTCTTTTAAAAGTTTCTACATATGATGAATTTTGAAAAATTTCATCATAGTTTTTTGCTAGTAGCATTCTTTTTTTACGAAAGCCAGAAAATCTTTTAAGTTGAACAACGCCAATTGCTGCATTTATATCACTCATGTGATATCTATACCCTTGCTCCTCAATATCAAAAGACCATGATCTTTTTTTTGCAGTTCTTCTGGCTGAATCACCAATAATTCCTAAAGTTCTAATATCTGCTGCCTTTGCAAGAACATTGCTGTCACTGGAAACTATAGCTCCTCCCTCTCCGCAGGTAATATTTTTTATTCCATCAAAACTAAAACATGCGATATCCCCAAAACTTCCTACTAATTTATTTTTATGAGTTGAGCCAAAGGCATGAGCTGCATCCTCTACAACTCTAATTTTATTTTTCTTTGCAAAAGAATTAATCTTATCAATTCCAGTAGGATCACCTGAGTAATGAACGGGCATAATCGCAAGAGTCTTTTTATTGAATTTTTTTTGAATTTCCTTGAAACAAATATTTAAAGTCTTTGGATTGATGTCACAGGATATAGGTTTTAAACCTGCGCCAGAGATAGCTTGATAGCTCGCAGCATATGTTAATGAGGGAACTAAAACTTCATTCTTTTCCTTGTCAAGTGAGTGAATTGCTTGAAGTGCAACATGCAAAGCAGAAGTTCCACTTGAGGTGCATACAGCCGCTCTACCAAAAAAATTTAAGAGATCATTTTCAAACTCTTTTGTTTTTGGGCCCATCCCCAGATATCCACTTAATATTACCTTTTCAACACTTTTAATTTCTTTAGAAGATACTGACGGTTTCGAGAGTTGAATTAACATATGTTTTAGCCTAATTTAGTGTTGTGTGAGTTCATGTAAAATAGAAAGATACTTATTCTCAGTAACTTCTAAAGAATAGTTTTCTGTAATTGTTGTTCGTGATTTAGAGCCAATTTTAGCACGTAAGTCAGGATTATTTGCTAAAGTTTCCAATGCCTCAACCCACTCTTCATCTGTTTTTACAAGTAAGCCATTTTCCATATGAGAAATAATGCCTGGGTTTGTTCCCACGTTCGTAGCAACAGTGGGGATACCTAAGGCCATATATTGAAGTGCTTTCAAACCGCTTTTACCCAGAACCCATTTATCTTGTGTTAAGGGATAGATGCCAATATCGATCTTTTGCAAATCCTTAATTTCATTTTCTTTAGTCCACTGAATCACTTCGAGATCTATGCCAGGAAGATCATATGTAAAATTACCAATTATCAGCAGCTTAAAATTTATTCGCTTATTGAGCTCTAAAAAAACATCCCTCAAAAGATCTAAATACATCATCGAACTAAAAGTTCCAGTCCAGCCAATAACTATATCGCTATCATTTTTATAATTATTGATTGGAATATATTTTCTAATATCCATTGCATCAGAAATAAATGTAGCAGATTTATTCTTATTTAATTGCAAACAATCGTCATTAAGAAATGGAGAGCTTGTAATGACATAATCAGCTTCCTTGATTAAGAATTGGATTTTTCCAGATCCTTTAAAAAATTTCATAATGGGGTTAAGGGTATTAGATTGCGCCATCATTGCATTGTCTTCTATATCGTATATTAGATTGATGGACAAGAGCCTAAACAAGCGCTCAAATAAAGAACTGCCAAATGGTGTGACCCACATAAATACATAGACTACATCAAATTTATTTAATCTAAAAATGTCTTTTATTCTTCTGGAATATCCACAAATAGTGCCGAATGCTTTTTTCAAGAAATTTCCTTCTGTATAAACAACCTCCCACATTTGAAGGTCCATAAAAGATGAGATTTCAATCTCAAATCCATATTTTTTCCAATTTGGAAAGAATTGTTCATATTTTAATCTTTGACCTGCAGCTTCTCCCTCAGGAAAAGGACATATGATCAATATTTTTTTTCTAATATCGGTATTTTGCATCTATTGATTTTATTATCTTTATCCTTTATTGGATAGCAATCTTCTTCTTAAAAAATTAAAAAATTCTGCAATATGAAAGTAACTATTATCATGGATTTCTAAAAGAATGTTATTATGTGGGAGAGTATAAAGTGATAAAGAAACCAAAAACCATTAACTAATTATGAAAATATTTATAGATATAGGATCTCATGTAGGTGAAACCCTTATTGAGGCAACAAAAGAGAAATATGCGTTCGATAAAATATATTGTTTTGAACCATCACTATACTGTATTGAGGATTTACAAAAGTTTGCAGACAAAGATAAGAGAATTACTATATGTGATTTTGGCTTAAGCAAAGGTAATCAAAATGCTGAACTATTTCAACCTGGATCTCTTGGAGGCACCATAGTCAAGGGGGAAATTCATGACGTAGGCAAAGATCATGATGAAACATTTAGAGATGACAGAAAGGTAGAAAGTATAAAACTTCGTGATGCAAGCGAATGGTTCAAAGAAAATATTAATCCAAATGACTGCATTGTAGTAAAAACAAATTGTGAAGGTAGTGAAGTAGATATTTTAGATAGCCTTATTGATGGTGATTTTATGAAGAATATTTATAGTTTCTTGGTGACCTTTGATATTCGTGAGCATAAAGATTTCCAACATAGGGAGCTAGAGATTAGACAAAGATTAAAAAAAGAAAAAATTAAAAACTTCTGCTTTTCTGATGATGTGATGATTGGGCATACTCATGAACAAAGAATAGAAAATTGGTTAAAATTATTTGGAATAGATTCAGAAAATAAGGATGTACAGTCTCTCAGAAAAAATTACCAACAAACATTTTTGAAATATTCTAGCAAGAATGGCTTTTTTACTAGATGGGAAATAAGATTAAAAAGAAATTTAAATTACAAGCTTCTTCCCAACTGGATAAAAAACCCATTAAGATTGACCAAAAGAGCATTTGGGCTGCATAGAGAAAAATAATTTTTTTTTATTCCCACTCAATAGTTGCTGGGGGTTTGCTGGAGATATCATAAACAACCCTGCTAATCTCCGAAATCTCATTAACTATCCTATTAGACACTAGCTCTAGAAATTCATATGGAAGTTTGGCCCATGTTGCTGTCATAAAATCTACCGTTACCACGGCTCTGATAGCAATGACATCAGCATACCTTCTCTCATCACCAACCACACCAACTGATTTAACTGGTAAATAGGCACAAAAAGCCTGACTCACCTCATGATATAAACCAGCTTTGGTTAGCTCTTCAATAAAAATTGCATCAGCTTCTTGAAGAGTTTTTACTTTGTCGGTAGTAATTTCTCCCAGGACCCTTACCCCAAGACCAGGCCCAGGAAACGGATGACGATTAATCATTTCGGCAGGCAAGCCGAGCTCCAAGCCCATCTTTCTAACTTCATCTTTAAATAAATCTCGTAACGGCTCAACAAGCTCCATCTTCATATCATCAGGAAGCCCTCCTACATTATGATGAGATTTAATAACTCTGGCTTCTTTTGATTCTGAGCCTGACGACTCAATGACATCTGGGTAAATCGTGCCCTGTGCTAAAAAATTAATCTTACCTTTTAGCTTTGCAGATTCATTATCAAAAATATCAATGAAAGTTCGTCCTATAACCTTTCTTTTCTGCTCTGGATCCGATATCCCTTTAAGATGTCTATGGAAAATCTTTTTAGCGTCTATAACAATTAAGTTTAGATCAAGCTTTTCTTTAAAAAGTGATTCCACCTCTTCTGCCTCATTTTTTCTAAGGAGACCATTATCAACGAACATACAAATTAAATTTTTACCAATGGCTTGATCTAATAGCATGGCAGCAACCGATGAATCTACGCCACCCGAAAGCCCAAGCAAAACCTTTTGATCGCCAACTTGGTCTTTAATTTTATAAATTTTTTGCGCTATTAATCCACCCATCTTCCAGCTTGGACTAGCATTACAAATCTTGATGACGAAGTTTTCTAGAATAAGGCTGCCCTCTTTGGTATGTGTGACCTCGGGATGGAACTGCAGGGCATAAATTAATTTTTCAGCATGCTCCATAGCTGCAATAGGCGCAGATTCGGTTGAGGCTATTAAATTAAAAGTATCTGGTAGCGAGGAAACATGATCGCCATGACTCATCCATACATCAATATTGGAGCCAATATCAAAGCCTTCAAAAAGGCTAGAAGTATTCTCAATAGTAATTTGAGCATGTCCAAACTCTTTAATTTTTGAAGACGTTACCTGACCACCAAATTGCTCAGCTAATGTTTGCATTCCATAACATATTCCTAATATAGGGATTCCAAGTTCAAAAATAATTTCCGGTGCGCGAGGAGTGTTATTATTGGTGACTGATTCAGGGCCTCCAGATAAGATGACGCCTTTGGGATTCACTTCCTTGATTCTGTCAGATGAAATATCCCAAGGTAGAATTTCAGAGTACACGTTAAGCTCTCGCACCCTGCGAGCTATCAGTTGAGTATATTGAGATCCAAAATCCAATACTAAAATGGTGTCTCTTTCTGCTGTATCGATGGATGGGTGGGTGTTGAGATTCATACTTTGTTATTTAATTTTATAATATAGAGACTTTAAGAGTCTTCTCGACCTTGAGTTTCTATTTGTTAAAAATCTATTGAGTATTTGAGCAGATTTATCTAAGAATGTTTCAAAAATAAATTGTCTTCCTACTCTCTTTTTATATTCGTTGATATATGCAAAAACCTCTTCCTCTGTCTTGGCACCTCCATTATCTGCATATTTAGTAATCAGTGGAGTAAAATCATAGTCATATAGAGAGTTAACTCCAAAAAAAGTAGTCCGCATAAAATTACCTATCAACAAATCATCAAATATCTCATAATTAATTGCTTTCATTAGACTGGTTCTTGGAAGTTCGAAGCGAATCCCTCTATTAGGTAAGTTTTTATTTAAATTAACTACATAATTTTTTTTACCTACCATAAATTCAATAAAACCGAATCTTTTATGAATAATCTCTTTTTCACTAAAATACTTTTTAATTGACTCTTTGTCCTCGGATGCGAGCTCATCTGACCAGTTATCACCAAAATCTTCAGGACTCAAAATTGTAGGAGTAATCTCAGCTGGATTTATTTCAGTATATGCTCCTGTATTACAATCTATATCAACAAAAGCTGGGATAAAATTTATATCTTTATGCAAACCTACATCATATGCATGCATGGGAGTTACATATTCTTGCGCCCAAATAGAATCGGAACGTTGATACTGATGATGAGAGCTAAACGGAATGACATGATTTGCATTAATGGATTTCGCACTAAGACTTAATTGCTCACCAACTCTTGTATTATTCTTAGCCGGAGGAATAATAAAATTTCCATCTTTATCATAGCAATTGATCATATCTGCATCACCATAACCAGATAAGCTTAATAAATAGACATTCTGAAAATTCTTTGATTCTTGTTTAATAAAGCTTGTAGCCCCTCTAGTGCCTGCATCATTTAAATTTACAAATAGCCTTCCACTAATATCAAGCAATAAGATTGAGTCTTGATTGATAGTGGTAATGCACATGACTCGAATTTTTTCACTCAATTGAGCCCATTTTCTATCTGGTAAAATATCTATAGTAAAAGCTTGTTTTTTGCTTAAATCACGATAAATTCTTGAGCCAACATGATCAGGTAAAAGGAGATTTTTCCCTTTTAATCTTTTCAGTGAATGGGGGTTTAAATGATCAGGGTGACCATGAGAAAACCAAATATACTTTGAATTTAATATGTCTTGCTTGTATTGAGATGGGATTGAATGGCTTAATGTCCAGCTCCCAAAATATGCATCATCCTCATCTCCAAACCAAGGATCTGTTGATAGAATTGGAGCATGCTGATCATATGCAATTAAAGTTGCATTCCCAATTGTGGAAATAGATTGCATTAAGCCTAGCTTCGTTGGTAGTTTGGTGCTTCTTTTGTGATCATCACATCATGCACATGACTTTCCATCATGCCAGCATTCGTGATTTCAACGAATTGAGTATCTGTTTGCATTTGGGGGATAGTCTTACATCCAACATACCCCATACTTTGTCTAATGCCACCTGTCAGCTGATCAATAACACTAACAACCCACCCTTTAAAAGGTACTCGCCCTTCAACACCCTCTGGAACCATTTTTTCTTTTTCAACTCCGTCTTGCGAGTATCGATTGACATCA
>Ga0075441_10001490_pt1 | contig 11243 bp, 12 predicted proteins | sample CoawatmetaG00DNA_FD_71582 | JGI IMG/M metagenome (GOLD analysis project Ga0075441, IMG submission 71582) | Marine microbial communities from the West Antarctic Peninsula - Coastal water metaG002-DNA | ecosystem: Environmental > Aquatic > Marine > Coastal | place: Atlantic Ocean: West Antarctic...
CAAATAATATGAATAGGGATGTTGCTTATTGGATGGAACGAACATATAAGGAGTTATACAAATGAAAATAGCTTTCTTTTCAGAGATGGGTAATAATCAAAAATATCCAAGAGACTTCTCAAATGCTAGAACCGAAGTGGGTTGGTGCTTAGCTTTAGATGCTCCGATGTGTCACTTAGAACATTTACCAAACGATAAGTTTGATTTGGGTATTGTCATTATTCCTAAGAACAATCCTAATGTTGATTTAAATCATATCAGAAAGGTATGTGATAAGGTAGCTGTAATGCAAGAAGGTCCTCATTGGTTCTTTCAGGACTATAGTTTAGATAAACAATTTCATTACTATAATACTTTAAGAGAAGCTGATTGGGTTTATTGTCATAATGAAAGCGATGTGACTTATTACTTAGGTTTGGGGTGTAAAGATGTAAGAGTTATGAGAAGTTTGATGATACCAGAGGGATTAACCTCTAGAAGAGAGATACTGATTGATAGTTACGGAGACTTACCTAGCCCAAAATCATATGAAAAACCAAAGGTAATGATAGGTGGTAACTTTGTTAGTTGGTATGGTGGATTTGATTCTTACATAGCTGTGAGAGAATTGGGATACGAAATATCAGCTCCGTCAATGGGTAGAAAACAGAAACAAGAAGATGCTATTGAAGACATAAACTATCTACCTTATATGAGTTGGAGAGAATGGATTGAAACTTTGGGCAATTATAATGTAGGTGTTCATCTAATGAGGACACATGCAGCTGGTACATTTGCTATGAATTGTGCGTGGCATGGTATACCTTGTGTCGGTTATAAGGGATTAGATACACAGGAAATACTACATCCCCTAACTACTGTTGATGTTGGTGATATGGATAAAGCAGTTAGAATTGCCGAAAAGTTAAAAGATGAAAAGTTCTACAAACTTTGCAACGAAACCATTGCAAAAAGATTTGAACAAAATTACACAGAAAAAGCTTGGAAACAAAATTGGTTAAAAATAGGAGAATCAGTATAATGGATATAGGAATAGTTGGAATTGGTATTGTCGGTGGCGCAATAAAACACGGGTTCAAAAAGTTAGGACATAAAATAATAGTTCATGATATTAAACTGAAGACAAAGATTGGAGATGTAGTGAATGCAGATATTGTTTTTATATGTGTACCAACTCCAAGCACTCCAAATGGTGATTGTGATATAAGTGTTGTGGAAAGTGTTGTTAGCGAATTGTCAAATTTAGAATACAAAGGAGTAGTTTGTATTAAAAGTACTGTTAAACCAGGCACTACTAAAAAACTAAGTGAAGATTTTCCAACATTAAATCTTAGTTTTGTACCTGAGTTTTTAAGAGAAAGGTGTGCTATCTCCGATTTTATTGAAAATCACGATTTATGTGTTATTGGAACTGATAGTAAAAAAAGTTTTGATTTGATTAAAAAAGTTCATGGTAAGTATCCAAAGAACATAGTTCAACTATCAGTAACAGAATCAGAATTTGTGAAATATTTTAGTAATACTTATAATGCTATATTGATAACATTTGCAAATAATTTTTATGAAATTTGTAAAAAGATGGGTGTTAATTATACAAATGTTAAGGATGCGGTTGTGCGTAGAAGTCATATCAATGACCAATATTTAGATTGTAATGATAATTTTAGAGGTTACGGTGGAGTTTGTTTACCAAAGGATATAAAGGCTATATCTAACTTAGCTGAAGAGTTAGGTTTAAAGGGAAAAATATTTAAAACTATTATAGAAGATAATGGAAACTATAAAACAACTGTTTTTAATGGAATGAGGGAAGAATAATATGAAAAAAGTTTTAGTTACAGGAGGTGCTGGATTTGTTGGATTTAATCTATGCAAACAATTAATCAAACAAGATTATGAGGTTACGGTTGTAGATAACTTTTCAAGACCTAATGACGATGATGATTTTAAATATGTAAAAAATCATAAGAACGTAAAATTTATGAAAGGTAATTTGATTGATAAAGGATTTTATGATACGTTACCAAAGAATTATTTCGACCAAATATATCATTTGGCAGCAGTAAATGGAACTGGAAATTTCTACAAATTTCCTGTTAAAGTTTTGAAGGTTGGAATTATTGGTATGATTAATTTGTTAGATTGGTTGGTAGAACAGAATAAAGGTAAACTTTTATTCACGAGTAGTTCTGAAACATACTCTGGCACTTTGAGTGTATTGGGAGAGAAAAATTTTCCTATACCAACACCGGAAACAATTCCACTTACCATTGATGATGTATCCAATGTCCGGTGGAGTTATGGTGGTGGAAAACTTTTAAGTGAGATAGCTCTTTACTCTTATCGTGAAATGTGTGGATTAGATAGATTCTCTATAGTTAGACTTCATAATATATACGGCCCGAGAATGGGATTTGAACACGTTATACCACAATTTATAGAAAGGATATTGAAAAAAGAATTTCCATTCAAAATATATGGTGGTGAAGAAACAAGGTCATTTTGTTATATTAATGATGTTTTAGATTCATTGACACATATAATGGAGAGTGATGAAACTAATGGTGAAATATATAATGTAGGTAATGATGACGAAGAAATAAAAATTATGGATTTGGCTAAAAAATTATTTGAGATAGCTGACGTGAGTCCTGATATTAAAGTGTTACCTGCACCCAAAGGTTCAGTATCAAGAAGATGTCCTGATATAACAAAATTAAAATCCATTGGTTATGAAAAGCAAACCAGCTTAGAAGAAGGATTAAACAATACATTTGAGTGGTATAAAAATCACTATAAATGGTATTCAAAAAAATACACTAAAGGGGTATATAGTAATGAAACTAAGTAGTTTAAAACAAAATGTAATAGATTCGGTTGTGGAGTATAGTAACGAATATTTTAAAAAAACACCATTTAATCCTAAAACTGATAGAGTTACTGTAGGATACCCTTGTTATTCGGATGAAGAATTAACGAGTGTTATCGATACCTTATTAGATTTAAGGTTATCACAAGGTCCTAAGGTTAGAGAGTTTGAAAAATTATACTCAGAATATATTGGAACTAGATATGGTGTAGCAGTAAATTCAGGTTCATCTGCAAATTTACTCGCACTATCTGTATTAATAAAATCTGGTAGAGTTAAGAAAGGTTCTGAAGTTATTATTCCCGCAACTACATTTGCTACAGTTGTGATGCCAATACTACAAGTTGGATTAGTTCCAAGATTTGTTGATGTAGACAGAGATACTTATAACGTTAGTATTAAGGAAATAGAGAATGCTATAAATGAAAACACAGGATTAATAATGCCAGTTCCAACTTTAGCTTGTCCTATTGATATGAGAAGTGTTATGGATTTGGCAAATTATCACAATCTACCTGTATTAGAGGATTGTTGTGAAGCGCATGGGGCATCTTGGGATGGTAAAAAGATGGGTTCTTACGGAACTCTATCCTGTTTCAGTTTCTTTGTGGCCCACAACATTACCACTGGTGAAGGTGGAATGGTTATGACGAATGACGATGAGTTATATAGCTTGTTACAATCAATGAGAGAATTTGGTAGACTAAAAGAATATGATACGAGTAAAGAAAGATTTTACTATTCAAATGGTGATTTAAAAGATTTTGATGAGAGATATGCGTTTGAACTTGTTGGGTATAATCTTAGAATGACTGATGTATATGCATCATTGGGAGTACCACAGATAGGTAAGTTAGATGAATTAAATAGACAAAGAAATGAAATTGCAAGCTTCTATACTGAAAATCTTAAATCTCATAATTACTATTTACAACTACCTATCATTCCTGAAAAAGGAGAACATGCTTTTTATGGGTATCCTATAACCATTAAAGAGGGTTGTGGACTTGATAGAAAAGTGTTAGTAAATTATTTAGAAGATAATGGAATAGATACCAGAGGTCTAATGGGTGGTAATTTATCAAGACAAAGTTGTATGGTAGGTGAGAAGTTTGAAGTTGAAGGTGATTTGAAAAATGCTAATTATATTACTGATAATAGTTTTTTTATAGGAGTTCATCCACACATCAATCAAGAAGCGAGGCAGCATGTCGTAGATGTATTTAATAACTTTTTTACAGAATGGGAATTATCCTCATTATAAGGAGAAAAATATATGAGTAATTTAGGAATACTATTTACATCAAGAAACAATTATCGGTTACTAGATAGTTGGATGAGTAAAGTTGATATAGAGGGCTGTGAAGTTTTGAACATTGATGAAGATTCTACTGATGAAAATAAAAAGATGGGTAGAGAAATTTGTTCTAATAACAATATAGTTTATTTGGATAGAGAAGACAGAGGCATGCAAAACAATATCACTACTGCTTGTAATCATTTTAAACCTATGGGTATTGATTGGGTAATTTGGTTTCAGCATGATTGTTTTCCACTTAACCAAAACTTTTTTACTAAACTCAATGAGTTGGTATCAACTGATAAACTAAACAAATTTGGAGTTATAGGATTTAATTCTCACCACAAACAAATCGCACATCAAAGATACGATTCTGGTATTAGAGAACTAAATGATACTGCTAGAACTCCTTTAGAGATTGGTGATTTTTGGTATAGAAGAAAAGAATATTGGCCAAATTCTAGAGTAGATTACAATAAGGGATTTGATAAACCATTTGCTGTGGAATCAGTAGCTTGGTATACAGCAGTAGTTAATTTAGATATGTATACGAAACATATTATACCAACAGATGATTATCATTTCTTTCATGCATGGGATGACATAGCATTCCAATTCCTATATAAAAATATTTATAATGTTTGTTTACCAAATTTTGATGTAAAACATCACCAATCATCTAAAAAAGAGTTCAATATCCCAACCAACTCTCCAAATGCTGGAGCTGACAGAGAACATTTCTATGGTAAATGGGGCCATCACGATGTGTGGAAAGAAAGATGGGGGTTTGATTATGGTGACAGAGATACTTTTGAGCCGGTTAAAGAACATTATAAAGGAACTCTACTTTGGGATTTCTATCATCACGATCCTATTAATGGCCCACTAAAGAGTTTTGATGTATGAATAAAAAAGTATTATTCATCACATCAGTTTACAGGATCGGTGAAAGAATATACCCTATAATACCTAAACTGAAAGAGAAACTATTTGATATAGATTTGATTAAAGTAAACGAAATGAGCTCTGAAATGTCTTGGTATGGTACGATAGATCCAAGAGTATCTTTCGATAATCTATATAGTAAACATATTGATAATACTTTTGATGTTGGCTTCAACGGATTTAAAGATAAGAATATAAATATAAATCTGTCTGAATATGACATTGTTATCTATGATGATTGTAGAGCTAGGTATGGATTAAATAAGTTATATGATTCAATATCCAAATTAGATATTCCAATGTTAGGCAGTATTCATGGTGGTGGTAGAGGATATGGTTCAGAGGACTACAATAGTGGCTACAAGAGAGTATTTGATTATCTTATGGTATTTGGTGATGTAGATGTAGATGCTCATAACGATAGTGACAGATTAATAAAAATCGGTATACCATCAAATGATATTCTAAAGACTTACAACAAGTCAGAGAATCATATACTGTGTATTACAAACTTTTTAGCAAATCATTGGGTAAAGTTGGATAGTTGTCCGCTGAGAGTTGATGAAAACTATGTAGAAAATTTAGGATTAGTTGAACTACAGCGCGAGTTCAACAAAAAAGTTATTTTTAAAATAAAAACAAGAAAAGATAATCCGAATCCAAATGAGGATATAGATTATATGAGAAGTATAATAAATCCTTATTTAGACTACGAAATTGTAATGGATGTGGAAGATGATAACTTATTAATATCAAATTCTCTTATTGTAATTTCGCCAGCATCGACATTAGCTTTCAAATCAATACAACAGGGTATTCCTACAGTTTTGATAAATAAAGCTGGCATATTAGGTCAATTTCACAACTATAGGGGATTGGTTGATTTAAACACTCAGCAAATATTTGATGAGATGGAGAGACAATATAAATCCGGAAAAGAATCTGATTTTATAGAAAAAACAATAGAAGGTGGATTAGATTTCACTTCAACAGACAAATGCGTTAATCAAATAATGAGTATATTACAATGAAAATAAATAAAGTAAGTGGTTATTGTCTTTCTTCACAATACGGTGACGGTAAAGTCTTTGGTCAACCTCTTGGAGTTAAAAGTATTGGTATCATAGAGGTAGTAACTGATGAAGGGCTTGTTGGTATTGGAGAAACTTATTCAGCAGTATATGTTCCTGAATTAATTGAACCTACTGTAAAGTTTATAGAGTCTTTAATAGTTGGTATGAATCCAATAGAAATTGAAAAAGTTTATGAATCAATGAATATACCATTTGTTGCTATGAACGGATTTATCAGAACTGTTGTCGGTGCAATTGAAATGGCTTTGTGGGATATAAAAGGTCAAGTAGAACAAAAACCATTATATAAACTATTAAGTGAAACAAATATAAATGATTTTGATGTTTACAGTAGTGGTGGTTCTGTAGCATATACTCCTGATGAGATTAAAAAAGACATAGAAAAATTACCATTTGGTTCTTATAAAATGAGAGTAGGCGTTCAGAGTTGGGAAGATGATAAGAAGAGAGTGAGAACTGCGAGAAATGAGCTTGGTTCTAATGATTTAATGGTTGATGCTATAATGGGGACTTTAAATACTTGGGATAAAGAAACTGCTACAAATAACATAAACTCATTGTCAGAAGAAAATTTAACTTGGTTTGAAGAACCACTCCATCCAGCTAACTTAAAAGATTTAAGGTGGGTTTGGAAGAATACAGAAGTTCCTATTGCTACTGGCGAAGGATTGAGCGGTAAGTTAGACTTTGATTCTTACTTAGAGAGCGATTGTTTAGATATTATTCAACCAGATATAACCTATTGTGGTGGTTTTATCAGAGCTAAGAAGATAATAGAAATGGCTAAAGAAAAGAATAAGAAAGTTGCTTTGCATGTATGGGGTAGTAGTATATCTTTAATGTCAGCACTGCATTTATCTATAGCTACTGATGTAGATTGGTTAGAAGTTCCTACTGTAAAATTAGATATATTGTCTAATGAATTTGAGGTGATTAAACAGATAATAAAAGATAAAGATTATTCATTAAGAAATGGGTTGGGTGTGAAGATTACAGGTGAGACTAAGAACAAATATCCTTTTGTTAAAAATAGTGGGTATAAAATATAAAAATGATAGGCTGTGATTTAATAAGAGATTTAGAAATGTATAAGATTCCAAATGATTACTTTTCTGAGCTAGATAAGAAGTATGGTATTGTTAAGATTGATCCTGATGATTTGACCAATGATAAACTAAAAGATATTGAAATATACTTAGGAGATAGAATAAGCTTACCTTTGATTGAAAAAATGCCAAAGTTGAAGTGGGTTCATTTTACCAGCATAGGATATGATAGGATAATCGGTACTGATAGAAAAGATTTGATAGTAACTAATAGTAGTGGAACAATGGATGATGGTGTAGTTTCTACAGCATTAGGATTTATGTTTTCTTTGTCAAGAGGATTTAATTATTGTCTAAAATCAAGTCACATTGATAGGACAGAGTTTGATGAACACTTTGATACGATTCAAGATGTAATCGGGCAGAGTTGCTTAATAGTTGGTATGGGTCGTATAGGTAAGAAGCTAGCAAAGATATGTAAATCATTAGATATGGTAGTGAAAGGTATCAGGACTACATCAGATGATAACACTTTTACATTGGAACAGATGCCAGATATAATTCCAGACTTTGATTATATAATTAATATATTGCCACATTCAAAAGAAACTGATAGTATTTTTGATAAGTTCATGTTCAATAGAATGAAAAAATCATCCTTCTTTATAAATGTTGGTAGAGGTAAAACAGTTGATGAAAACGATTTAATATCAGCATTAAAATCAAAAACCATAGCTGGCGCAGGACTTGATGTCTTTGAGAAAGAACCATTGCACAAATATTCTGAATTAAGATACTTGCAAAACGTGATTATAACTCCACATATTGCTGGATATACAAAAAAATATTGGAAAAAACAAAAAAAATTGTTTTCTGAGAATTTAGACAGATATTTATCTATACAACCATTAATAAATAAGGTAGGTTATGATAGAAAGTAAATCAATAGTTATAATTCCATGTAAAATGGATTCAGAAAGATTAAAAGGTAAGAACTTGTCCCTAATAGGAGATAAAACTTTATTAGAGCATTCAATATTATATGCAAGAGAATCTAAGTATGTAAAGCAAATAATAGTATCTACAGAGTCGGATGAGGTTAAAGATGTCTGCAAAAAATATGAAGATGTTTTGGTTCACAATCGTCCAATAGATTTACTTAAAGATGCTGATACCGTTGATGTTTATGTAGATGTGATGAAGATGAAAGAAATCCTTCCATCTATATCACACGTTGTTGGTTTGCAACCTGATAATCCGGACAGACAAAAACCTTTAGATGAAATATTAGAATATTTTGTTACTAAAAAATACGATGACTTAGTGACAGTTGGTGTTGATGGCACTAGAAATGGTTCAGTTAGAGTTATAAAATCTCTATTTGTTATATTAGATAATGTCAGTAGAAGGGTTGGTTCTTTACAAGATGATTGCACTAATATACACAATCAGAAAGATTTAGAAATAGCAACAGAAAGGTTACTAAAAAGGAATGAAAATGCTTAAGACAAAATTAATTGCAGAAATAGGTTGGAATCATATGGGTGATTTGGCTTTAGCTAAAGAAATGGTAAGTAAAGCAAAAGACAATGGCGCTGACTATGTGAAGTTTCAGACTTGGTCGGTTGATAGATTAAAGCCTGGCCCTTGGGATGAGGATGGTAGAACAGAAATATATAAGAAAGCTGAATTGTCTAAGAATGACCATATATCACTAAAAAAGTTTAGTGAGTCTTATGGGATACCATTCTTTTCTTCAGTATTTAGTATTGAAGATGCAAAGCTATTGTCAGATATAGGTGTAGACACAGTTAAAATTGCTAGTTTTGAATCTCGTAATATAGAACTTATAACGTTTTGTTATTATCACTTTGATAAAATATATCTTTCAACAGGAACATCTTCCGTAGATGAAATTAGAGATACATTGAGAACACTTGATAAATCAAAGTTTGTAATATTACATTGTGTTTCATCATACCCACTTGATTATGACAATTGCAATTTACCGAGAATCAAAACATTAAGAGAGTTTTTTCCAAACGTAGGATACAGTGACCATACTTCAGGTATTGAAGGAGCTAAGATAGCATTAGAACACAATCCATGCGTGATAGAAAAGCATTTTACTGTAGATAATAACTTACCTGGTCGTGACAATAAGTTTAGTATATTACCTGAACAACTAAAGGAGTTAAGTGGTTATATAGAAATAAAAGAACAAATGAATACTGATTGTGGTGATGGTTACTTAGAATGTGAGCAAGAGGCAAGAGATATAATGACAGGAAGATTCAATGGGTAAAATTTCAGTAATAGTTAGGTCTCGTAATGAAGAAAAACATATAGGTTATTGTTTACAATCTATTACAGACTTTATTGGTAAGCCAGAAATAATATTAGTTGATAATGAATCAACGGATAATACTATACGGATTGTGAATAGTTTTGAGTACCACAATGTTAAAAAGTTAAATATAACCAATAATGATTATACTCCTGGTAGAGCGTTGAATATGGGAATATCAGAAGCTAGTGGCGATTATGTAATTATTTTGTCTGCTCATTGCCAAATTACTTCTTTGAATTTAGAAGAAATGATATCTAAATTAGAAGAATACTCAGTTGTTGGGGTGTGGGGTAAACAAATACCAATTATGCATGGTAAAAAGATTAGCAGAAGATATATGTGGTCTAATTTTAAAGATGAGTCTCAAACAAATTATTTTTCTGAAGCTGAAAATAGATACTTTTTTCACAATGCTTTTTCTTTTTTCAAAAGAGATTTTATGAAAAAGAATCAATTTGATGAAAAGTATGCTGGGAAAGAAGATAGGTATTGGGCTATTGATATGATTAATAATGGTAATACTATAGTATACGATTCAAATAGTGTGGTCAATCACTTTTATACTAATAATGGTGCAACTTGGAAAGGAATAGGATAATGGCAATTAAAAGAAAATCTTTAGAATTTATTCATAGTGTCCTAGATAATGAAGGGGAATCTAATATCGAATTGCTTGATTTGGGTAACTCTTACATAAGAGGAGATGCTATAGGATATATAGAAGAAAATTATGAGATGGATGGGTTTACCTATACAGATAATGGTCATGGGTCTAAAAAAGTAAATATAATATCAAAACAATACTTTACAGCATTGGGTTACAATCACACATCCATAGATTTAAATGGCAGAGAAGATTCCTTAGTAATTGATTTAAGATATCCTATTACTGATTCTGAATATGATTTAGTCAATAAATTTGACTTTATATTAGATATTGGAACTGCAGAACATATAGACAATCAGTATATGGCTTTTAAAAACATTCATAATATGTCTAAGGTTGGGGGTATATTTATTCACACTCTACCAAGAGAAAAATATTGGATGGGACATTGTAAATACAAATATAATCTCAAATTCTTTGAAGACTTAGCATCCTACAATGACTATGAAATTTTAGAGTTGAAAATAGATGATGAAAAAGATATACTTTGCTCTATTAGAAGAACTGAAGATAAAGATTTTATGAAAAAATCAGACTTTGATAAGTTACCATTGGTTACAGAAAGTGGTGAGTTTAACGATAGGGATTTGTATCCATATGCATATAAATAAAATACAATTAAAAGATATAGACTTAGGTTCTCTTGGTGTTATACTTAACAAAGCTGGTAGGGTTGTTGATGGTATAAATCACGGTAGAATGGTTCTCAAAGGAGATGGTGTTTATTATAAGATATTCGATAAGGACTATTGTCGTAGAGAGAACTTTGTAAAAGCTTATAAGGCTGGTTTCTTTGATGAAGTAACACCAGCTCTTCAATCTTTAATAGAGGATGATGGTGAGATAGTCGGTTATGTTACAGAAGCTGGAGATACATCAAACTCATCAATAAGAGATATGTCTGAGTTCTTCTATAAAGATAAATCTATTCAAGCTTTACAACAAAAATTACTCAAACTAGCAGATGAAAAG
>Ga0075441_10001495_pt1 | contig 11225 bp, 8 predicted proteins | sample CoawatmetaG00DNA_FD_71582 | JGI IMG/M metagenome (GOLD analysis project Ga0075441, IMG submission 71582) | Marine microbial communities from the West Antarctic Peninsula - Coastal water metaG002-DNA | ecosystem: Environmental > Aquatic > Marine > Coastal | place: Atlantic Ocean: West Antarctic...
GCGCAATGACGCGCTCGGTCAGGCCCTGGTGCCTCAAACGTAGAACTTCTCTGATCCGGCGCATCGACAATCTCTGGGTAGGCATCAGGCTTCCTCATTGGTTGAATGAGAAACCCGTAGCCCGGTTGAGTTGTCGGCCGAAGCGTCCGGCACCGCCAAAAGGTGCTCACGATCGCCTGAAATCGTTGCTCACTATCCTCTGAAGTCGTTGCTCACGATGCGGTGAAATCCATGCTCACGATCCCGCGAAACACGCAGTGTAGGCACCACGCTGTCACGCCTGTACGACGTGCACGGCCCCATCGGAGTTGCGACTCAGACCCTGGTGCTGCGTGAACGCGCCACGTCCTCACTTGCCCCGGCGCATCGGGGCTGAAACGGGGTGACGGCCAAGCTTGGGCATACGGCCGCCGTCGCACCGACCATGTTGCGTGGTGGTGGCAGCATGAGATCGCTCCGATCAATCAAGCTTTCTCGCCTCGCAGCACACGATCGCTGACCAGCGCCGGCTTCCTGGTCTGCCTCGCAGGCGAGGAGTTCGCGATGCTGGCGTGCTCGTCCCAGAAGCCGTTGCAAACGAAGCGCATGTAGGCCTTCGTGACGAAGTCCGGCAATTCCCGCATGGAGCCGTTCGATCGGGCGAAGCGGCTTGAGAGATACTTTCGAGCTCCCATCAACATAAAGGCGAGAACTTCGTATTCGCGAGGGTCGACCGTGTGCGCATCGCCGGCATCAGCGGCGCGTTTCAGCACACGTTGGTAGCCGTTCGCGACAACGTCGATGTGCTGCTGAAATGCTTCCGGCGAGAACAGCTCGGACTCATAGAGGATACGGTAGAATTCCGGTCGCTTCACTAGGTAGGCGAAGTAGGCTTCGAACCGCAGCTTCTCGCGCGCCGCGTCGTTGGGAGCGAGCGATGAGCGCTCCTTGATGAAGCCGAGCATTTCTTCGCTCATGCTCGGCAACAACTGATCGAAAAGGTCCTGGCGCGAACGGAAGTAGTTGTAGAACGTGCCTTGGGCAACGCCGGCCCGCCGCGTGATGGTGGACACCATCGCAGCGGAATAACCGACTTCGCCGACCACCTTCGCAGCAGCCTCTAGCAGCGCCGCGCGGATTTGGCTCTGCTTCTGCGCGCGCGTCAGTTTCTGCGCCTTTCCCAGTTTCTTAACGAGGGTTAGCTTTCGTTTCTGCCGTTCAGGCTTCACCGTCGGAACTCCGGATTTGATATCGACCGTCTACAGCAAAATGGCTCGCCGGGCAAAAGCCCCGAACGCTGCTTTTTGTGGCGGCGGCGGCGGATGGCTCGGCCACGGTGGCCTTTGACATCCGTCTCAAACGCTACGTTGGTGCCGCCCACCGGGCCGGTATGCACGGCGAAATGGGCGCAGAACCGTGGCTTCGCCGGCTATCCAGGAATGGCCGGGGCTTCTTTCAAACCCAAACGCGATCGCATCCCGTGGTGATAGTGCGTTAAGCCGGGTTCGTTGCGGCCGAACGTGATAAAGCTTTGGGCATTGGACCGGAAGCCGCGCTGCATATCGATGCATACCGGAAAGTCCTCGTGTTCGACGGTCGCCAGGAGCAACTCCATGTTCTTGTCCCAATATTTTCTTGCCTTCTCGGTCGTCGGCGGCTCGGGCGAGTAGAGCGCGGCTTCTGCGATGCACTTATCCGGCGAGAGATCCTCAGGGAACGATCGCCACGTTTCGACATGATCGCCCTGCCAGACGATCAGGGTATTTGGAAATATCAGATAGATGATGGCCGAATGCTTCAGAAGGTCCCATTCCGATTCGGGTTTGTCTCGCAACTCGAGGATGCTACGGCGAGGCAGAATGAAGCGACCATTGAGCCCGAAGGCGTCGAAGACGTTGATATTGGGCTGGAAGATCGATGCCACCGTGTTGCGGTGGAGTGTGCCGATGTGCCAGGTTTCGAGGAACGTGTCGATCACAAGCTTCCAGTTCATCGGTTTGTGCAGGTTGGATGTCTGGTAGTGGGAGGAAGTCTCGAGCTTGTAGGACGCGAGTTCGGGGCCGAGGCCCTGAAGGAGATCGTCCGCGTCGATATCGGGCCCAGGCGAGGTCTTGACCCAGATGATCCCGTGCTTCTCCGTGGCTGGGAGCGGCACCAGGCTGCCGTTGTCGGCCGAGACGTCCGGGAAGGCGTCAGCAGGCCCGCGGGAGCGTAGCCGCCCCTCGAGATCGTAGGTCCAGGCGTGATAGGGGCACACGAACATCTTCTTGCCCGACCCGCAGCCCTGAGCGACCGGAGCACCACGATGTCGGCAAACGTTGAGAAAGGCCCGTACCTTTCCCTCGGCATTGCGCGTAACCAGGACCGGCACACCGGAAAGCTCGTCGGTCACGTAGTCGCCCGGATTAGGCATGCGTGACGACAGGCACATCACAAGCGGGGTTTCCCGGAAAAACTGTTGCTGCTCCAACCGTGCCTGATCCATGCAGGTGTAGTCGGAAATGGGATTGCGATAGATGTTGTCGCCCATCGAAGTGGACTTTCGATCGAACAATTCGAAGACGCGTTTGATCAGCTCTACCTGTGTTGTATGTTGCATGGATCCTCACACTATGCTGAGCGCCGAAAGCGACGCCATCTCTTTCATCGATAATGTACCACGGCGACGCCTTACCAACTGCCGGTCATGTTTCTCGCGGCTGCCGAACCGCGCAAAAGCCCGATTCGTCAGTCACAGCAAACTCCTCGTTGAGACGTCGCCGGGGTAGCTTCCTTTACTTCGCGACAGCCACGCTGTCGGGGAGTCGCACCCAACGTCCCTTTTCAACCCGATAGATCACCGACTCACGCGAGGAAACATGCTCGGTTGCGGAGAAGCCTTGCGGCGGGCCGCTGAAGATGTCTTGGTAATTGCGGATCTTCTCCATCCCCTCGACGAGTTTCTGCGTCGTGAGGTCCGGCCCGGCGTTCTCGATCGCCTTCACGGTCAGGTCGATGATAACCTGGCCGAGCGCGGCTTGAATGGTCGGATCGATGTTGTAGCGGCTCTTGTATCGGGCGATCCACGCGGCTGCCGCCGGCCGTGCGGTTTCCGGGTTGGGGGCGTCGAAGAAGCCGGCCGTATAGTAGCCCTCGGTGGTGCCGCCCTGAATGCCGGAAATGGCCAGATCGTAGCTCGCAGACGTTCCGATCATGTCGACGTCCCATCCCATCTTGCGGGCGGCGGAATAGGGAATGACGGTATCCCGCACGATCGTGCCCATCGCGATTAGGTCGCAGTTGGCCGCACGCAATTTTGTCAGTTGAGCGGTAAAATCCTGATCAGTGGGCTTATGTGTCGTGACCTCGGCAAATTTCATTCCCATCGCGTCAAGTTGGGCCTTGGCGCCGTTGAACACTTCGGTGCCGAAGTCGGTGTCCTGGTGCATGGCGCACACGGTCTTCTTCCCCTTCTTCTCCACCATGTATTTCACAGCCACCCGGATCTGGTCCGAGTACGGCGCGTAGATCGCGAATTTCAGCGGGTGGAAGGGTTTGGACATCGAATCCGCCCACGAAATCGGGAAGATGTTAGGAACGCCGGCCTTCAGCTGCTCGGGCAGCACAGCGTTGTTCTGCGGCGTGCCGAGATTTCCGATCATCGCGAACACGCTGTCGCGGTTGATCAGCTTGTTCGCGGCCTGGACCGCTTTCGGCACCTGGTAGCCGGTGTCTTCGACCACCAGCCGCAGCTTTCGTCCGTTGATCCCGCCGGTTTCGTTTACTTCATCGATGCGCATCCGGATCGCGTTGACCACGCCGACGCTGAAGCTGGCAGCGACGCCGGACAGGTCGGCATGCATTCCGAGCACGACTTCGTCCTTCGTGACACCTTGCGTTTTCCAGATCACTTCCTGCGCATGGAGCGCGGTGGAAGCGTTCAGCACGGTGACCAGTCCTAAGATCAAGGATGTTGTTCTCATCGCGGTTCCTCCCAGGGGTTTTGTCGGTTTCGTTCGATTTTCTATCCGTGCTTTGGCTAGTACATTGCGTCGATGAGCGCTCTGTACTTCTCATTGACGAATTTTCGCTTCAGCTTCATGGTCGGTGTCAGCTCGTCGTCCTCGGCCGTCAGCAGCTGGTCGATAAGGGCGAACCGCTTGATGGTTTCCACGCGCGCGAAGTTCTTGTTCACTTTGTCGATCTCGCTCTGGATCAAGCCTTGCACGTCCTTGGCAGCGCACAATGATGCGTAGTTCGTGAACGGAACAGCGTGGTCCTGCGCATATTTCACGACGTTGTCGTGGTCGATCATGATGAGGCAGCTCAGATATTTCCGTTTGTCACCGATGACGACCGCGTCCGCGATGAACGGAGAAAACTTCAGCTGGTTCTCGATCTCCGAGGGCGTGATATTCTTGCCGCCGGCGGTTACGATGATGTCTTTCATCCGGTCGGTGATCTTGACATAACCGTCGTCATCGATCTCGCCGACGTCGCCGGTGTGCAGCCAGCCATCCACGACCGTCTCGGCTGTCTTGGCGCTGTTGTTGAGATAGCCGAGGAATATGTGCGGGCCCCGGACCAGTATCTCGTTCTGCGGAGACAGCTTGACCTGAGTGCCGGGCAGGGCCGTGCCTACCGTGCCGAGCTTCTTGCGCTTGGGCATCACCGTGGAGATGCCGGTATTTTCGGTCTGGCCGTAGATCTCGCGCATTTCCAGGCCCAAAGCGAGATACCAGCTGATGAGATCTGGCGAGATCGGCGCCGCACCGGTCCCGAGGATGCGCGTGCGGCGCAAGCCGAGATAGATCTTGATGTTGTGCAGGACGAGCTTGTCGGCGACCCGGAATGCGACGTTCAGGTGCCACGGGATTGCTTCTCCCGCCAGGCTGCGTCGCGCCCTCGTCCTGCCGATGGCGATCGCTGCATCGTACGCGGCCTTTCCGAAGATGGTCGCGTCCGACATCCTGATTGTGACGTCGGAATAGAACTTTTCCCAGATGCGGGGCACCGCGAAGAACCACGTCGGGGAAACCTCGCGCGCATTCTCGGGGACGGCATCCAGGCTTTCGATGAAGTTGACCACAGCGCCCGTCCGGAGCGGATAGAAGACGCTGAATTTTCGCTCGGCGATGTGACAGAGCGGCAGGAAGGAAAGCAGTTCGTCTCCCGGCACGCTCTCGCAGAAGACGTCGGCGCTCGCGATATGAAACATGATGTTGCGATGGCAGATCATCGCGCCTTTCGGCGGCCCGGTCGTGCCGGATGTGTAGATAAGCACCGCCAGATCCGCCGGCCTCGCCAGCGCGAGTTCGCGCTCCCACACCGCGGGATTGGATCTCTCATATTCGGCGCCGAGCTGCAGCAACCGGTCGAAGGAGATCACCTGTTCGTCGCTGAATCGGAGTAGCCCTTCCATGTCATAGACGATGATCTTGACGAGCGAGGGACAGTTCGCGCGGGCGACAAGTATCTTGTCGAGCTGTTCCTCGTTCTCGGCAAAGAAGAACCTGGTCCGGCTGTCATTGACGATATATTCGACCTGCCTGGCGGAGTCGGTGGTGTAGATGCCGTTGGTGACACCGCCGACACCGAGCGTGCCCATGTCGGTATAGAGCCACTCCGGCAGATTCTCGGAGATGATCGAAACGACATCGCCACGGGTCAGTCCGAGGCTCTTGAGGCCGAGGCCGGCGAGTTTGGATCGTTCCCCGTATTGCTTCCACGTGATCGGCGTCCAGATGCCAAATTCCTTTTCACGCATCGCCACCGCGCTGTCGCGCTGTTGCACCTTCAACCAGAACAGCCGGGGGACCGTGTCGCAGCCATCAACGTGAATTGACGCTTCGTCGGCCGGGGAGGGCACTTGGTTGAGCGGCGCGAGCATCGGCTAGTTGCCCTGCGCGACAAGCTGCAAGCAAAGATGCCGTGCCTTCATGTCAGCCTCCCAAGTTTCGACTATCGGCCTTGTCGTTGAAAAATATGATCGGTGGTTCATGGATCATTGTCAATCGGACCAGTTGCACTTTGATGTTTCCCTGCCTGCTATTCGCGGATGGCCGCGAGACGATCGCGGAATTGAGGAGCTGCGATCGCGATCATGCGGCGACGTCGCTCTTCGAGTGACAGTCCGCGAAGTTCGGCGATGCCGAATTCGGTCACGATCGCGTCGACGTCCGCACGGGGACAGGTAACGGTCGTCATCGATGGAACGATCCGGCTGATGGTGCCGTCGCGGGTCGTGGCTGGAAGCGCAATGATGGCGCGACCGCCGGCCGAAGCGTTGGCGCCTCGCATGAAGTCGAGCTGCCCGCCAAGCCCGCCGACATATACCCCGCTGGCTACCTCGGCGTTTACCTGGCCGGTCAGATCGACTTCAATCGCCGAGTTGATGGAAATGAACCGGTCGATCGCCGCCATAACGCGAAGGCTGTGCGTTTCCGGGGGCGGACGGACCGCGATCGCGGGATTGAGGTGAGCGAAATCGTAGAGGCGCCGCGTCCCGAAAAGCGATCCGCACACCGATACCCCGGGATGAGTGGATTTTCTCGCATTGGTGATGATGCCATGCTCGATCAGCGGGACGACGCTGTCGCCGATCTGTCCCGAGTGGATTCCGATGTCGCGATGAGCGGAAAGTTGCGACAACACCGCGTCCGGAATGGTTCCGACCCCGAGCTGCAGCGTAGCGTCATTGGGAATGAGGCTTGCCGCGAGCCGCGCGATCGCCAGCTCGGTCGGTCCGACTTGCGTCGGGGGCAGCTCTATCGGCTTGTGCCGGGCCTCGACAAACAGGTGCGGCACAAGGTTGGACGGCAGCTCAGCGCCGTGCGTCCAGGGAGCATCTGGATTGACCTCCGCGATGATGACACGCGCATGAACAGCAGCCTGGGCCGCGATATCGTTCGCGAGGGAAAGGCTGTAGCCGCTCCCGCTTTTTGGTTGGGGCGCAAGCTGGAGCAGCGCGACATCGGCTCGTCGTTCGCCCCGAGAGAAGGCCTGCGACAGCGATCCATAGTGCGAGGGTATGACATTGAGCCGGCCTGCCTTGGCCAGGGCTGCGGCCTTCCCAATGGCGCCATAACTTGAAAAGCTTATTCCGGCGGTGCGCTCGGGATGGAAGGTTTCCGAGAACTGTACGCCGAGAAAGATCTCAAACGGCGGCAAGGCATCCTTCTGCGCAACCAGACGCTCGGTCAAGGTGCGCGGCTCGCCGGTGCCTTGACTAAAGATCACGCGGTCTCCCGGGCGAATGACGCCCGCGAGATCGAGTTCGTCGATGGTCAGAAGGCGCTGCACGCCGCCTCCGATCAGACTGCCATGCACACGGACTTGTTCTCCGTGTAGAGGTCCAGCACGGAGCGGCCCATCTCCCGGCCCACGCCGGACTGCTTGTAACCGCCAAACGGAAGCGCCGGATCGATCAAGTTGTGGCAGTTGACCCAGACCGTGCCGGCCTTGATCTTCGGGATCAGGCGATGAACCTTGCTGAGGTCGCGTGACCAGATACTGGCGCCGAGGCCGAACGGGGTATCGTTCGCCTTGCGGGCGATCTCATCGAGATCGTCAAAAGGCATGGCGACCAGCACAGGTCCGAAAATCTCCTCCTGGACGATGCTCATGCTGTTGTCCGCGTCGACGAATACGGTCGGCCTGACGAAGTAACCGGGCTGTTCGGGACGAGTAGCGCCGGCCACCGCGCGGGCACCCTGCGCCTTGCCGGCCTCGATGTAGCCCCAAACGCGATCGCGATGCCGCGCGGACACCAGCGGCGCAATCTGCGTCGTCGGATCAAGACCGGAGCCGAGCTTCATCTTCTCGGCACTGCCAGCGATGCCGTCCACCACCTGGTCGAACAGCTTCTTCTGCACGTAGAGGCGCGAGCCGGCGGTGCAGACCTGGCCCTGGTTGAAGAAGATGGCGCTGGCCGCGCCGCCGATCACGGCAGCGGGATCGGCGTCGTCGAGCACGATGACGGGGGACTTGCCGCCGAGTTCGAGCGAGGCGCGCGTCATGTTTTCCATCGCGGCCTTGCCAATGAGCTTGCCGACCTCGGTCGACCCCGTGAATGCGACCTTATCGATCCCCGGATGAGAGGCCAGCGCGGCGCCGGCGTCGGGACCTTCACCAGTAATGATGTTCACGACGCCCTTCGGGCAGCCAACCTTCAACAGCAATTCGCCGAGGCGCAGCGCGGTGAGTGACGTCTCCTCGGCGGGTTTGAGTACGACGGTGCAGCCGGTCGCCAGTGCGGGACCGATCTTCCATGCCGCCATCATCAGCGGAAAATTCCATGGGATGATCGCGCCTACAACGCCAACCGGTTCCTTGCGCGTGTAGGCGAAGTAATCACCGTCGCGCGGACGCGGAAACGAGACGTCGACTGTTGATCCCTCAATCTTGGTCGCCCAACCCGCGATATAGCGCAGGAATTCGATGGTGTTCTTCAGGTCGACGCGGCGCGCGAGGGCGAGGCTCTTGCCGTTGTCAAGGCATTCGAGTTCGGCCAGTTCGTCGCCGTGGGCCTCTACCTCATCGGCCAGGCGCAGCAACAGCCGTTCGCGATCGACGGGCCGGAACTTCCGCCATTCGCCGCCCTCGAAGGCGCGACGCGCGGCGGCCACCGCGTCGTCCACGTCCGGAGAGGAACCCGCGGGCACCGACGTCAGCCATTGGCCATTCGATGGATCCATCACGGGCAGCGTGCGTCCCGATCGGGCCTGCCTCCATTCGCCATCGATCAGCATCGTGCGAGGTGAGGCGATAAAGTCCCGCGTGGCTTGCGAAATGGTTGCGAGCTTCGGTTCGGTGGCGGCGGTTGTCGACATGGCTGTTTCTCCAAAAGGACCGTTTGCTCAGTTCATCACCGTGCCGCCATCGACCGAGATCGTCTGCCCGGTGACGAATGCCGAGGTGTCGGCCACCAGCCAGAGAATCGTTCCAGACAGGTCGCTCGGCTGAAGGTTTCGCTGGATCGCCTGTCCGGACTTCACCACGTCGAGCGCCTTGTCGAGCTTGTTGGCGAAGAACTCGCGGGTGCCTTCGGTAATCACGGCGCTCGGGGCGACGGCGTTGACGCGAATATTGTCGCGTCCGAGTTCACGGGCGAGTCCCCGCGTCATGCCGATCACGGCAGCCTTCGAGGTCGTGTAGTGCAGAACGAACGGCGTCCCGAACGTTGCGGCCAATGATGCGATGTTGATGATGCTGCCTCCGCCGGCCGCGCGCAACGCCGGCACCGCGGACTTGCAGCAGTTCCAGATACCCTTGACGTTGATGGTCATGGCGGCGTCCCAGTCCGCCTCGGTGATTGTTTCAAAACGACCGCCCCGGAGGCCGCCGTAGAGAGCTGCGTTGTTGATCAGTGCGTCAACGCGGCCAAAGGCCTTCAGTGCCGCGGCCACCATAGCGTCGGTCGACGATGCATCCGCGACGTCGCATTTGACGCCCAAGGCTTTGCCACCGGCGGATTTCGCGAGATCGATCGTCTCGGAGCAATCACTCACGTCGGCCGCCACCGGCCGGGCGCCTGCGGCGGCAAGCGCGCGAACGTATTCCTGCCCGATGCCGCGTGCGGCTCCGGTGACGATGACAACCTTTCCTTCGACGCTCATTGCTTCTCTCCCTGTCCTGGCTTTTGGCGAACGATACCAGCGGTCGACAAAAGAATCTACAAAAATGACTGAAGGATCATTTTTCGCGGAAGCGTGATGAAGATGTGTTGTAATCCTGGATGGTCTCCACCGAAACTGTCGTCGATGGAAATGGCTGCGATAGAATAGCGTTTTCATGGGGCTAGATGAGATCTTGCGGCGCAGCAACGCGCGCTCGATGACGCCGGCATGGCTGGCGATGGCGCGCGAAATGTCGCGCGTCGCGCGGTGGAGCGCCTGTCGTTTGCAATAAAAATTGACTTGGCAGTCATAATTCAACTAGCATCATTGTACGTACCGTCCTTCTCCAGAAGGGGCGCGCAAGCGCGGCCTGAAAAAAATAGGCGGACGTTGGGAGGCTCATGGGCGGAATTTATCTCCTGAGCATTGGGTTGCGGGCGAATGCGGTCGTCCAGCCGTGCGCAAGTTCCGACTTTGCGCGGGGGCGGGGCGATGGCTGAGTTCTTGCAGCTCTTTGTCAACGGGTTGGCGGTCGGCTGCATTTACGGCCTGGTCGCGTTGGGATTCGTCCTCATTTACAAGGCCGGAGAGGTCGTGAACTTCGCGCAGGGCGAGTTGGTCATGCTTGGCGCCTTTGTCGCGTTCACGTTTGTGGTTCAGTTTGGTCTGAACTACTGGGTTGGGCTCGCCCTTGCGATGGTGACGATGGCCATCTTTGGCGGACTTCTCGACATGATCGTGGTGCGCCGGATCATTGGGCAGCCGCAATTCTCGACCGTGATGCTGACGATCGGAATCGGCGTCGTGATGCGGAGCGCGGCTGCGATGGTCTGGGGGCCGGAGACGCGCAGCCTGCCTACGCCGTTCGACGCTGCGACGTTTCGCTTCGGAGGCGTCGTGTTGTCGGCCGTCTATCTCTCGATCCTGGCGACGACAGCACTTCTTGGCCTGATCCTGTTCGGCTTTTTCCGCTTCAGCCGTGTCGGCACGGCGATGCAGGCGGCTTCGCAGAACCAGCTTGCTGCCTATTGCATGGGTATCCCCGTCAAGCGGATGCTCTCCGGCGTCTGGGCGCTATCGGCGGCGGTTGCGACAATCGCCGGCGTCTTGCTGGCCCCGATCAACCTGATCGACACCAATCTCGGTGCGGTCGGCCTGAAAGCGTTCGCGGCCGCGGTAATCGGGGGTTTTGGCTCCATACCTGGGGCGGTGCTCGGTGGAATCCTGATCGGTCTGATCGATCTGTTCTCGGGTGTCTACCTGCCGCAGGGGTTCAAGGACATCGCGAGCTACATCGTACTGCTCGTCGTGCTTGTCGTGTGCCCGCAGGGACTGTTCGGCGCCGTCGGACGCAAGAAGGTGTAAGAAATGCGCTTCATATTCAAAACGCGGTACGACCAGGACATCGGCCTGTTCCCTCATCGCGGGACAGTGTTCTGGTATTCGCTGCTGTCCGTCGCGCTGGTTGCCGCGCCGTTCCTGATCGCCCCGTATTATCTCGGCGAACTCAGTTTCCTGTTTATCTGGTCGCTGGCGGGCCTCTCGCTGATGGTGCTTGCGGGCTATGCCGGACTGATTTCGATTGGGCACGCCGCCTTCCTCGGGATCGGCGCCTATGTGCATGTCTACCTGATCCACCGAGGCGTGCCG
>Ga0075441_10001496_pt1 | contig 11218 bp, 10 predicted proteins | sample CoawatmetaG00DNA_FD_71582 | JGI IMG/M metagenome (GOLD analysis project Ga0075441, IMG submission 71582) | Marine microbial communities from the West Antarctic Peninsula - Coastal water metaG002-DNA | ecosystem: Environmental > Aquatic > Marine > Coastal | place: Atlantic Ocean: West Antarctic...
GAAGTAAATACAAAACATCTTATATTAACAAAGACGGAAGTAGGACGCAAAAACAAAGCACAAGTAATAACAGTGATTTTTCAAAGAGAAATAATATTTGGATAATCCCAAACGGACAAATAAGAGGGTTAAAGCATCCTGCTCCTTTTCCAGAACAATTAGCAAGCGACCATATTATAAGTTGGAGTAATGAAGGAGATTTAATTTATGATTGTTTTATGGGTAGTGGAACAACTGCAAAGATGAGTATTGTAAATAATAGAAACTATATAGGAAGTGAGATGAGTGAAGAATATTGTGAAATAATAAAACAAAGATTAAACGCACAACAAAAAGAATTATTTTGAAGTTCGTGATAAAGTGTGATAAAGATAAGCAAACTCTGATAAGCTATTTAAAGGAATTAGGCAATGACTACTTAGTAGATGTAAAGAAACAAAGAAACACAAGAAGCAATATGCAGAATAACTATTACTGGAGTTGTATCGTTCAGACACTATCTAATGAAATAGGCTACTACCCAGACGAAATTCACGACCTCTTAAAATTAAAGTTCTCAAGTGAATGGAATAGTATAGAACTAAACGATAGAACAGTAGCATTACAAACAGTTAAGTCTACTGCGAGAATGGATAGCAAAGCCTTTGAGATATATGCAGACCAAATAAGAATGTGGGCAATGACTGACTTAGGCATAAGACTAATGCTACCAAATGAATACCAATAATTTCTATTATATAATATGGAAACAGAACAAAAGAGGACACAGGAGGGGAAAAAGAAGCTACTAGCTGCACTAGAGATGTCATTAGGTATAGTAACTGAAGCTTGTGAAAAAGCAGACATTACAAGAAGCAGACACTATGCGTGGATGCAAAGTGATGAAGTTTATAAGAAAGCAGTAGATGACATTGATAGTAAGTTTATTGATTTTGCTGAAACAAGTTTAAAAAAACAAATAAAGGAAGGTAACACAACAGCCACTACTTTCTTCTTAAGAACTAGAGGACGTAAGCGTGGTTATAATGAGAAGCAAGAAATAGACTTGACTTCAGGAGATGAGAGAATTAAAATCAATATAAACCTTGGAGATTAATCCACAATTTACACCTAAACAGAAAGAGTGTTTAAAGTATCTATTTGACGATAAGACTAAAGAAGTTTTATTTGGAGGAGCAGCAGGTGGCGGAAAGTCTTGGGTAGGTTGTAGTTACTTAATTACTATGTGCCTTCAATATCCTAAGACTAGATATTTAATGGGAAGAAGCAAGCTCGATTCTTTGAAAAAAACCACATTGAACACATTTTTTGAAGTGTGTACTGAGTGGAACTTAAAAGCTATTAAGGATTATACTTATAACGGCTCAAGTAATGTGATAACCTTTTACAATGGTTCAGAGATAATACTTAAGGACTTATTCCTTTACCCTTCAGACAGGAACTTTGATAGCTTAGGTTCGCTTGAAATAACAGGAGCTTTCATAGACGAAGCAAATCAGATAACTGAAAAAGCTAAGAACGTAGTAGCTTCAAGGCTAAGATACAAGCTAGACGAAAACGGACTTATTCCTAAGATGTTAATGACTTGCAACCCTGCAAAGAATTGGGTATACTCAGAGTATTACAGACCTGCACAAGATAACACTATAAAACACTATAGAAAGTTTATACAGTCTTTAGTGATAGAAAATCAGTATATATCTAAACACTATGAAACACAGCTATCACAATTAGACGAACTAAGTAAGCAAAGGCTTCTATTTGGGAATTGGGAGTATGACGCAACAGCTGATAGTTTAATAGACTACAACTCTATAATGGGAATGTTTAGCCAAAAAGGAATAGAAGGGGATAAATACATAACTTGTGATGTGGCACGATTTGGAAGCGATAAGACAGTCATAATGCTTTGGCAAGGGTTACACATTAAATATATAAGAACTATTCTTAAATCGGCTGTAAATGAGGTTGTGGACGAGATAAAGAAACTACAACAAGAGAATGGAGTTAATCTTAGGAATATAATAGTAGATGAAGATGGTGTTGGTGGTGGTGTTAAAGATTACTTAAGATGTCAAGGATTTACAAATAATGCAAGAGCTTTAAAAGGTGAAAATTATCAAAACCTTAAGACTCAATGTTATTATAAATTAGCAGACCAAATAAACAAAGGTCAAATCGGTGTAACTTGTTCAGATGTAAATGTTAAAAATTATATAACAGAGGAGCTTGAGCAAGTCAGAACTAAAGATGCAGACAAAGATAATAAACTTCAGATAATACAAAAAGATACAGTCAAGTCTATTTTAGGTCGTTCTCCTGATTATGCTGATGCTTTAGCAATGAGAATGTTTTATGAGATAGATAGTAACTTTGGAAGGTATTACGTACAGTAAAAAAAATCGTTAAACTAAAAACAACTAATTTCTATTATATAGTGTATGAAAGTTAAAATTAAAAAAGAAGGCAAAGTAAAAGAGTTCAAGCTAATTAATAGTTGGTCTGATGTTACTATGGAAACTTGGCTTAAACTTACTGAATACGAAACAGGAACAAAATCAGAACAAGCATTAAATACAATACAAGCAGTTTCAGATATACCTAATCAATTAGTAAAAGAATTATCATTATCAGATGCTGCTGTAATAATGAGTAAAGTGGCAGAGCTTCAATCAAAGCAAAATACGAAGCTAAAAAGGATTATTAAAATTAATGATATTGAATACGGCTTTCATCCTGACTTGGATTCTATTACATTAGGTGAATACGCAGACATTGAAACATTTATAAAGAACGGAATAGAGAAACAGCTTCCTGAATTATGCGCTGTTCTTTACAGGCCAATAAAAGAAAAGAAGAATGATAAATATACTATTGAGCCTTATGATGCAGACATTCGGATGCGGACAGAAGAAATGAAACAGATGTCAGCTGAACAAGTGCAAAGTGCATTGGTTTTTTTTTATCATTTAGGGATGGTGTTCTGCGAGATTATGCCATCGTATTTAGCAAAACGGCTGAAGGCAATGAAGATGCAATAGCAACTGAAGACTTCGCTAGTAAGTGGGGGTGGTTCGGTGTAATGCACAGGTTGTGCAATGAGGACATAAGTAAATTAGAAAGCATTACAAAGCTAAGTCTTTTAGAGTGTTTGACCTGGCTTAGTTATGAAACAGATTTAAGTACACAAAATAAAGTAAAAAGAAATGGTTAAAAATAAAACTTATAATAACGTAGTAAATACTTTGCTTAGAATGGGAGAATTTCACGAGCAAATTAAATCAACTTCTGTAGGCGATATATTTAGTATAAATTTGGAAAAGATGCAAAAGCTACCATTACTACATATAAATCCAACAACTGTAGAAACTGGAGATAGTCAGCTTACATATAACTTTCAGATCTTTATTTGCGATGCTGTAACTGAACGAGATAATTGGACAACAAACAGAAGCGAAATTTTAAACCCAACTACTAATGAATTTCCTAAATTAGTCAAAACACTTAGCAATGAGCAGGATGTTTATAATGAAACGCTACAAATTGCAACAGACTTTATTGGTATGCTAAGACACAGTACAAGACAATCTTTAGAAGGAGTTAATGATATTAATTTTCCTTTATACTTTACGCAAGACCAATTTACTATCGAGCCTTTCCAGGAAAGATTTGACAATTTATTATGCGGATGGACTTTTAATATTGGCGTATTAGTTGAAAATGATTTTCAAACTTGTGATATTCCTGTTAACATAAAAGGAGCAGGTTATTAATGAAATACAAATTAGGTTGGTTTACAATAGAAATAGGATGGAAAAAATTTAAAATAACAATACAATTATAAAAACAAAATTATGGCAGACTTAGTTACAACAATCACAGAGACAGTAGTATTAAATGGAAGCCTTAGAGGTTCTAGTAATTCATTAACAACAACAGATATTACTGATGTATTAGAACGTATCTTAACTTGTACACATTCTCAAACAACAACAGTAGTAGTTTTCAATTCAACTTCACACGGAGCAGCAGGAGCTTTAGATGTAGAAAACTGTAAATATTTAAGAATAAGTAACTTAAGTACAGACCAAGATATGAAGGTAGCTTTAGTAACTGCTAGTTCTAATTATCAAGTTACAGTAAGAGCAGGAGGTTCGCATATCTTATTTCAAGCAGAAGAAGCACTTATAGGAGAAGAAGATGCAACTCCAGCTTTCCCTACTTTAGAAGATATTGTAACTGTACAAGTAAGACCTTCAGCAACAACTGATGTTCAAGTAGAAGTTTTTGCAGGGCTTGTATAATAATGGAGACTGACAATATAGAAAGTTACTTAAATAGTTTTGGAAAGCAAGTAGTAAATAGAGCTAAAGGAAGTTTACAGAAAAAAAAAGGAGGTGGAACAGACTTAGAAAGCTCCATTTATTTTAAAGTAAGAAAAAGCTCTAAAGGTTTTACAGTAGAATTTTATATGTCGCATTATGGTCAGTTTGTAGACAAAGGAGTTTCAGGAAATAAAAAGAAAAGAAGTTTTAAGGATTATAAAAACAAAACAGTTTCAAGTCCTTATAGTTATACAACAAAACAACCCCCGCCAGATATTTTATCTGTGTGGATAAAAAAGAAAGGAATAAAGGGAAGGGATAAAAAGACTGGAAGATTTATAAGTAATATGTCATTAGCCTTTATAATGGGTAGAGCAATTAAAAGAGATGGAATACAAGGAATAAGTTTTTTTCAGAAACCTTTAGGTCTTGGATTAAAGCAGTTTGGAAAGCACTTATTACAAAACATAGAAGAAGATATATTAAATACTATAAATAAAGAAACAATAACACAAGCAACCTAATGGCAACACTAATAGAACAGAACCCTTTATATGACCAGTTAGTAGTTGGTCAAGATATTATATTTACAGTCTCTAATTCAGGAATAGTATCTAATCAATCAAATGTAAAGTTTATAGCTCAAGTACATATTAGTAATGACTTGCCGCCTAATCTTGCGGTCAACACAGATGTAATAGGTACTTTTAAAACAACGCCAAACAATGCAGGAGTAGGGATGTTTGATTTAAGTCCAGTATTAGAAAGCTTTGTAAAGAGTGATAATTTAGCAGGGTTTAACAGCGAATATAAACAAACTGATCAAGGTGATGACTCTATAGTTCCTATTCACTTGATTGACAAGTATTCAAGGAATCGAAATGCTCTAAGTTATTTAGCTATACAATTCAAGATTGAATACACAGATGCAGATGGCGTTTTAATAACAACAGATACAGCGAACTCTTTACCTTATAATATATTTAATGGCTATTTAAAATATACTGATATACTTGATTTAGCAGATACTCCATTTACTCAAACAACAGGTAATAATTTTGGATATCCTATTCCGCAAAAATTTCAATTAGGGCAAAATTCAGGTCAGTTCCTTACTAATGCTCCAACTACTCAGTATGCTAACGTTAATGACTATGGTTCTTTTTCATTTTTAACAATTCAAACTAAACCTACGAAAATAAGATTAGTTTATTATAATTCTTCAGATGTTTTAATAGGCCAGGAAGATGTTAATTACACTTATGATAATGGAGCTTTACCATACTTAAACGCTTCAGCAAATAAAAGATTATTTTACTTTGGCGGATTCCCTGCTAATTTAAGAAACTGGAGTTCAACCTTTAATGCTTTAGTTACTGCAGGTACTATTGAAGGAGGGTATTATACTGTAGAACCTTTATTAGGTTCAGCAACAAATTTTGGTCAAAAATATACAATCAATGTTAATTGCCCAAATACAAAAGGCTTCGAATCTATTAGACTTTGTTGGTTAAATCAATGGGGAGCTTGGGATTACTATACTTTTACTATGAAGTCATCTAAGACTATTTCAACTAAAGGCAGTACATACCGACAACTTGAAGGAACTTGGAATGAATCAACATATAAAGTAAATGGATTCAAAGGAGGTAAAAAAGCTTTCAGAGTAAATGCAACAGAAAAAATAAAAATGAATACAGACTTTGTAAATGAATCAGAATCCGAATGGTTTGAGGAACTTATAAATAGTCCTGAAGTTTATATATTAGAAGGCTTTCAAAGTGATATTCAATTTTTAGGAGTTTTGACAATACCTGCTATGAATCAATACGTTACCCCTGTAAGACTTTCAACTTCTAGCTACACTAAAAAGACTATTGCTAATGATAAGGTTATGCAGTACACATTTGAAGTTGAAAAAAGTAAAACACTTAGAACGCAAGCAGTATAATGAGCGTTCAATTAATAGTATATCCCCAGAGTTATAATGGAGCATATAATGCTGTATCAAGCTCATCTACTGAATTTTTAGTTAATGGTATAAATTTTAATGACTTAAATAATACAGGAACTTATACAAGCAGTATAAGCGTTCCATATGTAGATACGCTTACAAATGCGCCTCCTGCTATTGTCAATACTTGGTACAGATTTAGAAATAACACAGCAGGAACGCCTAGTTTCCCTTCAGCTCTTACAGGGGATGTAATTTTAAAATCTTCTGCAGGAGCTACAGGAAGTAGGTTAGGAATTTATCAGCGACTTTCAAATTTAGTGATAGGTCAGCAATATACTTTAACTATTAATCTTAGCGCAGCAACTACAGGTCTTATTCTTACTAAAATAGCGCAAGGAACGACAATCTATGAACAGGGAAATTCTTCAGCAAATACTACACAAGTAACGCTTAATTTTACTGCTGCGTCTACTGATAGCACAATAATGATTGTTTATTATAATACTATAGTTGCTACAGCTACAATTACAAGTTTATCAATTCAACCTGTAGTAGGAGCAGTACCTTCAGGCGCTTCTAATGTTTTAGATAATGGACAAGTTATTTTAGACCTTTACGAAGATGAAGATTTACCTTTAACATTGTCAGTTGATAATTTTAAAAATGTAGCTGAGAAAGTACAATCATATTCTAAGGCTTTTAAACTTCCTGCTACAAAAAGGAATAATAGAATATTCTACCAAATGTTTGAGATAACAAGGTCTTATGATGGAGTTATATTTAATCCTTATAGAAGAACGCAATGTGTTTTAAAGCAGGATGGATTTATTTTATTTGAAGGATTTTTAAGACTATTAGAAGTTACAGACAAAGAAGATGAAATAAGCTACAATGTAAACTTGTATTCAGAAGTTGTAGCCTTAGCAGATTTTTTAAAGGACAAAACATTTGCAGAATTAGACTTTACAGAATTACAGCACCCATACAATAAAACACAAATAAAGTATAGTTGGAATGATGGAACAACTGGTATAACTTATTTAAATCCTAATACTTCAGGATTTAGAGATGCTTACAGAACAGTAAAATATCCTTTTGTAGATTGGAATCATCAGTACACATTAGACGGCAGCGGATTTCCTGTATTACCTAATTTAGAAAGTTCATTTAGACCATTTATTAATGTTAAGTATTTGGTAGATAGAATATTTCAAGATTCACCTTTTACATATACTTCAGATTTTTTCGATGCTGATGATTTTGGTAATTTGTATATGGACTTTAACTGGGGAGCAAGCAATTCTCCAGTGGTTTTTGATACAACTGGTTCTCTTACATTATGGGTAGGCTATAGTATTCCAGGAACTTTTGGTACTATAGAATGGGATTTTATGCCTGCAGGGCCTTCATTAAGTTCAAGTTTTGGATATTCAGCAGGAGTTTTTACCGCACCAGAAGATAATCAAGTTTACACTATTGATTATAGTTTTCAATTTGCAGCATCAGGAGTAGGTACATTAGATGTAGAGTGGGTAGTTGACGGAGTGCCAGTAAATGCAACTACTATAACTGGAAACTTTTTAGATTACTCAGGTTCTTTTACAACTGGAGTTGGTGGTGTGCCATCACTCTCAGCAGGTGATACAATTTTTTGTAGAGTAAAAGATTCTGGTGGGCTGTTTGCAATAGTTGGCGTTCTAGTTAATCCGCCAGGCGTAAGTAATACACCATCATTGTTAACAATAACAACCACATCATCGCAAACGACATCTAGTACTCTATTACAAACTTTAAGAGGGGAAATAGAACAATGGGAATTTTTAAAAGGATTTATTACAATGTTTAATTTAGTAACCTTACCTGATGAAGATAATCCTAATAATATAAAGATAGAACCTTATCAAGATGTATTTATAAATAGCGCAAGCAGCGTTCAGATAGACTGGACAGACAAAATAGATGTTTCAGAAATGAAATTGAGTCCTTTAACAGATTTAAAGAAAGATACTATTTTTAAATTTGTAGAAGATGAAGATGACTTTTGCTTTAATCAATATAAGTCTGCAACTACTGGTCATTTATATGGAAGTCAAAAGTATATGACCACAAATGAATTTAACATATTACAAGGATTAGAAGAAATAGAAGCAGCGCCATTTGCTGCTACATTTATAAAGCCGTTAGACGATGATTTTCCCGATTTTATAATTCCAACGCTTTATGCTATGAATCAAGATGGAGAAACAGAAGGGTTTGAAAATAGTCCAAGGCTTATGTATAACAATGGAATAAAAACATTAACATCTTGTACTTACGAAATACCTGAACAAAATGGAGTTTCAGGAAATGCAGCAGAAGCAGACTTTTTACAATTTAGTCATTTGTCATCTATTCCTACATTAGTTACAACGCCACCTGCAACTTCTGACACTAGAGATTTTCACTTTGGAATTTGTCAGCTAATAAATGCAATAGGTTCTCCAACTACTTTTAATCTATTTAATATGCACTGGCTGCCTTACTATTCAGAGCTTTACAATCCTGATACAAGAACAATGGTAATTAAAGTAAATTTAACTCCTGCTGACATTAATACATTCAAGTTCAACGATACAGTCTATATTAAAAATAGAGTCTTTAGAGTGAATAAAATAGATTATAAACCAAACGACTTAGCGACAGTCGAATTCATACTTATACCATAATGCCTTCAAAAGTTACAAACTTAATGCCGTTTATTATTGGATATGATGTTAAACCTAATTCAATATCATCTATAGGTAATGTTACGTTTACAGATGGCGCAAATGATTTAACTCCTAACCAAATACAGTGCGAGGCTTACGGATATACATATAATAAAGCAGATGGAACTTGCTCATCATTTAGATATAATTCTGAAATAGAATCAACTTTTTTAAACCTATCTAATAAAACTTTTGGAGCTAGAAATACAACAGAAACTGGAACTACTAATACTCTTATTGTAGGTGAAAATAATAATGTTAGCGGGCAATCGAGAAATAGCATTATAACAGGAAATAAAAACCAAATAGCAAACGGAATAAACAATGCGCTTGTTTCAGGTACTTTAGGAGAAGCTACTGCTGATAATTCCACAGTATTAGGCGCAAACAATTCAACAGATTCTTTAGGAGAAAGGCAGGCAATAAGAGTATTATATGGAAAACAAACAACTAGCGCTGCTACTTTATCTGCTAACCTAAACAATACAGCAGCAAGTTATTTTTTAATACCTGATAATACTATTGTATATTTTAATGCTACTTGTATTGCAGTAAGAGTTGGTGGAACTAATACAGGAAATAACGGAGATTATTTAAGTCTTATAGAAAGAGGAGTCGTTATTAATAAATCAGGAACTACTACTATACAAAGAGAAAGGGATGTAATAAAATCTTCAGGAACTATTACAGGTTGGAATGCTACAGCAGCAGTTGTAGGAAACGCTTTTACTATTTCTGTAAGAGGTAGAAACAGCGTAACTTTAGAATGGGTTTGCAATATTGAATTGACACAATTAAAAACAGGAATAGCACTATAAAAAAATAAAATATGGCGAAACAAGTATTAGAGATGGAAGTTAAGTCAAACATTGGCGATGTTTCCAAAGGAATAAATGAAGCAGCAGATGCAACTGGAAAGCTTAAAGATGAAACTAATAAATTAGATGATGCAACCCAAAAAGGATCTAAAGGCTTTAAGGGTGTAGGAATGGCAGTTAAAGGAGTTGGTGGTGCTTTAAAAGCAGCAGGAATAGGGATAGTAGTTGCTTTACTTGCTAAACTATTTGAAGTTATTAGTCAGAATCAAAAAGTAGTAGATGCAATGGCTACAGCTATGGAATTTTTGAGTATTGCTTTTAATGACTTATTTAAATTAATTGCTGACAATGCACAAGGTGTAAATGATGATTTTAAAAAGATTTTTGAAGATCCTCAAAAAACAATTGAAGATTTTGGGCTTGTTCTTAAGGAACAAATGATAGAAAGATTTGAAAGCCTTTTATCTTTAATGACAAATCTAGGTCAGTCTATGCTTTCTTTATTTAAAGGCGATTTTCAAGATGCTTTAGATTTTGGAAAAAAAGGACTTAGCGAATATGTTGATGTATGGACAGGAACAGATGATACTATAGGTAAACTTGGAAAAACGCTTGAAGAAGCAGGAGAAGCAATTTCAACGTATGCTGACAAAACATTAGATGCAGCATCTGCAATTGTAGCAGCAAGAAAAGCAGCTCTATTTGCAGAATTAGAAGTCAGAAGAATACAAGCTGAAAACCTAAAGTTAGCAGAAGATGAAAGGCAAATAAGAGATAATGTAAATAATACTTTTGAAGAAAGAATTGCTGCAAATGATAGACTATCAGTTATTTTAAAAGAGCAGCAAGAAGCTCAAATGAACGCTATTTCTACTGAAATACACGCTTTACAATTAGCAACAGATATTAATGCAAGTGATGAAAATAAAATAGCATTAGCTTCTAAACAAATTGAGCAATTAGAACTCATAGAAGCAATTAATGGACAAATATCTGAACAAAAGACAAACGAAGTAGGGCTTGAAAACGAATTAAGAGATGCGAAGCAGCAAACATATTTGGCAGGTCTTGAAGGCGGAATGCTTGAATTAGAATCATTAAGGCTAGACTATGAAGCAAAAGTAGAATTAGCAAGAAAAGCAGGTGCAGACATTGTAGACATAACAAATCAATATCAAAAAGAAATAACTTCAATAATAGAAGCAGAAACGCAAAAACAAAAAGACCTAGACAAATTAGTACAAGATGGAAAAGTTGATATGGCTATGAAAGGATTAACTTTAATTACAGCTATAGCAGGAGAATCAAGTGCGATCGGAAAAGCAGCAGCAATTACTCAGACTACAATTTCAGGAATACAAAGTGTTCAAG
>Ga0075441_10001499_pt1 | contig 11212 bp, 13 predicted proteins | sample CoawatmetaG00DNA_FD_71582 | JGI IMG/M metagenome (GOLD analysis project Ga0075441, IMG submission 71582) | Marine microbial communities from the West Antarctic Peninsula - Coastal water metaG002-DNA | ecosystem: Environmental > Aquatic > Marine > Coastal | place: Atlantic Ocean: West Antarctic...
AAAATATTACCGTCTGCATTAATTACTAGGCCATCAGTAATTGCTCCTGTACCGGAGGTTTTATCAATGGTTTTGAAACCATTCTCAGACCTAATTGGTCCGTTAAATGTCGTGTTAGCCATATCTTTCTCCTGTCGTGGCTAGTGTCTGCCGCATTATTACGACAGTCAGGAAAAAGGAAAACGACTCACCAATGTATTAATAAGCCGCCTTCCTTCCGTTTTCTACTTACGCCCCTGGTGAACCGTAAATTCCAAGTGGATCAGATACCCCGAAAGAGTACCGTTCTCTGGCCTTGTATCTCACATTGCCAGTATCGAAATCACCGTCCATTGAAGTTTCTAAAGCAGTACGCTCGAAGTGTCTCAAGCCATTTGGCACATCAGTAATGATGTAGAAGGCATCTGAGTCAGTCAAATAATGATTGACTGAGTATCCTTCTGGAACGATACCCATGCTGCGTACAGCATTGATGTCGTTATCCGCCGTACCGACTCTTTTATCTGACTCAAGAAGCCGTGTAGCAATAAACATTCCAGCAGGCGGAACCAACAAACGTCTTGGTCGAGCTGCGATTAGAAGGCCACGCTCATCGGTTAGAGCCGCAATTGTAACGATTGCTGCTTCCAATGAAGTTTCATTCAAATCTGCCGCTGTTGCAGGACGATTATCGTTCGTGCCGCCATCCACTCTCGGATGACCACCACCGCCAGTAACACCATCACCAGATGCAGTAAAGAGGTTAACCCCGTCACCTGTCTGGTAAGAATTGGTGAAACCATTGTTAAGCGGATTAGCTGCTTTTACTTGCTTGGTATAAGCCATTGCACGTGCTAGGGCTTTGGTATAACGAGCAGAAAGCGAGTCATAGAGGTTATCCTCCATCGCTTCTTCCGTTATTGCAAATCCCATTCCAATCGTTTCATGGTTGTACCTAGCGGTATAAGCCTCTTGCGCGGTGTCGTAAGAAATTGCATTTCCTTCGTCCTTCACAGGTGCTGCACCAAACCCACTTAGTTTCACTTCTTCTTCAAACGAACGCTCTGATGAGGCTGTATCATAAATAACAGCATGTTCGTCCTCGTACTTTTCATACTCCAAACCAAACAAGGCATTAAGCCCTGGCAGGAGTTCTTTCAGCATCTGCGCTCTTGAAATAGCCATGCTAGTTCTCCTTTATATGCCTGTAACGTTGGTTAACTGATGACCTGCATTAAAGCGGAAAATACCATCAGTGAAAGAATCACCAACCGAACTTGAAGGTCCGTCATAAAAATCGACGATCCGTATCGGTAGTGTGTTAGTAGTTGCAACTGTAGACGCATCACAAGCATTTTTGCTTCGACCAATCGTGGTTGAACCTGCTGTTTGAACAACAGCAAAGTTTGCACCAAGACCAGATTGAGCAATAGTCGCGTCACCTTGCATCCTGAACAATACGTCAGGATCAATCAAAATATAACCCGCAGCATCGGAAGCCGCTGTATCAGCAGGAAATGTTTGATTAAAGGTCATTTGACTTGTACTTGGGTCTGTGTACTTACAGCCCAGAAAAATACCTATAGAGGTCAATGAAGCTGTTCCAGCGTCTTTTTCAATCGTACCTGCTGCAACCAACTTCACAAAATCTCCATAGAATATAGCGGTGTCATACGCCGAGGCAATCTTGATATGAACAACTTTTCCTGAAAAGGATCCGCTGCTCGAACAAGTACCAATCGGCTCTGCACCATTTGGAGTTGCACTTGTAGCCATTCTGTTTTCTCCAGAATTACGTTAAATAAAAAAAGGCTACATCCTAAAAGGACAGTTAGCCTTTACCAAAGGTTGTGCGCGTACTTTTCTCCGGTCTTAATAGTGGCATACGCGGATCATTTTCTCTCAAATAGTTGTTATCGACAGATTCCATCTGTTTTTGTGCCAAATCCTGAAAATGCTTGTTTCTAGCATCCATTTTTTCTTTAGGCGCTTTGCATAGCAATAAACCCCCAATCTCAAGGTTTCCCTTAAACTGAGAGTTAATATCTGACTGAATATGCAGTTCAGGGTGATCTTCTTCCCTTACAGGAACCCAACCATCTCTAAACTTCTGGGACACATTTGTGTTATCTGCTTGTCCCATTGCGCTGGTTCTTACCCAACGAAATATCCAGCCATCCTGTGCATCAGGTGTTGGCAAAATTGAAGACGGAATCCATGAATCATTGTTTTCTCTAACAACTTCTTTGCGAGTGTCATAAGACCTCGGAGTGCGCTCATCTACCATTGGTCATCTCCTTAACGAGTTGGTTGGCATATTGTGCATTGGTTAACCCAAGTCTTTTAGCGAGAGAGACTTGAGAGGACGTTAACTTCATTTTGCGTGGTTTTGCTCCATTATTCCTTGCGGAAGGAGCGACCACGGACGATGGACGAGCAGCCGTCGAAGGCGCGGTTTGTCCACCACCGCTCACATCCTTAGATGTGTTTTCCGACCACTCATATTCACTAAATCTTCCTCTCATACCCCCATCAATATATTCAAAATATTGATCTGAGTTAGGCGAAAGACCATTATCTTTTATGGCTTCTTCATGAAGAGCATAAGCGTAAGCTGTCATGCCCTTATGTTCTTCATCACCAAACCAGGTATTCTTTTCTCCCCACTCTTTTGCCTTTGGTTCAGGCGCTGGAACAGAGTTAACAGATTGCTGCTGTTGCTGTTGATAAGCCTGTTGTTGCTGTTGATAGGCTAATTGTTGTTGAGCCATTTGTTGCTGTTGAGTTGGCTGTTGAGGAAGACTTCTTTCATATCGCTCCGCCTCTTGCATCTGAGACTGAGCCTCAATCATCCTTTCCTGAGAAGATACAATATCGTCAGTATTGCCTTCTTCATGAGCCTTTTTATATTCAGCTTTGGCTTTTTCTGCTGCTAATTGTGCTTTTTGCTTAATTTGTGAAACCAATGCAGTTTCACCGCGATTTATCAAAGATTCATATTCTTTGTTTTTTGCGGAGAGACTTTGGTTTTGCTGATTAAGTTGCTGCGCTGCTGTAACTGCTTCTTCTGCAAGACGTTCTGCCTCCCTTCTTTTGAAGGTTGCCTTGTCAAGACGCTTCCTAACACTAGCACTATAGCTGTCTAACTCTTCATCGCCAGTTGGCTCATACGCAGCCTTATTGACAGGCGGTTTATCATCAACAATCTCTAAATCAAAATCATCAGATTCAGAAAGAGCTTCTTTTTCTTTAGATTTTTTAACAATTTGCGTTTTAACCCCAAAGAACTTGTCTTCGGCTGACGTTATTGTAGCATTAGACTCTTCAATGCCCATGTCGGTTTCTGTTGATTCGTTCATATCTTTACAATCCCCCTTGGATCTTCGACCACAGCTTCTACGCTATCGTCATTGATTAAGCGGAATTCTTTTCCATGAACCATAAATCGAGTGCCTGTATAAGAACGCATTACGATCCAGTCTCCTTTTTTGCAAAAGGATCCTGTCGGAAATCGTGCAGAATCTGAGTATACATCTGGCCCCATATCCAAAACAAACCCAACAATACTTCCCACTTCTTCAGTGTGTATTGTTTGACTTGCTTTAATAATTCCACCATCTGTTTTCTCATCAGGTTCTGGTAAGGCAATTAATATCTTATATCCTGTTGGTTTTGGCATCTGATTTGCTTTGCGAGAATTAGACTTATCAATATCAATTTCTTCAATATTGTTGTCTTTCTCGTTTACTGCTGCTAATGACTTAGCCATTAGATTTTTCTCCTTGCACTGGAAATGGGTGTCCAGAGTCACCTGCGCTACACAATATAGCGTTATGCTTGAGCAAGTTTCTTTTTTAGATCAAGTAATTCTCTTTCCGCCATTGCAATCCCTTCTATGACACCGCAACAACGTGAATATTCTGAAAAGTCTTTACAGCTTCCTGTGCTGATATGGTCGCTCATTTCATTAAGCAACTCTCGGTACTTTGTCCTTAAAACATCAAGCTCATCCATTAGAGTTTGAATTTCCCATTAGGTCTTTTGCTATATCTTTTCCTAATTTAGCACCTTCAAGCTGTTCTTTACTAGCAATTTTTTTAGATTCAAGCTGATCCCTGCTATTGTCGGATGCAATTTTAGCGCCTAACTTAGCAGTTTCTATTTTTACTTGAGTCGCTAATTTTTCTCTATCAAGGTCAGACTTGTCCGTAAACTTCTTCAAATCAAGTTGAATTTTAGCCATGTCTGCTTGTGATTTAGCCTGTACCTGCTGTTGTTTAATCTGCAACTCTTGTTGCTGCATTTGAATAATAGGATCTTCAGACTCTTGCATTTGTTTTTGCATCTGAGCTTCACGCTGATCTTTTCCAGTCAACTGTGCTGCTGCTGGTGCTACAAGCCTTGAAAGCCTGAGTTCAATATCTTCTGGTAGTTTCTCATCAGGACCAGGCAGCGGAACACCAAGCTCTTTCTCAATCTTGGCTCTGTAAGCAAAAGCAACATGCTCTGAAATATGTGCAGCCATTGCTGCTTCTGAAGCCTTTGCGGTAGGATTCTGAGACATAATTTCCATAATCTTTGGATCTTCAATTAAAGATACATGAGTTTGAATATGAGCTTCATGGTCTTGGAAGATAAATGCCTTAACTGGCTCACCGTTAATAATATTCATATTTTCGGTTACAGGGTCAGTCACTGGGATTTCATCTTCAAGCGGCACAATCTTATCAGCATCCCTAATGCCTAGAACTTCCAGCATTTGCCTGTGCAAAAGAGGCAAGTCATACATTTGAGGTGCTTGTACTGCAAGTTGTAATGCAGCCTGATACTGCATGATTCGCTGCGCCATTGTTCCCGCATTGGGATCACTGACAGGAATGATGTCTACTTTATCATCAAAGTCTTCAGCTACTAACTCCCCATTTTTAACGTCATAAGGGTACTCAGAGGGGCCAAAATCTCGGACAACTCCAGAAAGAATGCGTAATTCCTTCTTCATCGAAGCATGAAGTCTAGCCTGAACCGCACTCATTACCTTCATGGAGCGTTCCAGAATTGCCAATGTCGTGCCAACAGGCGCTTCAGAGTTCATATCGGCGGCTTTTACATCACCAGCAGAAGCAAAACGCCTACCTTCAGTAACAATATCGCCCAAAAGCTGATACAGCACATTTGATGGTTCTTTATAGGGTAGAAACGTAATGTTGTCCCGTATTGCACCACCTGGGACATCAACATCCCTGAATTCACCTGGCATAATCGGCGTATCATCGCCTTTAATGCGTAATCCACGGGATTTTAAGCCACCAGGAAGATTGGATAGCGTTCCTGCGTCTACCAACTGCCGTAAAATACTGGTTGCAGACTTAGCCAGACCACCAATCATATGGATTAGACCGAATCCGTAGAATCCAATACCTGGCAAATACTGATAATGAACAAAATGTTCCCGTTTCATCTTCATCGGGTCATCTTCATACCAGTTTCTGCGTATTGAAAGTATCTGACGAGAAGACTTGTCGATACTAACGACATAAGGCAAGGCTATACCCGTAGGTTCACCATACTCAGCATCCTCAAATCCGATCAGATCCATTTCTGCCTGTATTTCCAGAATAGTGTGGCGGTTATCGAACTCATAATTCGCCGACCCGCCTGTTAGTTGGTTGTATTTTCTTTCAATATCTCCGGTATCAGGACTTGGATCGGGTAAATCAATATCACTGTAGAATCCTGAGACCTGTAATTTGCGTACCTCATTGCTGGTACGCTTCATAATGTGGCTGGCGCGTTCACAAGTGTTTAGATCAGAAGCTCCGTAGCTCACTACAAAGTCTTCAGCAGGTACAAACATGGAACAAGGCCGACCCATATTAGGATCGTAATACACTTTTCTGAAAGCAGAACCGGCTAAAGGTAAGGAAAACAGCATTTTTTCTGTTTCCGACCTGTATTCGGTCATTTTTTCAGTAAGCAGATAATTTAAGTACTCTCGTACCCTAGATGCCTGCTGGGATTTTTCATCTGTTATTTGGCCGACTACCGATGTTTTAACAGGGCCAGCAGCAGGGAATATTTCTTGAATGGCTTGTGCTTGAAAGCGCACAACAGCCTCAGTCAAAACGGGATGAAAAACGCCACAAGCACCATCCCAAGGCTCAGACCTGTCTTCGTTCTTCAGACCAAGAAGGTCTAATCCATTGATGTAGGTATTCTCCCAATCAGAACGAGAATCTCTGTCAGCCTCAAAAGCGCCCACTAAATCAGACGCAATCTTGCTTAGATCATTGTCTTCAATTAAATCTGCTAGATTTTCATTATGGTCGCTACTACCACCCATATCACCATTGGGATCGAAATCAATTATTACCCCGCCATCAGGAGTATCAACAGATACAGACTCTGGATTCACAATATCTATTTCAATAGCGCCTTCTTGTTCAGGCGATTGTGAAAAGGGATCAAACCCCATAGGACGTTCTATAGCCATTTATCCGTTCCTGCTAAAATTACCACCGCGAGTTGCAGCACCCATTCCTCTAACCTTTCCACCATCGGACATTTTTTTAATCTTTCCGCCTTTTTCATACTCAACTTTTCCGCCATTAGCGAAATTACCCATAGTTGTTTTAGTGGTAGGTGCTTTTTCTACCTTCTTTCTCCACTTTTCGTCTGCTATTTTTTTCAATAATTCTTTTTGTTCTTCGGTTAATTCCTGTTTATTCTTATTCTCAACCTCACCGCCATCATTGTACTTAACCTTGCCGCCTTTGTTGTACTGCATATTGGCTTTGCCTGGTTTCTTTTTCTTGCTGTCATAATAACTTGGCATCATTTACTCCTAGTAATAAGCTGCTCTTCGTCTAGGCAGTGGTTCATCTTCTTCATCAGAACTAAGCCTTAAAAATCCACCTTGGCGGAACCGTAACAAAGCCTGTGTACTGCTGTCCACCAGATCATCATGCTCACCTACAGGAAAAGAGGCAAATTCTTCGATTACCATTTCCCCAAATCGAGTCTCTGGACACCAGACAACACCCGATGCAAACATATCTGCTACTGCGTTTACACGGGCGACCTTATCATTTCCTCTGGACGGTGTGTACTCTGAAACGGGTATTCCCATTGCTCGTAGCTCAAACACCAATGGCGCTCCAGCAGCTTTAGCCTCAATAATACAAGCATCGGGACTCCAGTTATTGTAAAACTCCATTGCTGTTTTCTTTAGCTCTGGAAACTCCATTCGTTTCTTGTAGGCATCCAGCAGGATAATATTGGCTCTTGTAGTGCCATCTTCATCTGGCTGGTAGAAAACACCCCAAGTGGTACAGGCAGAGAAATCAGCCCTTCTGGTTTTAAGAAAAGCCGTATCCCAAGACTGAATAATAAACTCACAACTCGGCGGATCATCACGCTCCCAGCGTTTCCACCACTCACGCTTCACTAAAGCGCCTCCCTCAGAGGTAGGACTTTGCTGATACTGAGCCTCCCACTTAGGGGCAGGCAGTTCATTTTTAAGTGCAAGCAGTTCTTTTTGACTCCAGAACCCAGGCCAAAGCGAGTTACCCGAAGGCAGCAAGGCAGGGAATTCAATAACTTCCCACTCATCAACTCCCTCTCTTTGCGAGGATGCTTTAATAATCTTTCCGGTCAAGTCCCGTTTGTGCCATCGGGTCATAACGATAATGATTGCACCCCCTGGCTGGAGTCTCTGTCGTGGGCCGGAGGTATACCATTCATAGGTTTTATCAAACACAGCCGCATCAAGACTTTGCCCATCCTGCTCGGAGTGGGGATCGTCAATAATCAGTAAATCAGCACCTTTACCCGTGACCGCACCGCCAACACCGATAGCGAAGTATTCCCCGCCCTGATTGGTACTCCAGCGTCCCGCTGCCTTGGAATCTGCTCTGAGTGCTAAAGCAGGGAAAATTTCCTTAAAATCTTCAGAATCAACCAGATTCCTGACCTTGCGGCCAAAGCCTACAGACAGTTCCGCTGTGTGTGATGTCTGAATGATCTTCTTTTCAGGGTTTTGTCCTAGAAACCAAGCGGGTAATAGGTAAGAGGCAAACTCACTCTTGGTGTGTCTGGGTGGCATATTGATAATCAAGCGTTTGAGATCGCCCTTAATGACACGCTCAAAGGCCTCGGCAATTACCTTATGATGCCTGCCTTCAATAAAGATAGGCCAAACATACTTCACGAACCCAATAAAGCTGTCTCTGGCAATCTCTTTTTTCTTGGCTTCCTCTAAGTCTTCTAATAATTCTAAAACTTCTTTTTGGTCTTCAACAGGAAGTCTTTTAACGTGGCTCAGAGTTTTTAAGTCAATTCCTTCTAGCATTTACCTGCCTATTTATTCAATCAACTTATCTATCTTTACTCGGTTTTTGATGTGACCTGCGGCAATATCGTCCTTGGACTGACCAAAATAAGGCATTGCATGGCCTATATCACACATCATTTCATTGGCACATTGCCCGTCTTTGTTGAGGATTTTGCCTAGAATACGACCAAACTTCCCTCTGCCACTGCCTTTGGCGGTTTCCAAAGTAATTTGGTAATCCTCGGCTTCAATGAAATTGACAAGATATTTCTTGGCTAGGAGTCCGTATTTCTTCTCAACCTTATCCCTGGTACGGGATTCAGGGGTATCAATGCCAAAAAGCCGAATACGTTGCTTGGCTAAGATAACCTTAAAGCCTAAGTCGATATCACAATCAACCGTGTCCCCATCAATGATTCGAGTAATTTTAGCTTTGTATTGATACATCAGTTAGCCAACTTAACATTAATTGTTCCCATAAACCTTAATGCATTGAATCTTTGTACGTTTTAATTGAACTTTCCTCATCCTCAGCAGTAACGGATTCGACCTCATCTTCCACGATAACCGACAAAGCAGCCAGCTTAGAATTCAATAAGTCTTCTATTTCTGAAGAAGATCGTTCTTTATTCTCGATTGAGATGTCAGTGCGGAGCATTCCACTAACGCGAGCAAGCAATTCAGCACTGCGGAGCTGACTGGTACTGGCCTCAATATCACCGTCTATCCACGTTCTTAGCTTATCAAGAACCCGTTGGGTATCGCTTAACGTCAGTATTTCCTGCTTTTTCTGTACTTTCTTTTCAAATTTCCTGATGACAGCCCTTTCTTCCTCAATAAGACCGGAAACCGTATCGTTGGCAATCAGCCTGCAAGCCTCTACTCCTTGAGCGTTCCTGGGGTTAAGTGCTTTGTAGCCAGCCTCGACATAAGCATCGGTGGCATTGATGGGCTTTCCCTCTTTATCACAGCCATTGGCAATGAGCTTGGCAAATCTTTTCTGTTTTTCTGTAGCCACGTGTATCCACATTCAATAAAACTGATGGAGGAATATAACAGAAAGAATCAATTCAGGGAAAAAACGGCAGAATGACTCCCAGAGAAAGTCATAAAACTGAGTGTCAGTTTCTTAGGCTATTGACCAGGACCAGACCTAGCAAGTCTTTCCATCACTGATCGCCTTCATGCTCCTGACATAGCGCCATTCTGCCGTAGGAACTTATAAAATAATCTTTACCATTTACTACTAGGACTGTTCTAGTAAGTATATAACTTATAAAAAACTAGTACAGTTCTATCCTAGTACAGTCCTATGCTAGTACAGTCCTATCTAGTTGTATTCCTATAGGGATTATACGCACAGTAATGCTAAAGGAAAAAAAAAGCAAATTTTTTGCAGAAAATTTTTTTGCCTGAGAATACCAGGCCTTTTCTGAGAAAAAAGGGGTTAGGAATAAATAACGATTGTACAGATGTCGGTACTAAATGAGAAATTAACGAATTATTTGAGTGTAACCCTATATATATACAAGAGCAGGGCACGCCTACTGTATAGGGGGGGTAGGGGGTACGTATATCCGTATTTTTTCCGACTCCTTGTATATAGGCATCGACAATCGTGCAGATATATATCGTAAATAGTAATTGCAACATTTGTAATACTGTTATACTATTCCTACATGCTCAGGATTTGAGCGAGACTAACCGCCTCAATTAGGGTTTCACAAGGGTGATACAAATGAAACGAAGCAGACGTAGCAGACGAAACAAAACAAGCATATTCACTATAGTTGGATTGACAATAGGCATGATTCAATGGTCCGCCATCATTATAGGAATGCTTATGGCAAGCGTTGAAGTGATCACCACCGATCAATATCTAGATTATGCGTTATTCCCCGCCTTTGCACTCATTCCTGTAATGGGGTTTTTTGTAATAATGTCTAAGGCTTCATCTGAGGTGAGAGTATGAGTAATTGTGACCTATGCAATCAAGAAGTGGACGAAAGACAATTGACTGACCAATGTGATCACTATCTTTGCCTTTCTTGTGATGGAAAATACAGCGACGAAGAACTAAACGAGATGTTTGAGAGGAGGGCCAAATCATGATCGACTTTATTATATTCGGCATCACAGATAACGCCGTTATGATCTTCGGCGCGTTCACTGGGTATGAGGTGGAGAAGTATCTACCCAAAAGGTTCCAGCTAGGCGCGCTAATGCCTATCGTTGGCGCTGGCTTGGGTAACACCTTGAGTGATTTCGCGGGCGGTCTGATGGCCGGAAACCTGGCATTGGCAATCGGTACGGGCATTGGGTGCTTGATTGGGCTGGCTGTAATACCTGTGCTGGCTAGATTTATCACACCAATCACCGAATAGAACAACAAAAGCAATCAGCGAGGAACTGAAATGCAATATTTAACAACGAACAAGAAAAAACCAGCGCAAGGTAAAGCGCCCGGCGGCTTTGTGATGTACGACGGCCCAAGCGCCATTGACGGCGCGCCAATTGTGGTCATTGCTACGCTCAAGTCAAGTAATAGAAAAACGGGCGATATGGTGCAGACTTGGATATTGCGGGCCGATCTGTCGCCGCTAGATGCCAGCAAGCAACGGGCGGATGTTTCGATATGCGGCAATTGCCCGCACCGACAGAACACTGGCGGCGCTTGCTACGTCAACATTGGGCAAGCACCCGCGCAAGTGTACCGATCCTACAAAAAGGGAAACTACCCCGCATTCATTAGCGGCCAACATGATTCCTTTTTTATGGGTCGCAAGGTTAGGTTGGGCGCTTATGGCGATCCTGCCGCAATGCCTTACGAGATAGCGGAACGAATGACCAATATTTCGCTAGGCCATACTGGCTACACGCACCAAGCCGCCCGTAAATTCTTTG
>Ga0075441_10001501_pt1 | contig 11204 bp, 9 predicted proteins | sample CoawatmetaG00DNA_FD_71582 | JGI IMG/M metagenome (GOLD analysis project Ga0075441, IMG submission 71582) | Marine microbial communities from the West Antarctic Peninsula - Coastal water metaG002-DNA | ecosystem: Environmental > Aquatic > Marine > Coastal | place: Atlantic Ocean: West Antarctic...
TCACTCATAATTTTTCCCTAGTGCATTCAAGAAGCCCATGGACGACTAAACTATTAACTATTTCATAAAGCTCCCAGATAGGGGTCCCTATTTTATCTGCGATATCAATTAAATCTAAGAGCCCGTCAGAATATGTAAGCAAGTCCATCATAGATCTCACCGCATCAGTAGATTCTTTAGTTGATATCTCAGGGTACAGACCCCTCTTACCCAGTTGAGGCTCAGCAAGCACTCTTACCCTCGGAAAGCAATTAAACTCAATGGCTTCTATAGCTCGCATTAAGGCGTTAAAGCCGCCTTCTAATCCAGCTGATGAAATCAGCGAAAGATCATCTAAAGATGTATGGTACTCCGGATACTCGCCATATTTGCTGCGCATGATGCTGGCGATAGGCAAATCAATCCCTGGAGAACAATACTGTCGCTCATCACTCCCACGATGGAGCCATGAATAACTTTTATAGTCTGGATCAATTGCGTTTAATATATGCTTTCCGATTTTGTCTGAAAGTGTGTTGCCATTTCTTGAAGGCATAAATGAATAACATCTATCATCACCAATGCAGGTAACATTAAAGCCCGCTATTACATTCTTTTTTAAATGCTCTAAGTGCTTACTTAAATATACAATTGAACCAATTGTTTCTGGAATAAATACAAACCTATACGTGTAATATGGATTTTTTAAAGCGCTAACCCATTGAGCAAGAGCAGTGGCGACTATAGGGCCAGATAATTCATTATTACCCATTGATGGATGGCAGATATATGTAGATATGAAAACCTCTTCTTTACTTTTTCCCTCAACCAAAAAGTCTGCATAGTTCAAAACACCATCCTTTAATTCCGAATCTATCACAACATGATATTTACCCTTTGAAAGAGATTTTCTTTGGTGTTCAGTAAGACAAAAACCCCAGGTTCTAGAGTAGTAAGAGGTAATATATGGAATTGCATTGGGCTGAGAGGGTATAGAATGCAGGTGACTTTGCAAATCATCTAAAGTTAGAATTAAATCAATTGGTTCAGAATATCCAACAACATGAAGGTTATTAATCTTAAAGTCTATTACCTTTTCTCCACTTTCATCTTTTATGTATGCATCTTTTATATTCCATTCAAGAGGAACCTGCCAATCAAAAACACTTTCGCCACTTTTAATAGCATGGACAGTAAGGTCAGGAATTAAATTTTGTATGTAATTAAGCGTCTCCCTAACACCGGCACCAGTAAGACTTCTGCCAATTGGGTAAAGGTCTTGGGCCCATCCATAAAGGTCTCGATCTTTAATAGATTTTTTCATATTAGTTTCACCACTGAAAAAAAAGAATCGACCTCAAAGGATATGCAAGTCAAAGTTGCGGCCAAGCCATGGTGGGAAATCAAAAACAGACCCAATGTTTCTCGATCCATGATCAAGGATAGGTATTAACTGATTAGTCATAATTGAGCCTTTGCTTCTGCAATATAAAAGCCGTCAACATCACCACTTTGCAAAGAGTCGCCTACAGCCTTATTTTTATTAATTCTTTTTCCTATGATTTCCGTCATATATTTTGGCGGCAACCCATAACCAGGTCTGATACTTTTGATGTTATCTTCAGTAATAATGTCTCCACACGACATACTTTCCGCGACATAAAGTGATCTACGAAATTGCACATTCCCAGTCTCACTTGACTTTCTTCCGTAGTCAATCTCGCCAACACAAGACCATGCTATTTTAGATTTTTCACAAAGAGATCTCAGTTCTGCAGATTCGAGTGAGAACGAATCATCTGGGCCACCAGCATTTCGATCTAAAGTAACATGCTTTTCAATAATAGAGGCACCTAAACCAACACTTACAATTGAGGTCGTATTATCTATGGTGTGGTCTGATAGCCCTGTTACTAAGCCAAACTTTTTTTGCATGTCAGCAAGCGTTTTTAAATTGTAGTCCTCAGGGGGAGCTGGATAACCACTGACGCAATGCAAGATAGCTAATTTTTCGCATCCAGCTCCCTTCGCAGCATCAATTGCCTCTTGAATTTCTTCAATATTTGCCATTCCTGTCGAAATGATCATTGGCTTTTTTGTTTGGGCTACATATCTGATAAGTGGTATATCTATCGCTTCAAATGAGGCGATTTTATATGCAGGCGCATTCAAGTCCTCCAGCAAGTCAACAGCTGTCGAATCAAATGGGGAACTAAAAATAGTTATTCCAATTTTTTTGGCATGATCAAATAATGGTCTATGCCAATCCCATGGCATAAACGCTTTTTCATAAAGCTCATATAAACTTTGCCCGTCCCACAAGCCTCCTTTAATCATAAACTCAGCTGTCCGGATATTCATTGTTATGGTATCTGGGTGGTACGTTTGCAGCTTTACAGCATCTGCCCCGCATCCCTTTGCCATATCAATAATGCGATAGGCGTTGCTAATCTCACCATTATGATTGGCTGACATTTCAGCAATAATATAAGGAGCATGGTTATCGCCGATTTTTCGCCCATCAATTTCAATAGTATCAGTCACCATAGTTACCAATGTCTCTTAATTTTTCCATTAATAAAACTTTCTTCTCCTTAAAATCGTCTAAACCAACGAGTCTAAATCCACATTTTTTATAAAAGTTGATAGCCCGAATATTATCTGAGAAAACTTCCAGCTTTAGTCTCTCTATCCCCAAAACAGAATGTGCGTATTCCATCCCAGCAGCCTCTAAAATTCGCCCTGCCCCCTTCAAATCTGCGAAAGGATTAGTGAACAGACCGAAGTGTACTGAATCATTTGCAAGGATATTAGAGAAATTAATACTCCCAACAATAGTAGATTTAAATTTAACCAAAAAATAAAGCGCTTCTCTATTCGTATTCAATTTCTGAATAAAATTGTAATGCTCTTGGTCAGAAATATCTTGCTGCGAATACATCCATCGTTTAACAGAGTGCTCGTTGCGCATCTTAAGAACATAACTCTGCTCATATCTATTCATATTAACATAATTAATTAAATTCACTTCGCCAAATTCTTCTAACCGGACCTTAACCATGCCTTTAGTCATCTGATCTCCGACTTTACACGCCCCAGTTCCATCAGTGATTTTGGATGATGAAATACTAACGTGATGCATCCATGAAAAGGAGTTGTTGATTAGTGATTCAAGCGTGTTAGGCTCATCAATAATCACTGCTGCATCTATTTTAGCCAAGCTTTCAGCCAAAAATACTTGATTTTTCGCTAATATAACCTGAATCGTAGGTAGCCCCATGCAGCACCGTTCCCAGGTTGAAGATCCCGCAGCCCCAATTGCAAGATCAGAATTAGCCATAACTTCAGCCATATTCTCTATATCAACTTTAATTTCTGCTTCATAATTTAACTTTTTAACTCTAGTTTTAACGCCTTGAAGATGAGGAGCAAGACGACCAAGCACTATCGTAACCTTAATATCTTTAGGCAGAGTGCAGTTCATTAAGCGAATTAAAATATCCTCCGTGTGATTTTCAGCGTCAACACCACCCAGAGCAATCAGTAACGTTTTGAACGTTGGGTTAATCCTCTTTTTTAAACTATAGGGTCTCCAGGTGGAAAAATCAGGTCTCAATAGCGAATATTCTGCGCCAATAAGTACTTCACACGATTTAGGTACTAACTCTTTGTAATGCTCTTCGTTACGCCCAAAAGTCTGATCCAGCAACATATCACAATTATGTTTCCTATCAGCTAAATCATCAATAACCATAAGCTTGTTAGAAAGGTTTTTTAGCTCACTCTCCCATTCATGATCAAGCGCATAATGATCAACAACCAGCCAGTCCGGTTTGAGTTTCTTCAGTATATCTTTAGATTGCTCAGCATCCTGTTGCTGAGTTACCCCTAACCAATGAGAATGGAACAAGGTATGGTCATTAATAGGCGAGTCTAATAACTCTAATTCAAATATATGAAAACCCTTGCTAATGACTTTACTTATCAAATTTCCCGAATGTTTTCGACAAATAAAGCTGACATCGACACCATTATTCCGTAAGTACTCACCTAGGGTAAGGCAACGCATAACATGGCCAGTACCGATTTCCAATGATGAATCAACCCTAAACACAACTCGCATCAGTTCAGCCGTGAGAAGCCAGAGTGACAAATCGGCCCATCAAGAAGAGTATGTATATCTAGGCCGTCTTCGCATTCCTTTATAGTTCTAAATATTGGATCAAGCTTTGAAAAGTATCCATCAACTATCGATGGTGTGTGGGAAATACAAACATAAACAGAATTACCCGCGAGGTATCCATGCTTCAACATTTCCTGAGAAATGTACGTTTTATAGGCCAAAGCATCAGGAGAAATAAAAGAAAATCCACTAAGTGATGGTAACCCCCACCTACTAATTGCTAGATTATATTTATCAGCCAAGCTCTTCCACTGACTGGAAATATTCGCTCCAGTGTCCGTGATCTTTTCCCATGATCGCTCTCTTTCCATGACCTCTAAGGTCTTTAGAGCCGCAGAAGGGCCAATCCTTTCCGTCCAAAAAGTTGAACTAATAAATGTTTTTTGAGCCGCCTGCATCACTTCTTGCCTGCCAAGACAAGCAGAAATAGCATATCCATTACCCAAGGCCTTAGCAAATAAGGCCATATCCGGCTCCACATTATATTTTCTATGCAGCCCTCCAAATGTTTCCCTAAACCCCGAGGTGCATTCATCAAAAATTAAAACAATTTTATTTGCAGTAGCTAGGTCACGTACCTTCTGTAAATAATCGTCTACAGGGCCACTATTTCTGGAAACCTCCATTTTAATAGCCGCTATCTCTCCATTATTATCTTTAATTAAATTTTCGAGTTCTTCAATATTATTGTAGCTAAAAGGCAGTGTAGTACCGATTAAGCCACGAGGAACTCCATCAGGCCGCAGACCAGGCAATAAATGCCCATCTAAGCTTTTATCATTATTTAAGTTTGAAGATAAATACCAATCATGCCAGCCATGATACCCACAGATAGCAATTTTATCTCTACCGGTATAAGCTCGCGCTATTCGAATAGCTATAGAGTTTATTTCACCACCAGACCTTGCAAAGCGCACCATGTCAGCCCACGGGTTAATCTCAATTAATTTTTCCGCTAAGTAAACTTCTTCGGGACAGTTTAAAGATGACATATTCCCGTCTTTTACACACTTCAAAACAGCTTCATCTACTTCAGGGTGGCCATAACCTAGAATATTAGTACCAATCCCCATGATCGACATATCTATATATTCTTTGTCATCTAAGTCCCACACATTACATCCTTTGGCTTTACTGAAATAAGCAGGCCAATGGTCAGGCAGAAACATTTCTGGTCGTTTTGAAAGCAGCATGTTGCCGCCCGGTATAACTTTCTTTGCCCTTTTATAAAGTTTTTGCCCTGAACCCATACCTGCACCTTCATTTCTCATAATATGGTTGTTAAGTTTAAATAACTCAGGCTGAGCCAGCTGCAGTTCCAGTACTCTCTGCCACGAGAAAAAAATATCGGGAGAAAAATGCTCAAACACCGCAGATATGACCGCTAAGTCTTCGGGTTGATCAACAGACCATCTTAAGCCCGAAAAGTCGCTATCATTGACAAGGGAGGCCTTCGTAAAGAATTCAGAGCATCTAATGTAGGGTGTGACATGTTCCCGATCGTAATCCGTAGAAGCTTCGTTATTTGCTCGTTCAAGCGACCCCATGGTCATAACTTCAATATCTAGGCCATCTGGATAAGTTGCAGGGCTAATGTTGGAGAAGTAATCAACATTCCGCTGTCTAAAGTCTCGAACACATTGATCAACTAAGGCTGGATCTGCTAACGGACAATCTCCAGTAATACGGACAACAATGTCGGCGCTGACCGCCTTTGCTGACTCATAGAATCGTTTGAGCACATCCTTCTCACTACCCCTTGTGCAACTATATCCATTACCCTCTACTACGGCCTGTAGTTCGTCATTTTCACTTTCTTCGGAGGCGGCGACCATCAACTGATCTACTTCTTTACATCGGGATAGTCGAATCAAAATCAACTCTATCATTGATCGTCCGACGATAGATCTCAACACTTTTCCTGGCAGCCGAGTCGATCCCATCCTCGCTTGAATCAATAGAACAGTTTTCATGCGTCTGACCAATTCACAGGATTAACTAAATTTTGATCTGAACTCTGTATGTCAGGCAAGTTATTTATTGATATATGCTTTGTAGCTTCAATAATTTGGCTCAGTTGACTAGCCGTATCCACGCCTACAATAACTCTATCAATTTGGGGATATTGCAAGGGAAAAGCCATGCATGCTTCAAGTTTGGTATATCCAAATTCTTCTACCCATCGGTGCCATTTATGGAATAGACCCTTCCAAGCAAAAAATCTAGCCGGAATATCAGCTTCATTCATTAGTAAAAGACCTTGAAGAAAAGCTGAGCGTGAGTGAATCTCAACATCAAGATCTTTCAGCTTATCCATCCATCCTGAAGTATCCAGTTCTCGATCGATCAAATTAAATGGTGCTTGTATAATATCAAATTTATAATGGCCAAAAATATCAATGAGCTCAGCTGAAGAGTATATGGAAAGCCCTATCTTACTAACCATCGCATCATCCTTTAACGATTGTAGTCCCCGATATATTTCAGCTCCATTTGGCCCCAAGAGCTGCTCCGAACGATGTAAGAGGAGTCCATGCAAACTTTCTATGCCCAACCTACTTAATGAATCTTGTGCTTGCTGCCTAACCCAACCATAGACATTAACTTGGCCTTTCGGCAATGCAGGCAATTTAGTGATAATGTTAAATCCAGAAGTTCCTAATTGACCTAAATTTTTTTCGCTGTCTCCGTATAGTACTGCGGTATCCAAAACATCAATACCGCTTTTTTTAGCAACCTCAAGTATAGCTTTAGCATCGCCACCGGATACTCTTCCAGCATTGTTAGCTACACCATAGTTTAAGCCAAACTGAACAGTTCCAAGAGCGATCCGGCTCACCCTATAAGCTCTTGTATAGTTTGAATTACCTTCGTTTGCTCTATATCTTTGAGTGAGGGATACATAGGAATACTAAGCACATCTTGGTGATATTTCTCAGCTTCAGGACAATAGCCCTTTTTAAATCCTAGACGCTCATAATATGGCTGACGATATACAGGAATATAATGTAAATTTACATTTATACCAAAGCTTTGCATCTTACCGTGCACTTCTCTCTGACTTATATTCATTTTTTCGAGCAGTAACCGGATAGGATAGAGGTGATATGCGGAATAGCTATCTGGACTTTGAAATGGTGTAAGAAGGGGTAAGCTCTCCAGTTCATTATCATACCTCTTTGCGATAGCATGCCGTCGTACTACGAACTCATCCAACCGCTCCAGTTGGCTTAAGCCCAGCGCTGCTTGAATATCAGTCATTCGATAGTTAAAACCGAGCTCAATCTGTTGATAGTTCCAGATTTCATCAACAGGACGAGGATCCATTTTGCCAATATCACTGGTTATACCATGGCTACGAAATAAGGTTAACCGTTGGGCCAAACTTTCAGTATTTGTTACCGCCATTCCTCCCTCACCCGTTGTAATTATCTTTACCGGATGAAAGCTAAATACTGTAATGTCACTATAACGCCCGCTCCCAACCAGCTCATTTCTGTACTTTCCGCCGATAGCATGTGAAGCGTCCTCGATTATTTTAAATCCATATTTTTTGCTTAAAGCGCTTATTCCTTTCATATCGCAGGATTGCCCATTTAGATGGACAGGAATGATGACCTTGGGTAACTTACCAACTTTCTCGGCTCTCGCCAGCTTCTCTGATAAACACTCCACACTGAGATTATAAGTATCTGGGTCTATATCAACAAAATCTACCGATGCCCCGCAGTAAAGCGCGCAATTTGAACTGGCAACAAATGTATTAGCGGATGTCCAGACAACATCACCTTTGCCAACGCCCAGTGCTAAACAGGCAATATGTAATGCTCCCGTGGCACTATTAGTGGCTACCGCGAACTCAGCCCCACAATATGCAGCGATGGTTTTCTCAAATAGTTTACCTACTGGACCCTGCGTCAGCCAGTCCGACCGTAATACAGATATCACTGCGTTTATATCCGCCTCGTTTACGTCTTGACGGCCATAACTAATTTTTTGCATTGTACATTTACCTATTTACTTGTTTACTTGTTTACTTGTTTACTTGTTTTATCAGTAAAAAAATCAGCGGTATAATTGCAGTATTTTTCATCATGGCAGTCTTTGCTTACCTTTTTTCTGAACAAACCGATTAACTATTTACGGCATTACAATTTAAGCCGAACGCCTAAGAAAAATGCCTTTAATTTATCAAAATCCACACGAAGTTAGATACTAATCGCCTTGAGATCTATCGTATTTTGTACTCCATGCCCATTGAATCTAACTCTTTCAGATCTGCTTCAGATAAAATTTTGTTATTCTCTTTATATTCTGGATCATCGCCCACAAGCGCTTTATAAGTAATAGATGGAAGTACATCACCGGCATACTCTTCACTAGGAGTTACAGTGCGAATAGTTACTTTATCTTTAATCAAATTTAAAGTTTCACCTAAAAATGGTGGCCCTTGGCTACTATTTTCTGGGCCCCTCTCATAGAAATGTCCATGCATCTTCGGGGAGAAGGTATAGTCACAACCCAATAAAGTGATGTCCGTATATCCCAGGTATAACGCTACGCCAATCATTCCCATCATAGATCCCTCCATCGTAGAGAAGACCTCGTCCATTTGGCTGTCGATACTTAACCGACCTACCTGTCCAAAATGGTACACATAATTAATATTGTGTCCGTTAATGCCAAAGTAGTTACTTAAACTCGTAAAGTATTGCGTCTCTGGGAAAAGGGCCATATTTTTCCTATAAAACTCTCCAACTTTATTTTTCTCATAACGTTTACTATATGGATTTTTCCAAAATTTGTGGAAGAACAAAGGATGGCTAACATAATAATATTTAAGGTTCAGATCTTTAAAGTCCTTATGAGCAAACAAAGCGCCGCAACCTATAGACGCCCTATCATTAAATAATTTCAAATCATAATACTTTAACGAAGAACCATTCCCGAATATGTAACAACTTTTACCTTTATGTAGATCTTTAAATTTCGTATTCTTTTTGAGTGTTTTGGAAAATAAATTTAGTAGTATTTTGTTAAAAATATTCATAGTTTCCAACTTCTAGGATTACTCCAAGGCTTTGATTTAGCTGCAATTTTTTCAATCGAGGCTATTAGCGATTTATCTAATTGTATTTTTATAGAAGCCATATTTTCACTCAGCTTGTCATCTGAAATTGTTCCAACGATTATTTGGTTGATATTCTCTAGCGATGATAAGTATGCAACCGAAAGCTGCTGAATGGTTATGCCAAAGTCAGAGCCTAATCTCCGCAACTGGTCTAATGTATCTAGCAACTCATTATGATCTTTAATATTCATACGAGCTCTTTCATCATTAAATATCACTCCTTGCAAAAATACCGACCGTGCTGCAATTTTGGCCTCAGAAACGTGATTACTAGCTATACGATAAAAAGAAGTGTCTAGGATGTTAACTGGTATCTGCACCCAGTCATAGATACCGCAGTCTAATGAATATATTAATTCCTCTTGAGAATAGACGGAGGTTCCAACCTCTTTAACCAAATTACTATTTTTTAATGCTTTAATTCCTTCATGAACATACTTGTCAGAAATAATTTCGATGTCATTCTGATGTAAGTAGCAAATATCAATGGGAGTATTCAGTTTGCTGATCGACTCCTTAATCGACTTAATCATTGAATTCGGCGTATTACCTGATTTTGACACTAGATTATCTATTTTGGTGCTAACGGATGGTTTTTTTTTGCTTAGGTTTAATGCTTTTCCAATTAATTCCTCACTATTACCATATCGTGGGGACGTATCAATAAACCTTATCCCCCGACTTAATGACCTCAATATAAAATTAACCGGATCCGCTAAAGCATACCCATCTGAGTAGCCGTATGCTGGCATTCCCAATTTTGCTGTTCCAAGAGTAAGTTGATTACCTATCAGCATTTGATTTTTCTGCCCGATCAAAATCTGACTGGCTATCAATATCAATCATATCTTCATGATCAATAATTAATGGATACACATACTCTCCAGAAATAGAGCCATTAATAATTGTTTCTCTTCGAATAACCTCAATATCACCAGTCTGAAATAAAAGCTCAGGCAGTTCCTGTCGCGGAATGTTATATGGCTCTACCTCAGTCTCAATAAAGCCACAAACACTCCCATCATCGTCCTGTTTCCACGCTCGATAAGGATGCTCTTTAATTCTCGCCATACTTCTAACTGAAGTAGCATCAACATTATCCTCAAGGATCTCAAGGGCCTTTTCAATCAAACCAGACGGCCGCAACGGTGAAGTAGGTCTTAATAAAACATACAAATCAAAGATCTGGCCTTGGCCTTCAAAAAAATCTAAAGCATGCCTTATGACCGGATAATCTCTTGTGTCATCCCTAGCATATTTGCCAGGACGTAAAAATGGAACTGAAGCTCCACTACTTTTCGCAATATCAGCGATTTCCTGCGAGTCGGTTGAAACAACAGTAGATGTTACTAGTTGCGATCTCAATGAATAGTCGATCGAATAGCACAGTAATGGTTTCCCATTTAGCGAAAGGATGTTTTTTTTTGGCAAGGACTTACTTCCGCCTCTTGCTGGTATTATTGTAATTATCTTCATACTAAGATTCTGTTTTATAGAGTTTTTCCCCAAGCTGCCTTAACTATAAGACTTGGAAATGAAGGATATAACTAAAAATTACTGAAGCTACTCTCTAATTTTGACGTTTCAATACCGGTAAAACATTCGTTAATTTCATGGGTACAATTTATATATGGAATCTGCTATTACTGTCCCTCTCCAGACAATACTGCAAGTTCATAACATCAGGCACCTCTGGCTACATTAACATTCCTGTAGACTCAGGATAATAGTCACTGTGTAAATCGACCATATTCATAGATGCATCTTATAAAGCAAGTTGCCAAGAAAAACGCTGCTAACCTAAAAGTTACCAAATTAATTTTGCGCATTAACCAGACTAGTTATTTTTAAACTCTTATATCTTAGAAATAAAATTAAAGACTCTTTCTTGGTTGAAAACATAAATCAGCA
>Ga0075441_10001505_pt1 | contig 11187 bp, 10 predicted proteins | sample CoawatmetaG00DNA_FD_71582 | JGI IMG/M metagenome (GOLD analysis project Ga0075441, IMG submission 71582) | Marine microbial communities from the West Antarctic Peninsula - Coastal water metaG002-DNA | ecosystem: Environmental > Aquatic > Marine > Coastal | place: Atlantic Ocean: West Antarctic...
CAGTTTTATTGCTCGCCTGGTTATCTGGAGCAACTAGAACAACTGCAGACACCCTATGATTTAGCCAGTTGTAGTTTCTTAAAGGTGGGGAGAGCCGGCGCGAAAGAGGCGATTCCCTTGCAGCACAAAGATGGTCTTCGAACCCACCAGAATACCCATATCGTTCTTTGTTCAGAGGATATGTCGACAATTAGGCAAGCCGCAATCGAGGGCCTGGGCGTTACTGCATTGCCTGATTATGTCTGCAGAGCACCCGTTGAAGCCGGCCAGCTCGTTCGGGTATTGCCAGACTGGGTATCCCAGTACGCAAGCCTCAGTCTGTTGATGCCATCACGGGTGGGTGTACCGCCGCATACAAAAGCTTTAGCCGAGTTCATTCGAGAGCGGCTGCCATTAGCTGTGAGGCCGCAATAGGCGGAGAAGGGTTGAGGCTGTGCTTGAAGTTGGCACCCTCTGCACAAACTTTGGCATGTTGCGGCAATAACATCCGACATGGTTCTACGAAAATTGGCTTGTCCCTAAACCAACTAAAGTTCATTGCCAGTCTTACAGGAGCCATATTATGAATTTGCTTGAACTCGCACTGATCGTGGCGACATTGCTGTGTGCCGTGATGGCTGGGTTTGTCTTCTCCTTTGCATCGGTTGTTATGCCAGGAATTGGAAACTTGACGGACAAGGAATTCATCCGCGCATTTCAGGCTATCGACGGTGTGATCCAGGCCGGTAATCCTGTTTTTGGTCTTGTGTGGGTAGGATCAGTCTTTGCTCTAGTGGCGGCGGCCATTCTGGCGGTCCTGCAACACGACGGCATAGTGCCAACCTTGGTTGTTGCCAGTGCTATCGCCTATATTATCGGCGTACAACTCCCAACATTTCGAATCAATGTTCCGCTAAATAACGCCTTACAAACGTTGAATGTAGACGACATGGATGAACTCATGCTCGACTCAGCGCGGCTGATCTTTCGAATATCGGCGGGTACGATGGAACCTGATCAGGACTGTGTTCGCCTCCGTGGTTAGTGTTTTATTGATGTTTGTTCTGCTGTGGCTTTGAAACCCGATGTAAGTAAAGTCTCGAGCCATCGAATTCCACGTTTGATTTCAGGGTTAGGCAATGAATCCATTAGGCACGTTAATCTTTTTCTGTGGAAAGATGGGCGCCGGTAAAAGTACTTTGTCTCGCAAGATCGCTCGACGCCGGGGAGCCGTGCTTATTTCAGAGGATGAGTGGCTTGCCGCTTTATATCCGGGTGAGATCAACGACTTCAATGACTACATCAGTTATTCATCTCGTCTAAAGCCGGTCCTGAGGTCACATGTCGAGCAACTGCTCATGACTGGGGTTTCTGTGGTACTGGATTTTCCCGGCAATACCCGGAAGCAGAGAGCCTGGTTCAAAGATATATACTCGCAGCGCGGGATACCTCATGAACTGCATTATTTGTCGGTAGACGATGAGGTTTGTTTAAAGCGGCTGAAACAGCGACAAAAAGAACAACCTGAACGAGCACAGTTCGATACGGAGGAGGTTTTCAGGCTCGTGACTGGCTACTTTGAGCCGCCTGATGAGGCGGAAGATTTCAACTTAATGGTTGTGGAGCGGTAAGTTGTCATCCTGAGGCAACCCAAAACCCACACTGCACTGCGCATAATGTATATTATGTTAAATAGGATGTTCGGATGCATAGCTCACGCACGTTATGGAAGCTGTCACTGCCACCTCTTTGGTACAGGCGTTGAGCGCATCCCTGCGTACGCCACCAAGCCAAACCTAAAAAACGTAAATGAAGCCAGCGCCTATTTCCGCCTCATAATCATTTCGAGTGATTGGGCTGTCGGATACATCACTCCCGAACGCTTCGTACAGAGCTTCTCCGAAGATCTGCCAGTTCTGGCCCAGGTAATTGCGGTAGCTGACATTAACCCCTGTTGATCTATACCCACTATCAACATCAGTTTCCGGCAGCCCCGAATCGATGGATTGTTGTGTGGTTACGCCAAAGTACCGGTTTGCGAGCTTGCTATCGTGGAAAGTCACGGCAGCACCCACTTCCCAGCCAGTACCATCAGCCTGGCACACCAAGCACGTTCCTGCGCCGAAAATTCCGAGCGTACCAATCTCTCCTGCTGATACGCGCCCATCCAAAAAGTAACGCCAGTCGTTTGTAAGCGCGTAACGTGCTTCCAGCAGTACTGCTACGCCGGAATCCGACTCACCTAAACCATCCAGCCTTCCATCTTCAGAGTCACTCTCTTCTTTGATTGGTTTTCGGCGTTACTGATTTCCCTGGCGCTGATTCTGAAGCATCTGCTCCATCATCAACTGCATCTGGTCCATGCGCTGTTCCATGCGTTGCAGTCGTTGGTCCTCGGTCATGGCCGGGCCACCTTGTCGCATTCCCTGGCCACTATTGCCAGGCCCCTGATTCTTCATCTGGCCCTGCCCGGGGTTTCGGTTACCCATGCCAGGGCCCTGGCCGTTCATTCCCATGCCCTGGCCCATCATGCCTGGCCCCATTCCGGACTCTCGCATTATCTGCAGGTGTTCCTGCATGTGCTCCATATGTTCCTGGCGCAGGCGCTGGCGTTCTTCTTTGGTCGTTGCATTCTGCATTTGCTGCATGGTCTGGTTCATTCGATCCATGTTCTGCTGCATTTGTTGAATCCGTTCCTGGTTCATCATTCCAGCCTGGCTCCCCTGTCCGGGCCCGCCCTGGGCAAAGGTGGCGAGCGGTAGCGAAATAAGGCTGGCACAGACCAGCGTTCTCAAACTATGTTTCATGACTTTCTCTCCCCGTTGTGACTTTTCCATCAATAACAGAAAGAGCGAATGCCCTTTTGATGTACGTCAGATTCAAGTATAGGCAGTGTTCCGTAGTTTACTAACCTTGGAGGCTCCCGCTAATGGGTTTAGAATCGCTGCCTAATCTTCCCCGGGGTTTAGGATTCCAAAATGCCGATTCTTGAAGCTGTTCTGATTGCTGTTGCCGTCCTGGCGCTGCTCGGCGTCATCTTTGAAGAAGTCATTCACGTCAACAAGGCGAAAACCACGCTGTTCTTTGGCACGCTCAGTTGGGTTCTACTGTTTCTGTTCAGTTCCGGTGCCGACGAAACCGCGGCGGTTTCCACTGGTCTGTCGGAGAGCATTGCCGAGATCGCCGGGTTATGGCTATTTCTGGTAGCGGCGATGACGTTTGTGGCCTATCTGAACAAGAAAGGCATGATTGAGAACATGATCTATCTGATCATGCCTCGGCAGGTCACCGAGCGGCGCTTACTGTTTCTGACCGGCCTGTTCTGCTTCGTGTTTTCTTCTCTGGCGGACAATATCACGGCAACGCTGGTTTCCTGCTCTCTGATTCTATCCTTAAACCTGGAGCTGAAGAAGCGGCTGCAGTTCATTGTTTTAGTTGTGTTTGCGGTCAACTCCGGCGGTGTTTCACTAATCACCGGGGATGTCACCACGTTGATGATCTTCCTGGCAGACAAGGTAGAAATCCTGACGCTGCTGACACTCGCCATCCCCGCTTCAATCACGGTATTTCTGCTGGCCGTGCTTCTTTCAGGCGGTTTGTCCGGCACTGTTACTCTGAAAGCCAGTTCCAACGAAGTCCGAACCGTGGACGCGGTGATCGCAGGCCTCTTTCTGGTCACAATCATTGCCACCATCACCGGCAACGCGCTGTTCAGCATTCCACCGGTGCTTACCTTCCTTTTCGGGCTTTCCATCATGTTCCTGGTGTCTCGCTTCATGAGCGACGATTCGGATCTGGACCCGATTCTCGAATACATTCGGGTTATCGAGTTTGAAACCCTGCTGTTTTTCCTGGGTATCCTGCTGCTGGTGGGCATGCTCAAGGAGATTCATGCTCTGGATTCGTTGGTGGCAATTTATAATGTGATGCCGCCGGTATACGCCAACTATCTGATGGGCATCTTCTCCGCAGTCATCGACAACGTGCCTTTAACGGCTGCGCTTCTAAAATCCGGCATCAATATGAGCCCGGCGGAGTGGATGGGGTTAACCTATGCCGTTGGTGTGGGCGGTTCGTTGTTGGTAATCGGCTCTGCGGCGGGAATTGTAGCCATGAGCAAAATCGACGGGCTCACCTTCGCGGCTTATCTAAAGTACGCGTTACACCTTCTGGCCGCGTATACGGTGGGTTATGCCGGGGTCATTCTGCTTGGCTCTGTGATGAACGGCTAAAGTCGAAAAAGCCTGCGAGGTTCCACCCCGCAGGCTGTGGCTATCTTACTGTCAGAAGTTAACCTGAACACCCAGGCCGATGCCGTCTACGGTAATGTCATCGTCATCGTAATAGCGCATGTATTCGAGGTTGCCTGAGAGGTTCTGGGCAAACTTCACGTTCACGCCGGCACCGTACGAGAAATCCGAATCGTCGTCTTCCACTGAGCCAGCTTCGGCCTCAATGCGCGTGAAGCCGAAAACAGCGTACGGTGTTACCGGGCTCTCATTAACCACGTTCACCGTGCCGTAACCACCGAAGAAGTTGTCGATTTTAACGTCAACGCCGGCAATCCGATCGTCATCCACACCAAAGCCCGCCCGGGCTTCAACACCGAAATAGTCCGTGGCCATCACGCCGACCTTGCCAGACAAGGTGCCGGTGTCGGCTTCTGCCAGGCCATCGAAATCGGTTTCCATGAAGGTGTAATTCAGGCCGGCGTAGAGCCCGCCAACACCGGATTTATACATGTCCTGGGCAGAAGCAAGCCCCGCCAGGGCCAGCCCGGCGAAGGCAGTTGATGCAACAAGAACCTTTCTTGTGGTCTTCATAATCTTTCTCCCTGTTCATACAGGCCTTCACGGCCTGACAGTAAACGTGCATCAGTCCGACGATTCCCGCCATAGGTGGGTTCCGTATTTACCCGTTTTTTACGCCGATTTAATTCCGGGTTAATACTTCTGTCCGGGGCCTGTTTCCTTGCGGTTGAGCAAGCCCGCGGGTATGCTGACGCCGTCTTTTTGTCAGCTGGCTTGAGCGTGCCTTGAGAAACCTAGCCCCTGTCGTCTTCATTGTCAGCGTCATGTTTATACTTCTGAGTGTTTTCATGACGTTACCGGTATTGCTGTTGGCTGCCACCCCTTCCGGTGCACCCAATGCCATCGCGTTTGCCGAATCGGCGGCTATTGTTTGCGTGCTTGGTGTTCTGGGGCTGTTGCTGACCTACCGTGAACCCCGCGAACTGAAACCGCGCTATATGTTCGTGCTCACGGTCTCCAGCTGGTTTGTCATCGCCCTTCTATCTGCCCTTCCCTTTTACCTGAGCGATAACGACATCTCGGCGGCAGATGCGTTTTTTGAGGGCACTTCCGGTATCACCACCACGGGGGCTACGGTGTTCACCGGCCTGGACACGATGGACAAGGATCTGCTGCTCTGGCGCTCGATCCTTCAGTGGCTGGGCGGTATCGGGATTATCGGCATGTTCGTTGCCGTGCTGCCTTTCCTGCGGGTAGGCGGGATGCGCCTGTTCGCTACCGAATCGTCTGAGTGGACGGAAAAGGCTCTGCCACGCATGAAGACTCTCAGCCGGGGCCTACTGTTGGTGTATCTGGTGTTTTCCGTGGTTGCGGTTGTCACCTACTGGCTGTCTGGTATGTCTCTGTTTGATGCGTTCAACCATGGCCTGACCAGCATTGCCACAGGCGGCTTTTCAACCTCAGACCTGTCCATGGGTAAGTTCAACGACCTTATCCTGCTGGAAGCCACCTTTTTCATGATCATCGGCAGCCTGCCGTTCTTCCTGTTTGTGCGGGAAATGCACGGCCAGCATGGCGTTCTGTTCCGTGATCAGCAGGTTCGTCTGTTCCTGGGGATTCTGTTCGCGGTGCCGGCCATGCTCACGCTCTATCGCTGGTGGGTATCCCCGGTACCCTTCGATCCGATTCACAATTACGCAGCCACGCTTTTTAATGTGACTTCCGTTGTTACGACCACGGGCTACGCGTCTGAAGATTATTCCGCCTGGGGGCCTCTGGCCTTTGTGGTGTTCTTCTTCCTCATGTTTGTGGGCGGCTGCTCAGGCTCAACCGCCGGTGGCATGAAAATCTTCCGGTTCCAGCTATCGCTGATCATTCTGCGAGAGCAGTTAATGCGGCTGTTGCACCCACGGGCCGTATTTACCCGTAACTACAACGGCCGTGCCGTCAGCGACGAAATCATCTCCTCGATGATTGCCTATACCTTCATCTTCCTGTTGTGTCTGCTGGTGATCACCGTGTTGCTGGCATCCCTTCAGCTCGACTTTGTCACTGCCCTTTCTGGCGCCCTCACCTCACTGACCAACGTTGGTCCCGGCCTTGGCGATATCATTGGCCCCGCCGGGAACTTCTCGCCTCTGCCCGACGCCGCCAAGTGGATTCTGTCAGTGGGCATGCTGATGGGGCGTCTGGAAATCCTGAGCGTGGTGATCGTGCTCTCACCGGGCTTCTGGCGCGGCTGATCAGCGTAGCCAGAGAATGTGAGCGTCTTCCAGGGGCAGGTTTAGCCTGGGTTCATGAATGCGGATGCGTGGAGTGAAATGCTCTAGCGGGCGTGGTGGCACCGTGCAGTAATATCGGTACGTCTGTTCGGCTTCCTGTAGTGGCCCGCTGAACGCCATAGGCTGCACCAGGCGTGGGCCGGAGTTTGAGGATTCTGCCACCAACTCTACGGCGACCAGTTCCGGGCTCAGGCCATCCAGATACACATCCAGATCGAAACGCAGTTTTTGGCCTTCCTCCCGGGCGTCCATTGCGCCAAACCTCAGGCGTGGCCAGTGTCGGGCTATGGTTTCTTTCACAGAAACAAGTTCGTCAGCACCTACAGCGGTGCGCTCCGCGCCCTGGGCCACCATGGGCAGATAGAAATCCGTGACATATTCCCGAACCATGCGGTTGGCCGAGTATCGTGCAGTTAATTCGTTCATGCTGGCCCGAATTCTCGCCAGCCAGTTGGCCGGTAAACCCTGTTCATTACGTAGGTAGAATTCCGGTACAACCTGATTCTCCAGCAACTGATAGAGTTCTTCGGCATCAGCCTCATCGTGTTTATCCGTCTGACTCAACTCCTCGAAGGTGGCTCCCGGCCGAATGGCCCAGCCCAGCTCCGGCTGCCAGGCTTCCGCCCACCAGCCATCATACTGCGACAGGTTCAGACCGCCATTTACCAGCACCTTCATGCCGCTGGTACCACAGGCTTCCCAGGGGTGGCGCGGGCAATTCAGCCAAACATCCACGCCCTGAATCAGTTCGCTGGCCACCGCCATGTCGTAGTCTTCAATGAATACCACGCGCCCCTCTACTTCCGGCAGGCGGGTGAACTGCTTCCAGCGTTTGATGATGTCCTTGCCTTCGTTGTCGTGGGGGTGGGCCTTCCCCGCCAATACAATCTGCAGGGGCCGGTCCCGATTGCTGAGGAGTCGGATCAGTCGTTCCGGATCTGTCAGCAGCAAATCCGGGCGCTTGTAATCGGTAAAGCGGCGGGCAAAACCTAGCGTCAGAGACTCAGTATCCAGAAGCAGACCACACGCCGCTTCCTCGCTGTTGCCGTAGTTGTGCTCACAATGCTGGCTCTGCAGTCGCGCTCGCAGGTAATACACCAATCGATGTCGCTGGTTTCTGCGCATCTGCCAGAGATCATGGTCAGTAGTCTCTTTCAGCGGGCAAAGGTCCGTCATAGGCTGTCGCCAGCGGTCCTGGCCACAGGCCGACGTCCATAATTCGTCCGCCTCCGGAGAATCCCAGCTTGGGGTATGCACGCCGTTGGTAACGTATTCTGCTGGCACATCGGCCGCCGGCCAGCGCCCGAACCAGGGCTGTAAAATGGATTGGGTGACCTGTTTGTGAATCTGGCTGACACCGTTAAAACGCCCGCTCATACCCAGCGCAAGCCCCGACATGTTCAAATCGCTTGAACCACCATTGGCAACGGTCAGTATGGTCTCCAGCGGCTGGCCGATTTCCTGCAACCAGGGCTCCAGGTACAATCGGGCAAGTTTCGCCGGGAACCGGTCAAAACCAGCAGCTACTGAAGTGTGGGTGGTAAAAAGGTTGGTGGCTCTGGTTGCCAGCCGCGCCACTTCAAAACTGGTCTCATTCTGCTGTTGCCAGTGCACGGCGCGCTCAACCAACGCCAATGCGCTGTGGCCTTCGTTAATGTGGCACAAAGCAGGTTTGCGCCCCAATTGTGCCAACAAGCGCCAGCCGCCAATTCCAAGCACCATTTCCTGTTGCAGGCGTTTTTCCGGATCGCCGCTGTAGAGCTCGCTGGTAATACCCCGGTCGCCGGGCTCATTCCGGGGGTCATTGCTGTCGAGCAGCAACAATTCACAGCGCCCCACCTGTCCTTTCCAGGCCCTCAGGCGAACTGTACGGCCGGGAAAAGGTACGTTTACCCTTGCCCATTCTCCGCTGCTGTCCCGTAACGGAGTAACCGGGAGCATGGTCGGATCGTTATAGGGGTGAAACTCCAGCTGTTCCCCCTCAGCGTTCAGGGCCTGCCGGAAATAGCCCTGCTGGTAGAGCAAGCCCACGGCTGTGACCGGTACACCCAGATCGCTGGAAGCCTTCAGGAAATCGCCGGCCAGTACGCCCAGGCCGCCGCTGTATAACGGCAGGGATTCCGACACCCCATACTCCATGCAGAACCAGGCGACACCGCCGGCCAGCTGGTTGCCGCAGTTTTCAGAATACCAGGTCGGGCACTGGTTGAAGGCTTCATGGCGATTCAGTTGTTGCTGGTACTGGGCCATGAATTCGGGGTCTTCGGCCAGCTGTTGCAGCCGTTCTGCCGAAGCGCTGTTCAGCACCAGCCAGGCGTTATGGGTAGCCTCCCAGATCTCTTCATCGAGCTGCCGCCACAACTCATCACATCCGTGGTGCCAGCTCCACTGCAAATCCAGTGCAATCGCCATCAGCCCTGACAGCTGTGCTGGCAAGGCCCTCATAGTATACGCGGCCAGAGTCATGGGGCTTCAGCCGTTAATGCGCGGTATAGCCGCCGTCGATAACCAGTTCGCTCCCGGTCATGAATTTGGACTCATCAGAGGCGAGGAAAACAATGCCCCAGGCAATGTCGTCCGGCTCGCCCATATGGCCAAGAGGATGTAAGGCGGCGGTGGCCTGCTTGGCAGCATCCAGATCCTGGCCGGTGGTTTTCAGGTGGTTTTCGACCATCGGGGTCCAGATAAAGCCCGGATGCACGGAATTCACCCTTATGTTGTCCGGGGCGTAGAGCATCGCATCTGTTTTGGTCATCAACCGGACAGCACCCTTGGACGCATGGTATGGAGGTGCGTCCGGCGCGCCGATCAGGCCGTAAATGGAAGACAGATTGATGATGCTGCCGCCGCCGGCCTTCTTCATGTGAGGAATGGCGTGTTTGGTGCAGAAAAACACCCCTTTTACGTTAACCGCCTGTACCTTGTCCCATTCTTCCTCGGTCACTTCGTGGGTCGGCTTGTTGGCGCCGGACATGCCAGCGTTACTAACCACGACGTTTAGCGCTCCGAAGTGCCCGGCCACTCCGTCCAGAGCGGCTTTCACCTGCTGTTCATTGGTCACATCACAGTGCCAGTAACCAACCTTGTAGCCTTTGTCGCTGAGTGATTTGGCGAGGGTCTCGCCTTCGCTATCCAGGCAGTCAAGAATGCCAACGGCAGCGCCCTCTTCTGCCATCCGTTCAACCGTTGCTTTGCCAATGCCCAGTGCGCCGCCGGTTACCGCAGCTACTTTTCCTTCAAGTCGTGCCATGTCAGTCGTCCCTTACAGAATCAGTTGTTGTCATTATTGAAGTCAGTGCATTTGCTTGCGAACTCGCCCGGCAAGAAGGTCTGTAGACGCCTGTTCCTGCAGGCAGGCAATCAGTTCAGAAATTGTCAGCGCATCGTTCTCAACGCCGTCAAAATCAACCCCCAGACCGCCATCATCAGTCCTAACCACATGGGCGCTCAGCGTGCAGTGCCCCCGCTCCGAACGTTCCGGAAACCGGAAGGACAGCTCGATCGTCTGGTTCAGTCTCACATCCGAATAATCGGTCGCAATAAACAGACCACGTCGGGATGCATCCCGGATCATACCAGTCGCTACTGGCATGCCACGTTTGTAGACCAGAATGGGCAACCCGCCTTCTACCCGTTGGCTTAGCCGGTGTTCCATGCCGTTTCCTCCTGTCAGCTTGCCGAGTGGATACCGCAACTCCTCCACTTTACACCTGATTAAATATTAACCATCTTGATTCTGATCAAGAGGGTGATCACTCGGCTATCGACCGTATAGGTTCACAATATTTCTCAGCCCTGGCAGGTCGATCCTCGCTCGATAATCCTCGGGTAAGGTCCATTTCCAGTTACCCTGGATCGTGCCGGGCGTGTTGAAGCGTGCCTCGGATCCAAGAGCCAGAAGATCCTGTATCGGGACGATCACCAGTCGTGATACCGAGCCCATCGCAGCCTGTATCACGGGCCATGGCATATCCGGGCTGTTAATTCTCAGATACCGGTTAACATGCTCCCGGGTTCGCTCATCCAGGCTCTGGTACCAGCCCATTGTGGTGTCGTTGTCGTGGGTACCGGTATAGACCAGATCCCATTCCTTGTGGTTATGCAATAGATGGGGGTTGGCGGCGCTGCCATCAAAACCGAATTGTATGACGGTCATACCCGGTAACCGGAAACGGTGTCGAAGGGCTTCCACATCTTCCCCGATGATGCCGAGGTTCTCGGCAACCAGCGGCAAACGGGGTAACTCCCGGAAGCAGGTTTCCAGAAAATCATCGGCCGGGCCCGGCACCCAGTAGCCATCGACCGGGCGCGGATTCTCCGCCGGAATCTCCCAGTAAGCCTGCAGCCCCCGGAAATGGTCAATTCTAAGGAGATCGAACCGTTCCTGCTGGCTGGCCAGGCGCTGCACCCACCAGTGGTATCGGTCCTCCTCCATTCGCTGCCAGTCGAATAGCGGGTTTCCCCAGTGCTGACCCTCGGGGGAGAAATAGTCCGGGGGCACCCCGGCAACCACTCTGGGCTTACCTTCACCATCAAGCTTGTACAGGTGGGGTGCGGCCCAGACATCGGCGCTGTCGTGAGCGACGAAAATGGGGATGTCGCCAAACAGCCAGATGCCCCGTTCGGCCGCATAATGACGCACCGCTGTCCATTGTATGAAAAACAGGTACTGCTCC